>Ga0209254_10002989_pt1 | contig 15434 bp, 13 predicted proteins | sample FrelakmetDIP11DI_FD_187148 | JGI IMG/M metagenome (GOLD analysis project Ga0209254, IMG submission 187148) | Freshwater lake sediment microbial communities from the University of Notre Dame, USA, for methane emissions studies - DIP11 DI (SPAdes)... | ecosystem: Environmental > Aquatic >...
CCGAACGCACTGGTGATCTGGGAGGCGCAGTTCGGCGACTTCGTCAACGGCGCGCAGGTGGTGATCGACCAGTTCCTGTCGTCGGGCGAAGTGAAGTGGGGTCGGCAGTCCGGCCTGACGCTGATGCTGCCCCACGGCTACGAGGGGCAGGGGCCCGAGCACTCGTCGGCCCGCATCGAGCGCTTCCTGCAGCTCGCCGCCGACAACAACATGCAGATCGCGCAACCGACCACCGCGGCGCAGATCTTCCACCTGCTCCGGCGCCAGATGATCCGGCTGTTCCGCAAGCCGCTCGTGATCATGACGCCGAAGTCGCTGCTGCGCGCCAAGGACGCCGCGTCCGACCTGTCGGAGCTGGCGAAGGGCGAGTTCCAGACCGTGATTCCGGAGCGCGATCCGGCGATCGAGGCGAAGAAGGTGAAGCGCGTCATCGCCTGCTCCGGCAAGGTCTACTTCGACCTCGTCCACACCCGGCGCGAGCGCGAAGACGGCACGGCGGCCATCATCCGGGTCGAGCAGCTCTATCCCTTCCCGCACAAGGCCCTTCAGACCGAACTGAAGAAGTATCCGGCCGCGACCGAGGTCGTGTGGTGCCAGGACGAGCCGGCCAACCAGGGCCCGTGGTTCTACGTGCAGCACCACCTCCTCGAGAACATGGCGGACGGCCAGAAGCTCGCCTATGCGGGCCGCGCGCCTTCGGCGTCGCCCGCGGCCGGCTACTACGCCAAGCACATCGAGCAGCAGAAGGCGCTGCTCGACACGGCGTTCGGCAAGCTCAAGGGCCTCGTCCTGAATAAATAACTCGGGGGCGTCGGCCTGCGTTCCGCAGTCCGGCGACTTTCGTTCGTTTGGAGTTCTTCGATGTCAATCGTGGAAGTGAAGGTCCCGCAGCTGTCCGAATCGGTCGCCGAGGCGACCCTGCTGCAATGGAAGAAGAAGCCCGGCGACGCCGTGGCGATCGACGAGATCCTGATCGAGGTCGAGACCGACAAGGTCGTGCTGGAAGTGCCTGCGCCGGCCGCCGGCGTGATGGCGGAGATCGTCCGGGGCGACGGCAGCACGGTGGTGGCCGGCGAACTGATTGCGCGGCTCGACACCGAAGGCAAGGGCGCGGTCGCGAGTCCCGCGCCGGCCCCGCAGCCCGCGACGGCGCCTGTCGCCGCGGCACAGGCGGCGCCGATTGGCGGAGCGATGGGCGGCGTGGCGATGCCGGCGGCGGCGAAGATGATGGCCGACAAGGGCATCGCGGCCGGACAAGTGACCGGCACGGGCCGCGACGGACGCATCACCAAGGGCGACGTGATCGCTGCCACGGAAGGCGGTCCGCCGCGCGCCGCGGCGCCGGCAACGGCTCCAGCGTCGGCGCGTCCGGCGCTGCCGGAGGTGAAGGCACCGATCGACCTGTCAGACCTCGCCAACCGCCCCGAGCAGCGCGTCCCGATGTCGCGCCTGCGCCAGCGCGTGGCCGAGCGGCTCGTGCAGTCGCAGTCGACCGCCGCCATCCTGACCACGTTCAACGAGGTCAACATGGCGCCGTTGATGGAACTGCGCAACAAGTACAAGGACAAGTTCGAGAAGGAACACGGCGTCAAGCTCGGGTTCATGTCCTTCTTCGTGAAGGCGGCCGTTGCCGCCCTCAAGCGTTACCCGGTGGTGAACGCGTCCATTGACGGCAACGACATCGTCTACCACGGCTACTTCGACATCGGCATCGCGGTCGGCTCGCCCCGCGGCCTCGTGGTCCCGATCCTGCGCGACGCCGACCAGATGACGTTCGCCGACATCGAGAAGAAGATCGCCGACTTCGGCAAGCGCGCCGGCGAGGGCAAGCTCGGCCTCGAGGAACTCACCGGGGGCACGTTCTCGATTTCCAACGGCGGCGTGTTCGGCTCGATGCTGTCGACGCCGATCATCAACCCGCCGCAGAGCGCGATCCTCGGCATCCACGCCACGAAGGACCGCCCGGTCGTCGAGAACGGGCAGGTTGTCATCCGGCCGATGAACTACCTGGCGCTGTCCTACGACCATCGCATCATCGACGGCCGCGAGGCGGTGCTGTCGCTCGTGGCGATGAAGGAGGCGCTGGAGGATCCGGCGCGCCTGCTGCTCGAGGTGTGACCTCCGGAGGCTGACGCATGACGATGGCCGACGAACTCGAAAAACTGCATCGCCTGCTGCAGGGCGGCGCACTCACGCAGGCGGAGTACGAGGCGGCGAAGGCCCGCGTGCTGGGCGGCGCGGCGGCGGGTTCATCCGGTTCGTCGCTCGCGATCAACCGGCTGCGCCTGTCCGATGGCGACAAGTGGATCGCGGGCGTGTGCGGCGGCGTTGCCGCGGTCACCGGCGTGGAAGCCTGGATCTGGCGGCTGATCTTCGTGCTCGGCATGTTCGCCGGGGGCTTCACCGCCATCCTTTACATCGTTCTCTGGATCTTCGTGCCGCGCGACGGGCAGTAGCGCGCGGCGAAGACATCGCGAAAGACATTCATGGCCAAGAACTTCGACGTCGTCGTGATCGGCGGCGGACCGGGCGGCTACATCGCGGCGATCCGGGCGGCACAGCTCGGGTTCGCCACCGCCTGCATCGACGAGTGGAAGGACGCACAGGGCGGACCCGCTCCGGGCGGCACCTGCACCAACGTCGGCTGCATTCCCTCGAAGGCGCTGCTGCAGTCGTCCGAGTACTACGAGCACGCGGGGCACCAGTTCAAGAACCACGGCATCGAGGTGCAGGGACTCAGGCTGGACCTGGCGAAGATGCTCGCGCGCAAGCAGACCGTCGTGAAGCAGAACAACGACGGCATCATGTTCCTGTTCAAGAAGAACAAGATCGCCTTCTTTCACGGCCGGGGCAGTTTCGTGGGCAAGGGTGACGCGGGCTACGAGATCGCTGTCGCGGGCGCGAACGCGGAGACGCTCGTCGCGAAGCATGTGATCGTTGCGACCGGGTCCATCGCGCGCGCGCTTCCGGGGGCCCCGTTCGACGAAAGGCAGATCCTGTCGAACGACGGCGCCCTCGCGATTCCCGAAGTTCCGAAGCGCCTCGGCGTCATCGGCGCCGGCGTGATCGGCCTCGAGATGGGCTCGGTGTGGCGGCGCCTCGGCGCCGAAGTGACGATGCTCGAGGCGTTGCCCGCGTTCCTGGGCGCCGTCGACGAACAGATTGCGAAGGAAGCCGCGAAGGCTTTCAACCGGCAGGGCCTGAAGATCCATCTCGGCGTTCGCATCGACACCGTGAAGGCCGACGGGAAGGGCGTGACCGTCGGCTACACCGACGCGAAGGGCGAGGCGCAGACGCTGGCCGTCGACAAGCTGATCGTGTCGATCGGACGCGTGCCCAACACGTCGGGACTGAACCCCGAGGCGGTCGGGCTGGCGCTCGACGAGCGCGGCTTCGTCGCCGTCGACGACGACTGCCGCACGAACCTGCCCAACGTGTGGGCGGTCGGCGATGTCGTCCGTGGGCCGATGCTGGCCCACAAGGCCGAGGAGGAAGGCGTCGCGGTGGCCGAGCGCATCGCCGGCCAGCACGGGCACGTCGACTTCAACACCGTCCCGTGGGTGATCTACACCTCGCCGGAGATTGCCTGGGTCGGACAGACCGAGCAGCAGCTGAAGGCGGCGGGTCGCGCGTATCGCGCCGGCACCTTCCCGTTCGCGGCGAATGGGCGGGCGAGGGCGCTCGGCGACACCACCGGCATGGTCAAGATCCTTGCGGATGCGAAGACCGACGAGATCCTCGGGGTCCACATCGTCGGGCCGCTCGCCTCCGAGCTCATCTCGGAGGCAGTCGTCGCGATGGAGTTCCGCGCGTCGAGCGAGGACATCGCGCGCATCTGCCACGCACACCCGTCGCTGGCCGAAGTCACGAAGGAGGCGGCGCTCGCGGTGGACAAGCGGGCGCTGAACTTCTGACGAGCCCGGATGGGCGTCCGCAAAGTGTTCGATGCGCATCTGGCGGCGCGGGGTTACCGCGCCGACGCGTCGCAGCTCGCGGCGCTCGGCCGGCTCCGGCGGCTCGATGAGGACTGGCGCGCCTACAAGGCGCAGCGCTCCAACGCGCTGAAGAAGCTGCTGGCGCGGCCCCCGGTGCCGCGCGGCGTCTACCTTTGGGGCGGCGTCGGACGCGGCAAGAGCTTCCTGATGGACGCGTTCTTCGCCGCGGTGCCGGTCCTGCGCAAGACGCGTCTGCACTTCCACGAGTTCATGCGCAGCGTGCATCGCGAACTCGACGAGGTGAAGGGAACGCCCGATCCGCTCGACGAGGTCGCGCGCCGGATCGCGAAGCGGCACCGCCTGGTCTGCTTCGACGAGTTCCACGTATCCGACATCGCCGACGCGATGATCCTGCACCGCCTGCTGTCGAAACTGTTCGAACTGAACGTCGGGTTGGTGATGACGTCGAACTACGTGCCCGACGACCTCTACCCGGACGGGTTGCACCGCGACCGCCTGTTGCCCGCGATCGCGCTGCTGAAGGAACGCCTCGACGTCGTGCACGTCGATGCGGGCATTGACTACCGGCTGCGCGCGATGGAGCACATCGAGGCGTACCTGACCCCGTGGGGTGCGGAGGCAGAGGCGAAGCTGGCCGCGGCGTTCGACCGGCTCGCCGAGGCCGACGACGAGAATGCGTTGCTGGAGATCGAGGCGCGGCGCATCCGTGCCCGCCGGCGCGCCGGCGGGGTCGTCTGGTTCGACTTCGCCGTGCTGTGCGGCGGGCCCCGCTCGCACGCCGACTACCTCGAGATCGCGGCGCAGTTCCACACCGTGCTGCTGTCGAACGTGCCTCGGATGTCGGCCGGGCAGGCCTCGGAGGCCCGGCGCTTCACCTGGCTGGTGGACGTGCTGTACGACCACCGCATCAAGCTGCTGGTATCGGCGGAGAGCCCTCCGGCGGAGCTGTATACCGCTGGCGTGCTGGCGAACGAATTCGGGCGCACGGCGTCGCGGCTGATCGAAATGCAGTCGCGCGAGTACCTGGAGTCGCCCAAGCGGGACGTGGTGCAGCGTGTCTGAGCTGGCCGTCATCGGGGCGGAGCGCGCAGGCGTTATCCAGATATGAAGCCGATCGTCACCGCCATGCTGTTCGCCGTTGCGCTTCCTGCATTCGGCAGCGAGTTCGGCGACCGCTATTCCTCCGGTGCCATCAGGGATCGCGCGCAGGCCGAGCGGGCGCTGCGGGAGGCGGACGCCGAGGCCGCGCGCATCGACCGCGAGGCGGCGGTGCGCGAGGCGGAGTGCCACACGAGATTCCTGGTCAACCGGTGCCGCGACGAGGTGCGGCGGGACAAGCTGATCGCCCAGAGCGAACTGCGACGCGTACGGGTCGAGGCGCACGACCTCCAGCGGAAGCTCGACGCGGAAGAGGCGGCCAGGAAGCGCGCCGAGTCGCCGGCGCCGGAGGCCAGGCCGGCGCCGACCACGCAAGAGCCGCCGAAGAGCCGGGAACTCCCGCCGGAAGAAGCGGCGCGCAACCGGGCCGACTACGAGAAGCGCGTCGAGGAGAAGCGCAAGTCCGCAGCCAAGGAGCAGGCGCGCGCGCCGGAGCGGGCAGCCAACGCCCGCGAGTTCGAGGCCAAGCAGGCCGAGGCCGAGCGGCGCGCGAAGGAAAAGGAAGCCGAGCGCAAGAAGAACGAAGAGCGACGCGCCGAGCGGCGCAAGCAGGCGGAGGCGAAGGAAGCGCAGCGCGAGGAATTGCGCCGCAAGGCCGAAGAGGCCGCCAAGGCTATCCCGAAGCCGTAATCTGGGCGCGGTGCTTGTCCGGAGCCGGAGGGTCGAGCTTCACGATGGCCAGCGAGACGTTGTCGCCACGGCCGTTTCCCCGCTCCCGGGCGAGCGCGACGAGGTGTTCCGAAGCCTGGCGCGGGGCCATGCTTGCCAGCACGTCGCCGAGTTCATCGTCGGAAAAGTGCCCCCACAGGCCATCGCTGGCCAGCAGGAACGTGTCGCCGACGGCAAGGCCGTTCGCTTCCCCGATCTCGACCTTCGGCTTTCCGCTGTCGATACCGAGCGCGCTGACCAGGACGTTCTTGTAGCGGACGCTTGCAAGCTCCGCGTCCTCGAACCGCCCTTCCTCACGGAGGTGCTGGGCGTAGGTATGGTCCTCGGTGCGGTGCAGCAGCGTGCCGTCCCGGAAGTGGTAGAGCCGGCTGTCCCCGACATGCGCCCAGACCGCCGTCTGCTTCTTGATCACCAGGGCGCACAGGGTGCTGTGCGGCTCCTTTTCCGCCGATATGGCGGTCAGCCGGATGATGGTGTGCGCCTCGGCGGCCAGGTGCAGCAGCAGGTCGCGCAGGGTCGAATCCTGGTTCGAAAAGTCCCGGAAGAGGCTTTCCGCCGTTGAAATGACCTGGTCCGCGGCCTGGCGGCCCCCGGTCCTGCCCCCCATTCCGTCCGCAACGATCGCCAGCAGGGCGCCGGGATTGCGGGGGCCGGTGAGGATGGCGACCCGGTCCTGCTGGTCCTGCCGGTCGCCGATATGAGTTGCGACACAGGCGTTGACTTGGAAGCTGGACACGGTGGGAAGATGAGTTTCGAGCAGACTATGATCAAGCACTGTAAGCGCTGTGTGACTCCAAGGACAGCGCATTTTCCCGTCCACTTTTACGGTTCGCGCGCACATGGAACAGGAAGAAATAAAGCGGCGCATCATCGAACTGCAGGTCGAGCACCGCGATCTCGATGAAGCCATCGACCGGTTGAACGACACGGCGGTCGACGATCTCGCGCTGCGACGAATGAAGAAGCGCAAGCTGCAGATCAGGGACTCTGTGTCACGGCTCGAAATGGGGCTGGTGCCTGACATCCCAGCGTGACCGACCGCCGCGCCGTCCGGTCTGAAGGTCCGGACCCGACGCGCGAGCGCGTCATCGAAGTCTTCGGCCGTGGCGGCGCCCTGGCCGATGCCGTGGCCGGGTTCGTTCCGCGCGCGTCGCAGGCCGACATGGCCGCGACGGTGTACGACGCGATCCGCGATGGCGGCACCCTGGTCGCCGAAGCCGGCACCGGGACCGGCAAGACCTTTGCGTATCTCGCCCCCGTGCTTCTTGCTGGCGGCAAGGCGCTCATCTCGACCGGCACCAAGCCGCTGCAGGACCAGCTGTTCCGGAAGGACCTTCCAGCCGTCCTCGCCGCCCTCAGGCTGAATGTCGCGATCGCTCTGCTGAAGGGGCGCGCCAACTATCTATGCCTGCATCGACTCGACCGTGCGGAGTCGGAGGCGCTGCTGCCGACACGCGAGGACGCGATGCACCTGCGGGCGATTCGGCGCTTCGCCACCGAGACCCGCACCGGCGACCGGGCCGAACTGCCGTCGGTGCCGGAGAACGCCGGGGTGTGGCCGGCCGTGACGTCGACGCGCGACAACTGCCTCGGCGCGGAATGCCCGCGCTTCAACGATTGCTTCGTGTTCAAGGCGCGCCGCGAGGCGCAGGCGGCCGACGTGGTCGTGGTGAACCACCACCTGTTCCTCGCGGACCTCGCGATGCGCGAGGACGCGATCCGCGACTTCCTGCCCGCTGTCGACACGGTCGTGCTCGACGAGGCGCACCAGTTGCCGTCGATCGCCGCCGACTTCTTCGGCGTCACCTTGTCGCTCGGCCAGCTGATGGAGGCGGGGCGCGATGCGCGGGCGCTCGGGCTTGCGCGGGCGCCGGACGGCGCGTCGTGGACGCTGCTGACAAGCCGCTTCGAGCGCGCCGTGCGCGACGTGCGGCTGGCACTGGCCGAGTGTGGGCTCGTGGCCGGTTCGCGGACGCCGCTCGATCGGATCCGACGGCGCGACGCGTTGCACGACAGCGTGCATGGACTCGGCGAGGCCGCGGCCGAAGTCGTGCGCGCGCTGGAGATCAATCGCGTCCGCGACGGGGAAATCGACCTGCTCGCGAACCGATTCGGCGAGCTGCGCCGGCAGGTGCTGGACTGGAAACGCGCGCTGGACGAATCGTCGCCGGAGGGCGAGGTTCCCGACGAGGATCTGTCGGTGCGCTGGATATCGGTGTCCCAGCACGGCGCCCAGTTCAACAAGACTCCGCTCGCGCCCGGCCAGGCGCTGGCGCGCGTGCGCGAGACGCTGCACCAGCCGTGGATCCTCGTCTCGGCCACCCTGACCACCGCGGGCCGGTTCGACCACTTCCTCGCCGAACTCGGCATCGAGAACTGCGTGACCGCGCGCTGGGACAGTCCGTTCGACTTCCAGCGCCAGGGCCTGCTGTACCTGCCGAAGAACCTGCCACCGCCGTCGGACCCGCGCTTCCCGGAGCACGTCGCCGAGGCGGCGTGGCCACTGATCCGCGCCAACGGAGGTCGCGCCTTCGTGCTCTGCACGACGCTGCGCGCGGTGGACCGCGTGGCGCAACGGCTCGGCCAGCTGATCACGGGCGAGAGCCTCGACCTGCCGCTGCTCGTCCAGGGCGCGAGCACGCGCCGAGCGCTGATCGACGCCTATCGCGCGGCCGGCAACGCGGTGCTGGTCGGCAGCGTCAGTTTCTGGGAGGGCATCGACATCCGCGGGGAGGCGCTGTCGCTCGTGGTCATCGACAAGCTGCCGTTCGCGCCGCCGGACGATCCGGTCGTGGAGGCCAAGATCCGCCACCTGAAGCGGATCGGCCGCAACGCCTTCAGCGAGTACCAGTTGCCGGAGGCCGTCATGCTGATGAAGCAGGGCGCGGGCCGGCTGATCCGCGACGAGAACGACCGCGGCGTGCTGATGATCGTCGACGAGCGGCTGGTGTCGAAGAGCTACGGAAAGACCGTGCTTGCGAGCCTGCCGCCGTTTGCGCGCACGCGCAGCGAGGCCGACGCGATCGCGTTCCTGTGTGCTCCGCGGGAAGGGGGAACGCTGGCGGCCTGACTACTTCTTCAGCTGCTGCAGGTAGCGGCTCTTCGGGAAGTTCGTCGCCAGGACACGCTCGGCGTCCGACTGGAGGTCCTTCAGTTGCAGCGCCTCGTACGAGCGAGCCATCAGGAAGAGCGCTTCCTCGGCAGCCGGCGTGCGCTGGAAGTCGCGCACCACCGTCTGCGATCGCTGGATCGCCGCCAGGTAGGCCTTGCGCGTGTAGTAGAACTTCGCCACGTTCAGCTCGGCCTGTGCCTGCGAGTTGACCAGGAAGCGCATGCGGGCGCGCGCGTCCTCCGCGTAGCGGCTCTCCGGGAAGCGGGTCACGAGGTCCTTGAAGGCATCGAACGCCTCGCGCGCGGCCTTCGCGTCGCGCTCGGAGATGTCCTGGTTCAGGATGCGCCCGAGAAAGCCGAGATCCTCGCTGAACGACGCGAGGCCCTTCAGGTAGTAGACGTAATCGACGTTGGGGTGATTCGGGTACTGGCGAATGAAGCGCTCGGCAGTCTGGATCGCCTGGGCCGACTCGCCTTCCTTGTAGTACGTGTAGGCGATCTCCATCAGCGCCTGCTGCGCGTGGCGCCCGAACGGGTAGCGCGACTCCAGCTTCTGGAACAGGTCGCGCGCCTTTTGCCAGGCACCGTTCGCGAGTTCCAGCCGGGCCTCCGCGTACAACTTGTCGGCGTCCCACTTGGCCGTCGCGTCCTTCGTGCCGAAGTCGACGTTGAACCAGCTGCAACCGGACAGCATCGAAGCCGCAAGCAGCAGCGCGAGCCACGACCACCAGCGGCTGCGTCCGCGGTTCTGATTGGCGACCATCCGAATCCCATCCTCCCGAGTCCGCGCAGTATATCGTCCGGTGATGGCCGCTCCGACCGAGGAAATCGACGACGCCGACGCGGATGCCGGGGAACTCGCGCTGCGCTTCAGCGTCGATGCGCGCCACGCCGGCACCCGGCTCGACAAGGCGCTGGCGGAACTGATGCCCGACGTGTCGCGCAGCCGGCTGCAGCAGTGGGTGGCAGGCGGCGCGGTGCGCGTGAACGGCGCCGTGGTGCGCCAGCGCCAGGAACTCGTCCTCGGCGACCTGATCGAGATCGAGCCCCAGCCGGCGCCCGACGCGAAGGCCTATGCGCCCGAGCCGATGCCGCTCGCGATCGTGCACGAGGACAGCGACATCCTCGTGGTCGACAAGCCGCCCGGGCTCGTGGTCCATCCCGCGACCGGCCATTGGAGCGGCACATTGCTCAACGGGCTGCTCGCGCACTCGCCGCAGCTCTTCGACGTACCTCGCGCGGGAATCGTGCATCGCCTGGATGCCGACACGTCGGGGCTGATGGTCGTGGCCAAGACGCTTGCGGCGCAGTCGCACCTGGTTCGCCAGTTGCAGGAACGGTCGGTGACACGCGAGTACTGGGCCGTTGTCCTGGGCGCGCCGGCGCCCACCGGCACGGTGGATGCGCCGATCGGACGCGACGCCCGCAATCCGCTGCGTTTCCGCGTCAGCCATGCGACGAGCGCGAAACCGGCGCGGACGCGCTTCGCGGTCGTCGCGGCGGCGCAGGACGGAACCGTGCGCCTGTCATGGCTGGCCTGCCGGCTGGACACCGGGCGGACGCACCAGATCCGCGTGCACATGGAACACATCGGACACCCGCTCGTCGGTGATCCGGTTTATCGGCGCGGCCTGCCCGGACGCGAGGGAGATCCTCGCGCATGGCGCGGCTTCACCCGGCAGGCGCTGCACGCGAGCCGGCTCGGGTTGATCCACCCGGCGACCGGCCGGGCGATGACGTGGTTCCGCGCTCCGGCTGCCGATCTCGCGGACCTGATGACCCAGCTCGGATTCGGGCCGCTCGACGAGCCGACCCGCGTTTTCGAGGAGCGCCGATGAGCGTTGCGGAGCCGGGATGGATCCGGCCTGACTGGCCGGTCAACCGCCGTGTGCGCGCACTGATCACCACCCGGCCGGGCGGCGTCTCGACCGGACCCTGGGGTGTTCCTCCTTTTGGAACCGGCGGCCTGAACCTCGGGTTCCTCGGCGGCGACGCTGCCGATGCCGTCGGCGAGAATCGCCGTCGGTTGCGCGTCGCGCTGCCGTCCGAGCCTCGCTGGCTGAAGCAGGTCCACGGGGCGACGGTCGTGCGTGCCGACGATGTGGACGCGCCGCCGGAGGCGGACGCCTCGTACACCTTGACGCCGGGCGTCGTCCCGGTCGTGATGGTTGCCGACTGCATGCCGGTGCTGCTGGCCGACGTCGACGGGCGATGCGTCGGCGTGGCGCACGCCGGCTGGCGCGGTGTGGCGAGCGGCATCATCCAGGCAACCGTCCGCGCGATGCGCGCGGCGCTGGACAAGCGCGAGGCGGAACTGGTCGCCTACCTGGGGCCAGCGATCGGCCCGGCGCACTTCGAGGTTGGGCCGGAAGTGCTCGAGGCCATGGCCGGCACGCTTCCCCACGCCGCGGATGCTTTCCAGCCGCGGGGAGACAGGTACTTTGCAGACCTCTTCGCGCTGGGGCGCCAGGCGCTGCGGGACGTGGGCGTAACCCGGGTGCACGGGTCAATGGAATGCACGTACAGCGCCCCGGAACGCTTCTACAGCTTTCGACGCGACCGCGTGACAGGGCGTCATGCAGCGCTCGTCTGGATCGACCCCAAGTGAGGTAACGCGGTCGTGACTGGCATCAAGGGGCCGGAAGCCCGGTTTGACCCCCAGCGTCGGGCCGCGGAGAATCGGGCGGCAGTCGCGCCGGTCCTGACGAGCGGGGCACCCACGGAGGTATGGAGATGGCAACACGCAAGACGGCGGGTCGATCCCCCCGATCCCGCAAAGCGGCCGCGCCCGCGGCGCGTCGCGCGAAACCCAGGGCGGTCGCGCAGTCGATTGTCGCCCCGGCGACCCGGCCCGCGGCCGCTGCGCGCGTCGAGGTGCCCGCGGGCAGGTCCGATCGGCCGATGCGAGGCGCGCAGCACAGGCCGGAGGCGAGGACGCACGACGGTTCGGAGCTGTTCGGGTTTCCGCTGCCATGGCTCGCACCCTCGGGCGAGAGTGCCGCGAACTCGATGATGCCCCTGTCGCCGCAGCACCTGCTCGACCTGCAGCAGGACTACCTGCAGCGCGTGGGCTCGATGTGGACGACGTTCTTCGAGCATCCCGACAAGGCGAGCGAGCCGATCAAGGATCCGCGCTTTTCCGACCCGGCATGGCAGAAGAATTCGCTCGCGTCGCTGTATGCCCGCGCGTACCTGCTCAACGCCGAGTTCCTGAACAAGATGGCCGACGCGGTCGAGATGGATCGCAAGACCAAGAAGCGCGTCAAGTTCGCCGTGCAGCAGTGGGTCGAGGCGTCTTCGCCTTCGAACTTCCTGGCGACCAACCCGAAGGCGCAGCAGACCCTGCTCGAGACCGGCGGCGAGAGCCTGAAGGCAGGCCTCGGGAACCTGCTGGGCGACCTGCAGCGCGGCAAGATCACCCAGACCGACGAGACTGCGTTCGACGTCGGCAGGAACGTGGCGACCAGCGAGGGCGCGATCGTCTACGAGAACCAGTTGTTCCAGCTGATCCAGTACAAGCCGCTGACGTCCAAGGTCTATTCGCGTCCCTTCCTGCTCGTTCCGCCCTGCATCAACAAGTACTACATCCTCGACCTGCAGCCCGAGAACTCGTTCATCCGGCACGCGGCGGAGCAGGGCCACACGGTGTTCGTGGTGTCGTGGAAGAACCCGCAGCAGTCCGAGGCGAAGGTCACGTGGGACGACTACCTCGAGGAAGGTGCGATCCGCGCCATCCACGTGGCCCAGGAGATCAGCGGCGAGAAGCAGATCAACATCCTGGGTTTCTGCGTTGGCGGCACGATCATCGCGAACGCGCTCGCGGTGATGTACGCGCGCGGAGAGGAACCGGTTTCCAGCGTGACGCTGATGACCGCGCTGCTCGACTTCGAGGACACCGGCGCGCTCGACGTGTTCATCGACGAGCAGCAGGTTCACAGGCGCGAGCAGCAGCTCGCGAAGGGCGGTCTGATGCCGGGCCGCGAACTGGCGATCACTTTCAACAGCCTGCGCCCGAACGACCTGATCTGGAACTACGTCGTCAACAACTACCTGGAAGGCAGGCAGCCGCCGGTGTTCGACCTGCTGTACTGGAACGGCGACAGCACCAATCTGCCGGGACCGATGTACACCTGGTACCTGCGGAACATGTACCTCGAGAACAACCTGCGCGTGCCGAACAAGCTCACATGCTGCGGCCAGCCGGTCGACCTGAACCGGATCAAGGTGCCGACCTACGTGTTCGCGGCGCGCGAGGACCACATCGTGCCCTGGAAGGCGGGCTACGCGTCGGCGCGTCTGATGCCTGGAGGCGGCAAGGCGGGGGGCGTGCGCTACGTGCTCGGCGCGAGCGGCCACATCGCGGGCAGCATCAACCCGCCATCGAAGAACAAGCGCAGCTTCTGGACCGGGGTCGACGGCCAGCTTCCGGCGAACTCCGAAGCGTGGCTGCACGATGCCACCGAGCATCCCGGCAGCTGGTGGACGAACTGGAGCGAGTGGCTGTCGAAGTTCGGCGGACCGATGAAGCCCGCGCCCAGGCAATACGGCAACGCGAAATACAAGGTGATCGAGCCTGCGCCCGGTCGCTACGTCAAAGAGAAAGCCTGAGGAGACAGAGATGTCCAACGCAGTCATCGTTGCCGCCGCGCGCACCGCGATCGGCAAGTTCGGCGGTTCGCTGGCGAAGGTTCCGGCGTCGGAACTCGGCGCCATCGTCATCAAGGAAGTGCTGGCGCGCGCCGGTGTGAAGCCCGACCAGGTCGACGAAGTGATCATGGGCCAGGTGCTGGCGGCCGGCGTGGGCCAGAACCCGGCGCGCCAGGCGGTGATCAAGGCGGGGCTGCCGGTGACGGTGCCGGCGATGACGATCAACAAGGTGTGCGGCTCGGGCCTGAAGGCCGTGATGCTGGCGGCGCAGGCCATCGCCAACGGCGATGCCGAGATCGTCGTGGCCGGCGGCCAGGAGAACATGAGCGCGTCGCCGCACGTGATGCAGGGCTCGCGCGACGGCTTCCGCATGGGCGACGCCAAGATCATCGACAGCATGATCGTCGACGGCCTGTGGGACGTGTACAACCAGTACCACATGGGCATCACGGCCGAGAACGTCGCGAAGGAACACGGCATCGATCGCGCGCAGCAGGACAAGTTCGCGTGCGCCTCGCAGCAGAAGGCGGCGGCCGCGCAGGACGCCGGGCGCTTCAAGGACGAGATCGTCCCGGTCGTGATTCCGCAGCGCAAGGGCGATCCGATCGTGTTCGACCAGGACGAGTTCATCAACCGCAAGTCGAACGAGGAAGCGCTCGGCGGGCTGAAGCCGGCGTTCGACAAGCAGGGCACGGTCACGGCGGGCAACGCTTCCGGCATCAACGACGGCGCCGCGGCCGTGCTCGTGATGTCCGAAGCGAAGGCCAGGGAACTCGGCCTGACGCCGCTGGCGCGCATCAAGGCCTTCGCCTCGGTGGGCGTCGATCCGAAGGTGATGGGCATGGGCCCCGCGCCGGCGTCGCGCAAGGCGTTGAAGAAGGCGGGCTGGACGGCCGGGCAGGTCGACCTGATGGAGATCAACGAGGCGTTCGCGGCGCAGGCGTGCGCGGTGAACAAGGACATGGGCTGGGACACCGGCAAGATCAACGTGAACGGCGGCGCGATCGCGCTCGGTCACCCGATCGGCGCCTCCGGCTGCCGCATCCTCGTGACGCTGCTGCACGAGATGAAGCGGCGGGACGCGAAGAAGGGACTGGCGTCGCTTTGCATCGGCGGTGGCATGGGCGTTGCCCTGGCTGTGGAGCGGTGAGCACCGCAGGAGCTTCGCGCTCTTGCATACTTGACACGGAATCGGCGCGGCCAGGTGCGCGACGCCGATCCGCATGACAACAAAGACGACAGGAGACAACGGATGGCAAAGGTAACGTATGTGACTGGTGGAATGGGCGGCATCGGCACGGCGATCTGCCAGCGCCTGTACAAGGAGGGCTTCAAGGTCATCGCGGGCTGCGGCCCGAGCCGTGACTTCAACAAATGGCTCGACGAACAGAAGGCGCTCGGCTACACGTTCTACGCTTCGGTGGGCAACGTGGCCGACTGGGACAGCACGACGGCCGCATTCGAGGCGACCATCGCGGAACACGGCCCGATCGAGGTGCTCGTGAACAATGCGGGTATCACCCGCGACCGCATGTTCCTTAAGATGAGCCGAGAGGACTGGGATGCGGTGATCGACACCAACCTCAACAGCATGTTCAATGTCACCAAGCAGGTGGTGCCGGGCATGGTCGAGAAGGGCTGGGGCCGGATCATCCAGATCAGTTCGGTGAACGGCGAGAAGGGGCAGGCCGGACAGACGAACTACTCCGCCGCCAAGGCGGGCATGCACGGCTTCACGATGGCGCTGGCGCAGGAACTCGCGGCCAAGGGAGTGACCGTCAACACCGTGAGCCCGGGCTACATCGGCACCGAGATGGTCAACTCGATCAAGCCCCAGATCCTGGAGAAGATCATCGAGACGATTCCGGTCAAGCGGCTGGGGACGCCGGACGA
>Ga0209254_10002990_pt1 | contig 15434 bp, 13 predicted proteins | sample FrelakmetDIP11DI_FD_187148 | JGI IMG/M metagenome (GOLD analysis project Ga0209254, IMG submission 187148) | Freshwater lake sediment microbial communities from the University of Notre Dame, USA, for methane emissions studies - DIP11 DI (SPAdes)... | ecosystem: Environmental > Aquatic >...
GCGATTGTATATCGTATGATTACCATTGCACTGCCCAAGGGGAGTCTTGAGGCGCAGACACTCCAGCTTTTCAAAGAAGCTGACCTTGAGGTCAGACGTACCGACCGCGATTATAATCCTTGTATTGCTGATAACCGAATCGGCAAAGTGAAGATCCTACGTCCCCAGGAAATCCCCACCTATGTCGAGAAGGGATATTTTGATCTCGGTATCTCCGGTCTGGACTGGGTAAACGAGACAGGATCTGATGTCGTTGAGGTAGCGAATCTCTCGTATAGCAAGACCGGGGAGGGAAACGTGAAGATCGTTGTAGCGGTGCACCGCGATGAGGCGATTGATGACGTCAGTTGTATCCGCCCGCAAAGCCGGGTAACGACCGAATACCCTGAACTTACGAAGAATTATTTTAAACGACTGGGAATCGCGGTTCAGCTCTTTCACTCGTACGGGGCGTCCGAAGCGAAAGTGCCGGACCTCATGGACGTTGTTGTTGACCTGACGGAAACGGGTACAACGCTGCGCAAGAACGGGCTCAAGATTATCGGACAGATTATGGAGTCCTATACGGTCATCATCGCCAACAAAGCCAGCTGGGCAGATCCGCAGAAGCGCAGGGAGATCGAGGAGATAAAGACGCTGCTTTTTGGGGTCATCGAGGCGCGGAACAAGGTCCTCCTGACGATGAATGTTCCGTCTGCTTCCATGGAAAAGATTGTCGCTGCCCTCCCAGCGATGAAAAAGCCTACTGTCAGCCGCCTGCATGGCATCGATTACTACAGTATCCAGACGGTCGTTCCTAAGAACATGGTCAATCAGCTGATACCAAAACTCAAGGCGTGCGGTGCGGAAGATATCCTTGAGATTCCGATAACAAAAATCGTGCCGTAAGCTGGAAAATTTTATAATTTTTATCCGGAGTTCTGATCCAGTGAGTCTGTGCACAGATAATCCGGCTATTTTTGTTGGGCCGGAAGATTTGCAGCTGATTCAGAAGAACGACAATTAATACAATCATCCAGAATATGTGATGGGCTAAAATGAATACCAATATTTATATCTGTTGTTATCTAAATAAGCCTTTAAGAAAGAATATGCACAAATCTATCCCCATGATTTTCGCCATATTAGCACTGTCCATCCTTATTCTATGCAGCGCATGCGTTTCGCAACCACCAACAAACCAAACCTCTGAGCAAAATGTCGGGCTTGCCCAGATTTCTGAAAGTTCCCCCAATATTAGTTTTGATGTGGCTCACCAGAACCTCAGGGAGTACCAGCCGGATCCTACAAATGAATCAACAGGTATAAAAACAGTCTATTATATTCATGGCACGAATGTTGATGTTTCAGGAAATGCCACAAGCTGGATCTTTGGAGTGCGTCACACTGCCGGAACCGAGCTCCTTGCATATGACCGGGGTGGCTGGATTAAGATCCCATGGAATGCACCACCTCTCTCTGAAGAGATCGCTATCGATAAGATTGTTTCTCCAGGCCGTTTGTTCAGCCAGAACAACGCAGTTATACTCAGCAAATCATCCCCGACAAATCCTGAACGACGGGATCTTGAATTAATACAGGGGATCTACACACTGACCATTACTTCCGGCAGCAAGGACAGAATTCTTACGTTCAATACGACCACAGGGGAGTTGATTATATAACAATGACTCGTGATTCCGGAAATCTTTCCATCGATTTTCTTGTTGGCTTTACCATCTTCCTGCTCGCGTTTATCTGGGTAGTATCGATGATCCCCGGATTATTAATCAATTTGCAAGGTTATACCATCGATTATGATGCTGTGGCATACCGGACTGGTGTGATTCTTGCAGAGGACCCGGGAGAGCCGGCCTTACCTTCATTCCCATGGGAAAGCCTTGGCGAAAGAGATGTTGTGCGGTTTGGTCTTGCTGTTTCGAGAAATACTCCCAATATCCTTTCCCGGAATAAGGTGGACCAGTTTTTCTGCTTATCGGTCTTTTCCTACCCTGATGATTACCAGCAGCGTGCAATCTTTGGAGACTACAATTACACGTTTAATATTTCTCTTACTGATCCCGGAAAAAACATGACCCAATCTGTTGGTGACATCATGTCCGGCAACTACGGGTCAATCCGGCGTCTCGTGAAGATCAAGGAACCAAGCCACGCCACGATAAAATCTACTGAATATATGAATGGTGATAATGAAACATTGCACGAATTTTCCATCCTGATCAATAACACTGAACTCCTCAAAGATAAAGTCAGAGATCCTCTCTACCAGATTGATCCGGCACGAGAAAAAATTACGATTAATATCACGGATCTGAATTCCACACTATACACCGATCGGCAGGATTGCTTCAATATCAACCTTACCAAAATATATGCAAAAGACCCGGCATTTATCAGGATACAGCTGTTTACTGAGCCTGTTATTGACGGTATACAATACGATGATATTACTACTGAAGGATTGTACACCACACTGCCATATGTAAATAATAATATTTCACTGACATTCGATCCAAGCTTTATTCCATGGTCAAATTACCCACAGGTTTACATCACTCTTACATTCAATCTGGTAAAAAACGCCTCCGCACCGGCATATTGTTCAGTATACAACGGAAGCAGATTTTTTAACAATTCATTAACATCAGCCTTTGATTATAATTACACATCCGATAGTGTCACGCAACCCGAACTCAGAGATGGTGTGCTGGAAGTGGATATAAGGTCAGGATATCGGACAATATCGGAAACTTTGATCCAGCTACTTGCAGCCAAATTCAAATATGAGATCCAGAGTGGCGCTCCGACATTCGCGGTGAAATTTACAGATCAGTCAACCGGCTCACCTGTGGAATGGGATTGGGACTTTGGGGATGGGACACCACATGGAACAACAAATAACCCAACACATAATTACCCTGCACAAAACATCTACACCGTAACACTCATCGTTAAGGATGCCACTGGCGTGAGTGCTTCCTTTACCAAAACCGTAGATTTATCGGCACCGGTTGCCGGATTCAGTGGAACACCTGTCTCAGGAAACGAACCATTGAATGTGCAGTTCACCGACACCTCAACCGGTGGCGCACCAAGTTCATGGAAGTGGGAGTACAATAAGACAAGCGGCGGCGGCTGGACGCAGTTTAACACCACCCAGAACCCACTTTACTCCTTTACTGATGGAACCTATGACATCCAGCTTACTGCTACAAACTTATTCGGTCCCAATACTTCGACAAAATACTCGTACATCACGGCAACTGCGCCACACACCATTACCGCAACAGCAGGTGCGGGAGGAAACATCACTCCCACTGGTGCGGTACTTGTAGTCTTTGGAGCCAATCAGGCATTCACGATCACGCCAAATGCCAGTTACCACATCACGGATGTTCTCGTGGACGGGAGTTCAGTCGGTGCAGTCGCAAGTTACACATTCCCTGCCGTGACAGCAAATCACATGATAAATGCATCATTTGCCGTGAATACACCTGTCTCCATATTTTACGATAACTTTGAGTCCGGATTCACTGGTTGGACAATTGTAGGAACCGTAACCAATGGTTCCTATACCCCGAGGAACGGGAGTTACGATATCCGGCTCAGGGCTCCTGCCACAGTAACGAATGCAACAATGACCCGGGCAATATCAACATTAGGGTATTCATCGGTTGACGTTCAGTTTGCCTGGGCTGCCTCGAGCCTCGAGGCAGGTGAACTCTTATATGCAGAATATTCAACAGATGGTGGCTCAAGCTGGACAATTCTCACAAGCATTACCAATACCGCGTCACTGACGGTTTATTCATCCGCACTCCCTGTTGCCGACAACAATGCTAATTTCCAGCTTCGTTTCCGCCTCAAAGCCCGTAATACGGGAGATAATGACAACGGGTATATCGATGACGTGCTGGTAACGGGGGTCCCTATTTAATATGAGAACCTATCTGTACTCTCATAAGCGGGGGATGAGCTGACATGAGAAACACCGACGGCCAACTCTATACGATTGAAGGTTTTGCAGCAGGGCTGATCATGCTCATGACAGCATATCTGGTAGTCAACGCGACATCGGTCTATACCGCAGGTGATACCCATATCAGCGATATGCAACTGGAAGCACTGGGCAGCGATGCGCTTACGATGATGGGTACACCGACGAATACCACGATGTATTTATCAAATACCAGCCCGCTCCGGATGATCATTGAGAACCCCGGACCCGTTCCTAATGCAACATTCAGAGCTATGTTTTTAAACCTGACCAACAGTAGGGCCGGTTTGCCAATGGATTACAACAGGACAAATTCGACTATGGATTATATCCAGTTTACCGCGAACTATACCTGCCGGATTGATCCTGGTACCGAAATTGCAAGCAACACCTTTAGTTATTCCCGTAACCTGACGGGTGGAGAACATACAGTGAAGGCGACGAAATGGATGATTATAAACAAAGGAGCGGTCCCGGTCTGCGGGACTACTAATCAGGATCGCGCCGTGCTCGTGGAGGTGCTCCTGTGGCGAGACTGAATGAAGATGCCCAGTGGATCATACTGATGGGGTTCCTTGTCAGCTTCAGCTTCTTTTTCCTGGCAATAGTCATCAACCAATCCACGGTTGTAGGACAAACAACCGCAGAAAGTGTAATTGAATTCCCGAAAAATGATATCCGGGATGTCAGGCAGGTGATCGGTCAGGCAGTGAATGTTCCGAACCTGAACATTGTAAGAGATGATATTACTGTCCTCTCGATGAACCGGAAAAGTTCTGTGGTGTATTATTCGAGTGTCACTAGTGGTACCTTCAGGTATATCCAGATTCATTACAATAACGGGGTGACTGAATATAATGAAAACTGGTCATACAGGTAACCGGCTGCAAAATGATTCTGCAGCCGCGAACATGATTGAGTATCTTATGGTGACTGCAGTCACTATGGGTCTCTTAATCGTAATGCTTCTGCTGGTAAACACAAACATAATGGAAGATCCCGCTAACAGGGTGGTTTATGTTGCCTTTACGGATATCGGGAATGGCGTTTCCACGCGTATGATTGATGTATATGCCATATCACCGGCAGAGGGCACGGTTTTCACAAATTTTGACATTCCTGACGATATCGCAGGAAAGGATTATTTTGTTGAAGTCGGGACGCGTCAAAACAAGGTTAACCTTGCTATGGATGACCAGTATATCCGGATATCACGGGGCTATCTTACAACAGATATAGCGCTCACCGGAATCGGAGCTACCCGCGGTGTGACCGGAAGCACTACTGGCAAAGGAATGAACATAATCTGCTATAATTCGAGTGGGACATCAAGTAATTCAGAGGTGAAATGTTGATGGAAACACACCATACTACGAGAATATTTGACCAGGGAGTTTCGGAAGCGATAGGATTCATGCTCATCTTTTCAATAGTGATCGCAGGTATCGGTCTTGTAACCCTTTACGGATACCCGCTGCTCCTTCAGCAGCAGGTGGGTGCTGACGAGAAGATCATGGAAAAGAACATGATTGTATTGCAAAATGATATTAAAAGTCTGGCATACAAGACCGTGCCATTCAAAGAGACTTCTCTGAAAATCGGGGGGGGTTCACTGACAGTGTACAATTCAAGTTATACTCCCACAACCTCCAATCTTACCATCTATGATCAATCGGGCACTATCTATGTAGATTCGTTCAACCCAGGCGAACTGCGTTATGAATCTGTCAGTGCCCAGACAGATATCTCGCTCCAGAATGGCGCAGTGGTTATGCGCCCACGTATTAATCCGGGATCTGTCATGCTCTCCCAGCCCCGCTGGTTCTATGATGCGAATACAAATACGATGGTAATCAATCTGATCAACATCACCAGCACCGGTACTATGGCAAAGGAAGGCATCGGAACCGTGCAGATGACGCTGGGGGAAACCACTTACAATTATACCCAAGGTATCGGTGTCCCCATCTACGTAGATTACACTCCTGTTTCATCGCAGGATTACTCCGTTGCATGGAATAACTATTTTACCAATTCATTGAATATGATTCCCTTGCCAGCCCCGGCGCCTACCAAAAGATATCAATTACCGACCGATACAACCAGCCAGGCAACCCTTGTCATCAAAAAATATGAAGCTCAGATAATCAATATCTGATTTTACCCGTCATTTTTTTGTATTATCCAAAACTGTCTTTCAGCGGGAGGTTTCCGGTAGGTCATTGCAGTTTCTTTAGGTAAAAGTCGTTTCATGTTCTCATGAAACCCGGCTGATTAATGCAGGCACCAGCCCGAGACCAGTATATGAAGCGTGATCATAAAAACACCGGAATATACAGGGACACAGGGAACATCTAAAAGGCAACATCTGAAACACCCAAATTTGCGGAAAATTTCAACAGTCGTAATTGAGAGCTGTTTGTAATTGCATATCTGATTGTGAGAGGTGGTTGGTATGAATGAGGAATTCTAAAAAAAGGGTTATTCAAGTTTGATGTATGTCACATTGTTCTTGCTGGAGGTGTAGTTACCACAAGATTGCGAAGTTGCTGCTGCAAGACCGGCTTTTGTTAAAACCTGGATTGCGTAATTACCCTGAGGCACCGTCCTCATGTCAAATTGTGCACTTCTTGTGATAAGGGTATCTCCATTCACAGAGTAACTTCCCTGATAAAAGGGTACGTGGGCCCCTGTTTCACTGATATATATGACTTCGTCTGATATAGTACCCGCTGGACCGGTATAAGTCGTGGTCCATGTTATCGGCAGGATAAAAGTTGGTTGTACCTGTACTGGGCAGGAACTACTCACATCAATCGTTTGATGTGCAAAACCGGTTGTGTTGAGGTTGGGCACTACGGTCAGGAAAGTATGAGGCAGAGTCAGGGTATCGTTACCATTATTGAAGAGTAAGGCCGAATTCGTACCGAATACATCAATGCTGCCACTCTTTTTGGCTTTCAGCCGGAAGGTTGCCACCCAGGTCTCGCCGATTTTTATTGTTCCGATAGTGAAGTCCAGCTTTTTATCAGCCCAGTCGGTGGACTGGTCGGTGACATTGGTCACTCCATCCTGCCATTTAATCTTTGTCGAAGTAGTTGAATTGTATACATAATCATATACATCGGCACCTGATACCGAAACATTGGTTACACTAACATTCTTGAAATCTGTCACCATAGCAGTGTTCACACCGGCGTCTTTAATGAGATCGACGGCGATGTCCGCGTAAATGGAAGCTAGATCATCAGCGGTTGGTGCATTATAATACTTCCCATTGGTCTCATACGCATATGACTTCAGTTCGGTTTCCGATGCCTCAGTTCCAAGACGGATGGTATATATGGCTACATTGCTATCTTTTGCCCATGTAATTACACTCCCCGTTCCGACATCTGGGAACCAGTTTCCACCTTGGGGATCTCCTCCCGTGTTCCATGCTCCATCCGTTAAAAGAATTACTGCTTTCACGGCACCTGCCCGGGGATAATCATTCTGCATCTTCACGGCGCGGTACAGTCCTTCCCGCATCGGTGTTCCGCCAGCGGGAACCATTTTTTCGATTGATTCGTTCACCGTATCCCGGAATAAACTCAGGTTCTGGTCAATACTTGCATATTGGGTGGTTCCATAATTTTTTGGATTTCCCTTGTAATTTGTTGCAATGTAGGTGTTATCATTTGTCCATGATGGATCGCCATTCGACTTGTAGTCCCTGCCAACCCAATAAGCAGCCCAATATTGGTTCGACTTCCCCTCCCTCAGTTCAGCCCACCCACTGGTACCAGTATTGTCCCCGAATGATATGAGCCCGACCCGGTCATGTGAACCCATTTTTGCATTGAAGATCTTAGCAGCGTTCATTGCAAGGACCATCCGGTCATCTTTGATGTTATCAGTACCGTTTAAGAGCATACTCCCTGACCGGTCAGTGCACATGACAGCATCAATTGGTTTGGGTCCCATTGCATACCCATCACCTTTAAGAGAGATTGTGACATCCACCGTATCATTAACTGCAATGGTCTGGGGATTCACCCCAGTTCTCACACTCAGGTAGGGATAATTCTTCCAGATTACGGTAATATCTTTTTTGTACGTGGTATTCCATGTAGCTGTGATCGTACATTTACCGGTTGATGACGTTCTGTTTACCGGACTAAAACTTCCAGGAATGAATTGTACAGTGGCAAGCCCTTCCGCATCCGTTAGGGTGCTGTTTTTTGACAGCGAGGGCGAAAACGTTACATTATAGGGTCCCTCGGGATATTCCACGGTCCCCATCGAGAACGTTACAATTTCGTTGGCTACCGGATTTCCCAGGACATCAGTAACCGCTGCTGTAATATCAGACGTAATGAGGGGATTGATATCAAGGCTTGGCATACACTCAGGGTTTGCCGTGACTACCATCGTTGTCGCTGCAGTATTGGTAAATTCTACTTCATGACTGAGGGTGATCGTTTTATTATTAACCGCTGTTGCAGTGATATTAATTATTCCAATAGTAGATCGCGGACCATAGGAGATCGCTATGTGACCAAGAGTGTCGGATTTGAATAGTGACTCCTCGCCAGGAACGGATGTATTTACCCATACCCATTGCTGGCTCGCTGGATTCCGGAATTTATCAAAGACGGTATATATTATCGAGAATTTCTTCACATTATCTGCAGGAACCTGCGGAGGGAAGTCCGGGTTAAAATTCTGTTCAATGTAAAACGGTTCGGTCGATATACTTGTTATTATCCTGGGAACAGGCGTGACTATCTCCTCGAACGGATCCATGGTAACAGAGTTAGGACCAGCCCCAGAGGATAATTTGACCATAACGGACACCTTTCCGTTTGTATCAAGGGGCAGGCCGAGAATATCATGCCCATATCCAACAAAACCGCAATCATCCGGGGTAGGACCGTGAACGTGAAGATTGATTGCATGCTGTTGGCCAGGGTTTATTATTTGATCAAGGGGGTTTCCATAGCGATCTGTAAACGATATATTGAACGAGACATTTGTGCCCACAGGGCCTTCAAGAGGATGCGAAAATGCGGCATCATGGGCCTTATCGTGGTCTATCTTCTGAGTATATAGGGTAAAATTATTGTATGTCCCTGTTGCGTCAGTATAGGATACATCCGCTCTAATAATTGCAAAACCGCTCTTTGTTTTTACTTTGAAGATGCTTGTTGCTTTCCCGTTTGTATCGGTGATGGCAATTATGGGTGTAAAGGTTCCAAGTGTAGGATCGAGAACACTGAAATTTACCCCGGCTCCAACGATGGGACCTGAAAAACCGGGTGTAGTATTCGATACACTTACCGTGATAGTGGATTGGTCAACACCACTGGCTGTGAGATACGTTTTGTCGCTGGTGATAGTTACCTTATCTGGTATTTTTGCCGCAACCGTTCCTACCAGAAACAATAAACAAATGATAATTAAAATTTTAACGTTCGCTTTCATACATAACACTCTGGTGTAAGATAAATTGTAGTGCTAATTTTGAAATATTAAGAATATGCGAGGCACCGCTGCATTGCTAGACTTAATTTTTTTATTAGAATAGGTAATTTTTAAGGAATAATCCTACTGACATAGCCCAAAATAAAACACCTTTTCATCGGGTCTCCCACTATCTTTTCCTTTTTTAGTAAAAGGTCATATTCGCGTTCTGTTGGCAGATCCCAGGGGTATGGAGGTTTCAATGGGGCACTATCAGACGTTTTTATTATTATAAACTAAACCATAGTATTGTAATCAATCAGGCAGCACCATCCCATATTATGGGCACTATTTCCAAGGAATTGAGTGCTCTGATAGTACCCGTAAAATTAAGGTCAATACACATTATGGCTATCAAAGGCAGCAAATTAGATATGAAAATTTGAGTTTGTTTGCAGGGTTATAAGCAATATTTCAATTTAGAGACATTCTTACAACAGATGTGTTGATGAATGCACAATCCCTTAATTAAAATACAATATTCTCTACGCAGGAAAGATGTCCATATCTTAACACTGTAATTTTCGTGATATGACAATACCATCACACCGCAGTATGACAACACAGGTTTGCAGGATACTTCAGATCAAGGGCAAAAAATATACTGAAATTTTCCATTTTTTTTTCTTAATCAAGTTTGATGAATGTCGCACCTTTCATACTGTAGGTATAGTTACCACAAGATTGCGAAGTTGCTGCTGCAAGGCTGGATTTTGAAATAACCTGAATTGCGTAATTACCCTGAGGCACAGTCCTTAAGTCCAATTGCGCACTTTTTGTCATAATAGTATCTCCACTAACAGGGTAACTCCAATGGAAAAACGGTACATGGGCACCTGACTCACTGATATACAAGACTTCTTCAGATATTGTATTTGCTGGACCGGTATACGTCGTGGTCCATATTATCGGCAGGATGAACGTTTGTGGTGCTAGTACCGGGCAGGAACTACTCACATCAATCGTTTGAATTCCAAAACCGGTAACATTTAAATCGGGCACTGAGGTGAGGAAAGTATGAGGCAGAGTCAGGGTTGCTGTAGTACCAGATTCATTGAAGAGTAAGGCCGAATTCTTGCCGAATACGTCAATGCTGCCACTCTTTTTGACTTTCAAACGGAAGGTTGCCTTCCACGTATCGAAAACTTTCATTGTCCCGATAGTGAAGTCCAGTTTTTTATCGAGATCCCAATCCTCGGACTGGTTGATAGGAGGAGTTGTTGTTGTATTCTGCCATGTGATCAGGGTGGAACCTGATGTCGACGATGAATTATAGATATAATCAAATACCTGGGCACCAGGCACCGAAACGTTAGTGACATCAACATTCTGGAAGTCAGTCACCATGGTGGTGTTCACACTTGCGGTATCCTTTAGATTACCGGCAATCTTTGTATAAATCTCATTGAGTTTTGCTGCATCGGGGGCATACTCGTAGAATCCCCCGTTTGCATCAGACATTGTTTGAAGAACCAATTTTAAATCAGTTTTGTTTGCAGACTCTGTAAATCCTATAGAATATATCCTGATATGTGATTCATTGGCATATACGGACATATTCTGTTTTGAGTTTTGAGCATTCGTGAAATACCAGGAGGTTTTTGTCGTGCTATTTTGAGTGGTTTCATAATCTTCGGCTTGACTCGCCCATCCTATCTCTCCATCATTAAATGTCTGCCCGTTAGGGAAATCATTTCTATTTCCATTGACGGCACTTCCACCACCAAGATCATCGAAATAACGATATTTATTAGTCACACCGACTACATTCCCTGCCCAAACCGAATGCAAACCATTAGCCACATTTTCCAAAGGGGAAAAACTTTGATTAAACCCGATTGCACCAGCTCTTGCAAGAGGATCCCCCTCCATGCTCCACTGACCATCAGTCATATGAATAATTGCCGGAACAGCTCCTCGGTCGTTCCAAGTATTCATCAGCCAAATACCCTGATAAAGAGCATACCGCGTTCTCGTATGGTATCCTCGACCGTCCGTTCTTGTATATCCTGATATGCTATTTCTCACGCTGGTAAGATCATAGGTTAATGGAACATACACAGAAAAGGCGGGATACGTTTTCTTATCATAGAAGATGACACCGACACGATCTTTTCCCTGGGTCATATTATTAACGAAGGATATCGCAGCTTGTTTTGATTTGGATAACCCGGAATTAGAGTCACTTGTTGATCCCATCGAACCTGAATTATCTAACAGGAGCAAGACATCAATAGGTTTCGGCTGCATTGCCCACCCGTCAGCTTTAAGAGAAATTGTAACATCCACCGTGTCGTTTACCTCAACGGTCTGGGGATTCACCGAAGTTTTCACACTCAGGTAGGGATAATTTTTCCACGATACCAGAATATTTTTGGGAATGGTATTCCACATTGCAGTAATCGTAACGTTCCCGGTTGCTGTCGGGCTGTAATAAAGGGCACTACTATTTGTACTGAAACTACCCGGAATGAACTGAACCGTGGCTTGACCTGCAGCATCCGTTGTTGCGCTCAAGTTTGTCAGCGAGGGTACAGATGTAACATTATAGGGTCCATCAGGATATCCCACTACCCCAAGCGAGAACGTTACAGTTTCGTTGTCTACCGGATTTCCCGAAATATCCGTAACCGTTGCTGTAATGGTTGACGTACTGGAAGAGGGAGGTACATCCCGGCTTGGCATATACTCCGGGTTTGCCGTGAGGACCATCAAAGTCGCAGCAGTACTTGTAAATTCTACTTCATGACTGCGGGTGACCGTTTTATTATTGACTGCTGTTGCAGTGATATTAATTATACCAATGGTGGACCGCGGACCATACGTGACAATTAATCGACCCAGAGAGTCCGTTTTGTTCATAAACTCTTCTCCAACAACGGAAGTATTTACCCACACTTCTTGTTGGCTCACTGGATTCCGGAATTTATCAAAAAAAGTATATTGTATCGAGAATTTGCTCACCCCGTCTGCTGGAACCTGCGCGGGGAAGTCCGGAAAAAACAACTGTTCCATGTCAGACACATCAGTCGAAATACCAGTAATGATCCTGGGAACCGGTGTTACTATCTCTTCGAATGGATCCATAGTAACAGAGTTAGGACCAGCCCCGGAGGATAAGTGGACCCTCACAGCCACATTTCCGTTTGTATCAAGATTCTGGCTGAGAATATCATGCCCATATCCAACAAAACCGCAATCATCCGGGGTAGGACCATGAACGTGAAGATTGATTGAATGGTGTTGGCCAGGGTTTATTATTTGATCAATGGGATTTCCATAGAAATCAGTAAACGATGTATTAAACGAAACATTTGTAGCCACAGGGCCTTCAAGTGGATGCGAAAAGGTGACAAAATGGGCCTTATCATGGTCTATCTTCTGAGTAAATAGGGTAAAATTATTGTATATCCCATTTCCGTCAGTATAAAATACATCAGCTCTAATAATTGCAAAACCGCTCTTTGTTTTTACTTTGAAGGTGCTAGTTGCTTTCCCGTTTGAATCGGTAACGGCAATTATGGGTGTAAAGGTTCCAAGTGAAGGATCGAGAACACTGAAATTTACCCCGGCTCCAACGATGGGACCTGAAAAACCTAGTGTAGTATTCGATACACTCGCTGTGATAGTGGATTGGTCAACACCATTGGCTATGAGATAACTTTTGTCGCTTGTGATAATTACCTTATCCGGTATTTTTGCCGCACCCGTTCCTATCAGGAACAATAAACAAATGATAATTAAAATTTTAGCGTTCGCTTTCATACATAACACTCTGGATGGAGAGATTATCATACATAGTATATAAACATATTTATTATTTAAAAACTTCATATAGCTGTTTTATTGGATAAATTTTGAATTAAAATGCCAGAAAAGGAAAAATACGTCATTTCTTCTTATAAAATGCCGGCGCTTTCCATGATTCAACATCAGGATGGCTGAAAACAGCACATGTTACAACTAGCTCCAGTGGCAATTATGATGACAAAGTCCTTCTTAAAAGAAAATATTTGTTGATTTTAAAGATACTTATTACGCCGTATGAGAAACTCTATCATGCCCTTATACCATAGTCTATACTATATAGCAGAAGCAGTACAGTCCGTCCCGGGAGCCCCCGCGGCAGAGAGGAGAGGGCGGGGACAACGGACTACCATTCAGGTAACTCCCCCTACAAAGGCGTATCTGGATAAGATCAAAGAGGAGACGGGTGCTGATACCTACGAAAAAGCTATCCTGTTCCTGATCAGGGAGCGACGGAAGAAACTACCGTCATCATTCGGGAGATTGCCGGCTCTTGGATCCTTTATACGGGAGGAGGAGGATCCGTATCGGATACCTCATTGATACCTGGGTTTGGGTTGATTATTATTATGGTCTTATCCCGGAAATACAGGAATACATTGAAAATGACACTATTGATCTCTTCACTTCCGTGCTTACCCTGACAGAGATGGTAAAATTCCTGAGGCAGAATGAAGATGCACCTACCGTTCAGAACATTATTCGTGAGATGGGAATCCGAAGTCTGATTGTACCGGTAAGCCGGGAAATCGCCATCCTGGCCGGGGGATATATAAGTGAAGGATTTTTGGGTGGCATCGCTGACTCCATAATTCTTGCAACTGCACGAATCGGAAACCACCGGGTTGTAACAGGTGATGAACACTTTAAGGATCTGCCCGAAGTCGTATTCATAAAACATCCTTAATATCGGCCAACATTTCACCCATCGCTGCCAGAAACAATCGTTTTTTTTCCTGATACCCCCCCTGCCTCAGCGGCTCACCCTGCTACTCATAGTGTGAGACATTCTTGGGGGGTTCATGAGATCCCGTATCCACCCAACCACCGGACCCGGCACACAAAGCCAAACAGCATCTGTTATATCATTGGTGTGCAGGAACGCTCATGAGGAGTTGCAAACCGGCTCCGCTCAGGACAAAAAAAATCTGACATCTGTATTTTGATTTCACGCATTTTTTCCGGTGTCACCGTTCCAATCACATCACAGATTATATTTTTTTCAAGAGAAGAGATGGCACCGATCTGCACAAAACTTGGATAGGCAAGTGATCCTCCCACAAGATCATTATTGGAAATACTGATACCCCAGAAATTTGGCTCGTTTTTAGTGATCTTTATAACAACCACATCCCGGGATATGCGGTTATTTGCAGAATTACTAATGATAAGTGCCGGTCGTATTTTTGACTAGTCTGCTGAACCCCGTGGCTGATCTCTCATAAATAGTTGTCATGACAAAATCAAATAAAATAACTATTTTCAAAGATGCTTATTACGCTGAAGCCACTCAACCTGTGGCCGGTAAAATGGTAAATGATATCACATTTTTCATCTTGGAAGTTCCAGGGAATGACGAAAAGAATATGCCCTTCACGTATCCAGACTTTCTTTTTGATCTTTCTCTTGATTCTACCCCTCCGGGCCACGCCATCGAAACAACGGACCAGGATATGATTTGCACCCATCATCAATTCAGCATTCCCGAATAGTTCCCGGTTACGTTTCTGAGCAAGCTTTACTCTGATGATCTCATCACCGGGAGGTAATCCCGGGGTAGTGTCTGTCAGTACAACATCTCCTCTTTTTTCTCCACGTTGATCTGAACTATCAGGTGCTTAATTTTTTAGCGTAAGGGAGAATAAATTATTTCCTGAACTATAAGCCCCGGTATGCCGGCCCAGCAAATCACAGCTAATTCAAAGAAAAATGTTTTGGTATTTTTTTTGTTGCCCTGACGATGTTCGATCTCGCAGGATTTTATTCCCGCGATTGGGATGTACACCAAGAATCGTCATTCACCCAAACAGTCCCATTGTCATAACAAGAAGAATAAGCACACCTGCACCAAAACAGGAAATAAGCAGTCCTGATACACGGTTAATCAATTCCAGGTTTGCCACAC
>Ga0209254_10002991_pt1 | contig 15431 bp, 16 predicted proteins | sample FrelakmetDIP11DI_FD_187148 | JGI IMG/M metagenome (GOLD analysis project Ga0209254, IMG submission 187148) | Freshwater lake sediment microbial communities from the University of Notre Dame, USA, for methane emissions studies - DIP11 DI (SPAdes)... | ecosystem: Environmental > Aquatic >...
ACCAGCCAGTCGTTGAAGTCGTGCGCCGGGGTGATCTTGAGGCAGCCGGTGCCGAACTCGGGATCGACGTATTCGTCCGCGATCACCGGGATCCGGCGACCGGTGAGCGGTAGATCGACCTGCTTGCCGATCAAATCATGGTAGCGGGAATCCTTCGGGTTCACCGCCACCGCGACGTCACCGAGCATGGTCTCGGGACGGGTGGTCGCAACCACGACATAGCCCTTTGCGTCGACGCGCGGGTAGCGGATGTGCCAGAGCTTGCCGTCTTCTTCCTCGCTTTCGACCTCGAGATCGGAAACCGCGGTACCGAGCTTCGGGTCCCAATTGACGAGCCGCTTGCCGCGGTAGATGAGCCCGAGCTCGTAGAGCCGCACAAAGGTTTCGATGACGACACGCGAGAGCTTGTCGTCCATCGTGAAGTACTCGCGGCTCCAGTCGCACGATGCACCGAGCCGGCGCATCTGCTGGGTGATGGTGGAGCCGGACTGATCTTTCCACTTCCACACTTCGGCGACGAAGCGCTCGCGCCCCAGCGCCTCGCGCGAAACGCCCGCCGCCTCGAGTTGGCGCTCCACCACAATTTGAGTCGCGATTCCGGCGTGGTCGGTGCCGGGGAGCCACAGGGTGTTGAAGCCACGCATCCGGTGATAGCGGGTCAGCGCGTCCATGATCGTCTGGTTGAACGCGTGCCCCATGTGCAGCACGCCGGTCACGTTCGGCGGCGGAAGCTGGATGCAGAACGACGGTTTACCCGGTGCCCTCCCGGCTGCGAAATCGCCGCGCGCTTCCCAGAAGGGATACCAGCGGCCCTCGATGACTTTGGGGTCGAAGCTCTTGGCGAGTTCCATGCGTGCGAAAGAGGAAGCGAGCGCGCGCCAGATGCGCACGCGGGACGGCGAATTATAGCGAGCCGGGCCGGAAAGCCCGCTCAGCCTGGTGTGTCGCTCTTGAGGCGGACGATCTCGCCGCTGATCGCTTCGGCGAGCGCCTCGCGCACCGCGCGGCGCACCTCGGTCTCGAGCTCCTGGGCGACGCTCGCGATCGCTTCGGCCACGCGGTCCTCCAGGCGCTCGCGCACCTTGACTTCGACCAGACGCTCGAGCTCGCCGGAGAGGAGTTCGAGCAGCTCGAGGCGGAGCTCCTTTTCGAGAATCTCGAGGTCGAGATCCGAGAACGGACGCGGCCCGGCGGCCTCGTACACCTCGGTCAGCACGGGGAAGTCGGACGGCGGCTCCGGCTGACGTGCCGCGCGCGCAGCGCGATAGCGCTGCAGGAGCGCGTCGGCCTTGCCCAGCACGTCGTCCGCGTCAGCCATGGCCGGACAGCCGGTGCGTGTCGATCGGGTAGCCGCGATCGCGGTAGTGCTTGTAGCGCGTGCGCGCCGCGGCCTTGTCATCCTCTTCCACGCCGACAATCTCCAGGAGCCGCCGGAAGCGCGCAAAGAAAGGCGGCCATTCGCGATGCAGGTTGACGAGCACGTCGTCGCGGTCGATGCGCTCACCGTCAAGCGCGATCAGCACCGGCGTCTCCTCGGCGAGCGGGTCGTTCGCCATCACGTGTGGAACGAATGCGATCGCAGGCGTTGTCCAGAGAAGCTTGTCGATCGACCGCGCGAGCGCCTCGTCGGGTGTGTACACGAGCACGCGATTCGCCGTGGCGTATGCCTTGCCGACGAGGCGGCAGGCAACCTCGAGTTTGTTGGCGGCGTCGATGTAGAAGTCGATGCGGGTCACCGGGGATCGAGGATCAGAAATCGGAGATCAGCAAGCAAGGCGGTCAGGCCGAGGCTACATCCGTCCGGCGCGCGCCATGAGGAAGTGTGTGAGCAGCGGCACCGGGCGTCCGGTCGCACCCTTCTCCTTGCCGGAGCGCCACGCGGTGCCGGCGATGTCGAGGTGCGCCCAGTCATAGGCCTTGGTGAACCGTGAAAGGAAGCATGCCGCCGTGATGCTGCCCCCAGGACGGCCCCCGACGTTGGACATGTCGGCGAACGGGCTCTTGATTTGCTCCTGGTAGTCGTCCCACAGCGGTAGGCGCCAGGCGCGGTCCCACGCCGCCTCACCTGCGGCGAGCAGTTCGTCGGCAAGCTCGTTCTTGCTGGCGAAGAGTCCCGTGGCGACGTGTCCGAGCGCGACGACGCACGCGCCCGTCAGGGTCGCTATGTCGATCACCAAATCGGGATGGAAGCGCTCAGCGTAGGTGAGGGCATCACAGAGGATGAGACGGCCTTCGGCGTCCGTGTTCAGGATCTCGATCGTCTGCCCCGACATGCTGGTGACGACGTCGCCGGGCTTCGAGGCGGCACCGCCGGGCATGTTCTCGCACGCGGGAACGATCCCGATGACGTTTGCCTCCAGTCCCATCTCCGCGATCGCGCGCAAGGTGCCGAGCACGCTGGCGGCGCCGCACATGTCGTACTTCATCTCGTCCATCTCGGCCGCGGGCTTGATCGAGATGCCGCCGCTATCGAAGGTGATGCCCTTGCCCACGAGCACCACGGGCCGGTCGCGCTTGGCGGCACCCTCGTAGCGCAGGACGATGAGCTTCGGCGGCTGGCGCGAGCCCTTGGCCACCGAGAGGAGCGAGCCCATACCGAGCTTCTCCATGCCTTTCTGTTCGAGCACTTCGACGCCGATCTTCTTCGTGCGTGCGAGCTCGCGCGCACGCTCCGCAAGGTAGGTCGGGGTGCAGACGTTGCTCGGCAGGTTGCCGAGGTCGCGGGTGAAGTCCATCCCGGTGGCGATCGCGCGCCCTTCCTCGACGCCCCGGCCGACGTCGCCGGCGTGCGCGCTCTGCGTGACGCCGACGACGATCCGCTTGAGGGCACGGTCGTCAGACTTCTTCGTCTTCATCTCGTCGAAGCGATACAGCGCGTCTGCCGCCGCCAGGACCGCGTGTCGCCCCTTCCACGCGAGATCGCGGTCCGCCACATGCAGCTCCGGAACAAACAGCGCCGCCTCGCCGGCGCCCGTGTCGCCGACCGCAAGCACGGCGGTACGCGCGATCTCGCGGTAAGTCTTCGCGGTCAGCTCGTTTTCCTTGCCGAGACCGACGACCAGAACGCGCTCCGCCGTGACGCCGGGAAGGCGATAGAGCAGGCGCGTGGCACCGAGTTTCCCCTCCATGTCACCGCGCTTGACGAGCTCCCCGATCGCGCCCTTGCACGCGCGGTCGATCGATTCCGCGGCACGCGAGAGCTTTCGACCCTCGAACACGCCGACGACGACGCAGTCGGTGCGGGCCTTCTCCGGGGTGGTTGTTCTCGTGCTAAATTCCAATCGTCATCTCCACCGGTTCCATGCGGTTGGCGCGGGATTATCCTCGCTCGCCTCTCGCGAAGTCAAAACGACGCGTGGCTCCTCACCGTCCGGCCCCGTCCCGTGATCTTCCAGCGCGCCCTCCTGCGTGAGTTCGGGAACCTGCTCGTCGGTGTGTTCGCCGCCTTGTTCGCGATCACGCTCACGAGCCTCCTGGTAAGGATCCTGGGGCGCGCCGCGGGCGGCAAGATACCAGGCGAGGCCGTGCTCGCCATCATCGGGTTCACCGCGCTCAATTACCTCCCGATGCTGCTCGCCATCGGCATCTTTGTCTCCGTCCTCATGGCGCTTTCGCGCAGCTACCGCGACTCGGAGATGGTGATCTGGTTTGCGAGCGGCGTGCCGCTTACCGCCTGGATCCGGCCGGTTTTGCTGTTCGCGCTGCCGCTGGTCGTCGTCGTCGGGGTGCTGTCGCTTTTCCTCTCGCCGTGGGCGCAGGAAAAGAGCGAGACCTACCGTCGCCAGCTCGAGGCGCAGAGCGAGGTTTCGCGCATTGCGCCCGGCGTCTTTCTCGAGTCGGCGAACGCAAGCCAGGTGTTCTTCGTGGAAGCAGTCCCCGGCGATCCGGAGAGCGTGCAGAACATCTTCGTTTCGTTCAAGCAGCACGGGCGCCGCGGCGTGATGGTGTCCAAGCGCGGCATCATCGAGGGCGCGCCGGACGGGGACCGCTTCGCGGTTCTCGTCAATGGTCGCCGTTACGAGGGCGAGCCGGGCTCGGCCGAGTATCGCATCATGGAGTTCGACCGCTACGCGGTGCGCATCCAGACCAGGGAGGCGCGGGCCGGCAACTTCGAGCCGAAAATGCGGCCCACGGGCGATCTCGTGCGGGAGCCCACGAAGGCGAATCTGGCCGAGCTCCTGTGGCGGATCGGCCTCCCGATCACCGCATTGCTGCTCCCACTCCTCGCCATTCCGCTCGCGTTTGTGAACCCCCGTGCGACCCGCTCGCTCAATCTTGTGTTCGCCGTGCTCACGTATCTGGTCTACTCGAATCTTCTCACCGTGATGCAGTCCTGGGTGAGGCAGGGCAGGGTGAGCTTTGGCGTGGGCTGGTGGGCGGTGCACGGCGCGATGCTGGTGCTGCTGATCGGGCTCTTCTACTGGCGCATGCGGCTGCACCCGATTCCGTGGCTGCGCCGATGAGGACGCTGAGACTCTATCTCGCGCGACAGATCTTCGCCGCGACGGCGCTGGTGCTGCTGGCATTCCTCGCGCTGTTCGCGTTCTTCGACTTGATTGCGGAGCTCCGCGACGTCGGTCGCGGCGGCTACCGGCTGGGTCATGCGTTCGCGTTCGTCGCCCTGTCTATCCCCGGCCATCTTTACGAGCTTTTCCCCATCGGCGTCTTGATTGGCACCCTGTATGCGTTGGCCGATCTTGCCGCCAAGTCGGAATACACGGTCATGCGGACGTCGGGCCTGTCGTCGTTCGCCGCGGCGCGCAGCCTGGTCCCGGTCGGGCTCGCTTTCGCAGTGCTGTGCCTGGTCATCGGCGAGCTGCTCACACCGTACGCGGAACGAGCGGCGCAGAACGTTCGCCTCGGTGCCCTGGGTTCGGTCGTCGGACAGGAGCTTCGGTCTGGGGTGTGGGTGAAGTCCGAGTCCCGGATCGTCAACATCCGGTTTGTGCGCACCGACTCCTCGATCGGCGAGGTGCGCCTCTACGACTTCGACAAGGACTATCGGCTGCGAGCGATCCAGGATGCCGAGCGGGGCGAGTATCTCGGCGGCAACCAGTGGCGGCTCACCGGCGTCACCGAGACCCTTCTGTCCGATGAGGGTGCAAGAATCGTCAAGGTGCCGGAGCTCCAGTGGAAATCGGTGCTCACACCAGAGCTGCTTTCGGTGCTCACCGTCGCGCCACAGAAGATGTCGGCGTACGATCTTTTCCGCTACACGAACCATCTCAGGCGCAACAACCAGAAGACACAGCGCTACGAGATCGCGCTGTGGAACAAGGTCCTGTACCCGTTCGCCTCGCTCGTCATGATGGCGCTCGCCCTGCCGTTCGCGTACGTGCAGGTGCGCTACGGCGGTCTGGGCGTGAAAGTGTTCTCGGGGATCATGCTCGGGGTGGTGTTCCACAGCATGAACAGCCTCGCCTCGCACCTCGGGGTGCTTCAGAGCTGGCCAGCGGCGCTGTCGGCTGCCCTGCCGAGCGTGATCTTCCTGTGTGCCGCATTGCTCATGCTGTGGTGGGTCGAGCGGCGCTAGTCTGCACGCTAAGAGGGGCGCACCTGGCTCGTGCTCCCCGCTCTTCAGGGAAATCGCCCAAGGAGCCGTTTGTGGAGATTTCCCCTTAGCGGGAGTGTGCGTCAGCGGATTTTGGGTTGTCGGTGCGCACGAGGCGCGTGCCCGAAAGCCAGTCATAGAGCGCGCGTCGATCGCCGTCGAAAAGGCACCACCCGAGGGCGATGACGGCTGGCGCGATGCCGAGCCAGCCGAGCGGCGCCTGCGGGTGGAAACGGAGCTCGATGCCGCCGATCAGCGCCGGCATGTACGCGGCCGCCGCGAGTCCGAATCGGGCGAGCGCCCTCATCGTCGTCACCGGGCCGCCGTCCGTGTCGACGAGGCGCAGTCGCCAGGTCTTCATGGGCAGTGTCTGGCCCTTGCGCCAGAACGAGGTGAAGTACGCCCCGATCGCCGCGAGGACGCAGATCTGCAATGCTGCCCGTGCCGCGCCGGTGACGCGCAGCGGTCCAACGCTGCCGGTCACGGCTGCGTAGGCGAGCACGAACACGAGCGCAGCGAGAAACGCGATCGCGACCACGATCAGCGCCTCGTACGCCATTGCCGCAAGCCGCCGTTTCAACGTCGGCACGAGCCGGGGATCCGGACCCGGACGCATCGTCCGCCCACGGTCAGTCTTGCGGCGGAAGCTGAGTCGGCGGCGCGTTCGGGGACGCCTTCGGCGAGGCCGCCGAAAGCTCGCGGCGCTTGTCCTCGGGCAGCTGCTGGTACTGCTCCCACTTGTCGCGGATCGCCTGCTTCTGCTCAGGCGGGAGCTTCTCCAGGTCGCGATAAAACTCTCGCGCCGAACTCCGTTGCTCGGGTGTTAGCGCTGCCCAGTCTTTCATTCGGCGCTGGACGCGCGCCTGCTCCTCAGCGGGAAGCTGAGGATAGCGGTTCGCGATCCCGATCCACTTGCGCTTGCGCGGACCCTCGAGATTGCTCCAGTCATCCTTCAAGGGGGCGAGCACACGCTGCTGCTCGGGCTTCAACTGGCTCCAGGCGGGTCCCGGGTCGTCAGCCGCCGGTGTGGTGGGCGCAGCAAGCGCCAGCACCGCGGCTACTCCGATTGCGGCGACGCCTCGTCGGAGTCGGCGGGGGCTTGGAGCCATGCCTGGAATCCCTTGTCGAGGTAGGCGTCGATGGGGAGGTCGCTTGTCAGCAGCCCCGCGTCGATGTCGGCGGTCTCGGCCGCCTGCGGATCGATCTGGAGCAAGGCTTCGCGCTGCGCCTGCTGCCACTCGTTGTAGCCGAACAGGGCGGCGAGAACGATCACCGCAGGCAGGATGATCCGGGTGAGCACCGCCCCCGGTCCGCCGAGCGACGCCGTCCCGCCCCGCCGAGCGACCACAGCCGCAACGGGCGCGCCGAGCCGCTGCCGCGCCAACGCGCGTTCGCGCGCCGTCCGCAGGCGCTCGCTCCGATCCGGCCGGAGGTCGAGGCCCTCGTCGAGCCGGTCCCTGATTTTGTGAGCGAATTCAGCTTCGTTCATAGGACAATCCCGCGCGCTCTGAGCGCTGCCGCAAGCGTGTGCGCAGCGCGCGAACAATGAGTTTTCACGCTACCTTGAGAGCATCCCATGACAGCGGCGGTTTCTGCAATGTCGAGTTCCTCCCAATAACGCAAAACGAAGGCCTCGCGTTGACGTTCGGGCAGTTTTGCCACCTCCTTTTCAATCGCCTCAAGCACTTGAGTCCGCTCGACCTGCTCGGCCGGGCTCTCGACCCGCTTTGACTCGTCGGCCGAATCGAGCGTGTCGAGCGGGTCTTCGTCGCCCTCGTCGCGGTTCCCGGACAGGGAGGAGAGCAGGGTTGTCCACAGCGAGCGCACCTTGCTGCGGCGGAAGTGGTCGCGGATCGCATTCTGCAGGATGCGCTGAAAGATGAGCGGCAACTCGCTCACCGGCTTGTCCCCGTAGCTCTGTGACAGCCGGAGCATGGCATCCTGCACGATGTCGAGCGCCGTTTCCTCGTTGCGGACGGCGAAAAGCGCCTGCTTGTACGCGCGCCGTTCAACACCCGCCAGAAATGCCGAGAGTTCGCTTCGGGAAGCCAGGTTCCGGTCCTCGTTCTGATCGGGAAGCACTGCGCCCGGGCTGCGCCCCCTGCTATCCCGCCATTAACGTGAAGCCCCGCGGATCGGCCGCCCGCCCCGGGCTCGCACGGGTGCCCCGTGCCTCCCTTGCGTGGCGGCGATGTTATCAAAAGCCTTTCTTGGTGCCTGAGGACCCCTGAGAACCCCCTGAGGACCCTTCCAGCCCTTGACCGGGCACCGCGACCCCGTTAAGTTACTAGGTTTTCGTTTGAAGATTCAACGATTTTATTGGGGCGATGAGCATGAAAATTAGCGGCACGGAAATCTCGGGAAAGGCGACGGAGATGACCGGCGCGGAAATCCTGGTGAAGTGCCTCGCCGCGGAGGGCGTCGAGTGCGTCTTCGGATACCCGGGCGGCGCGGTTCTCTTCATATACGACGAACTTTTCAAGCAGGACAAGGTGCGCCATGTCCTGGTGCGTCACGAGCAGGCCGCGGCACATGCGGCCGACGCCTACTCGCGCGCGAGCCGCAAGATCGGCGTATGTCTCGTGACCTCGGGTCCTGGGGTCACGAACGCCGTGACCGGCATCGCGACCGCGTACATGGATTCGGTCCCGATGGTGATCCTCTCAGGGCAGGTGCCGACGCATGCCATCGGGCAGGACGCGTTCCAGGAAGTCGACGCGGTGGGCATCACCCGGCCCTGCGTGAAACACAACTTCCTCGTGAAGGACGTGCGTGATCTCGCGGTCACGATCAAGAAGGCGTTCCAGATCGCCCAGAGTGGCCGGCCCGGGCCGGTACTGGTGGACATCCCCAAAGACGTGACCGCCGCCCGGTGCGCCTTCCAGTACCCGGAAAGCGTCCCGTTGCGCTCCTACAACCCTGTGGTCAAGGGTCACCTGGGGCAAATAAAGAAGGCGATGCAGCTGCTCGTCGAGGCGAAGCGGCCGATGGTCTACACCGGGGGCGGCGTGATCCTTTCGGACGCCTCCGAGCTGCTCATCAAGTTGGTGAAATCGCTCGGCTACCCGTGCACCAACACCCTGATGGGTCTCGGCGCTTTTCCCGCGACCGACCGGCAGTTCCTGGGCATGCTCGGCATGCACGGCACGTACGAGGCGAACATGGCCATGCAGCATTGCGATGTGCTGCTTGCCGTCGGTGCCCGCTTCGACGACCGCGTCATCGGCAACCCGGCGCACTTCGGCCAGGTGCCGCGCAAAATCATCCACATCGACGTCGACCCCTCGTCGATCTCCAAGCGCGTGAAGGTCGACGTGCCGATCGTTGGCCACGTGCCGGACGTCCTCGAGGAGCTATTGAAGCAGGTCGAGCCCAACCTCGCGCGCGTCGATCGCGCGGCGCTCGACGCGTGGTGGGCCCAGATCGAGCTCTGGCGGGGCCGCGACTGCCTGCGTTACGACCGCGCGAGCCCGATCATCAAGCCGCAGATGGTGGTCGAGAAGCTGTACGAGTTGACCAAGGGCGACGCCTTCATCACCTCGGACGTCGGTCAGCACCAGATGTGGGCGGCGCAGTTCTACAAGTTCGACAAGCCGCGCCGCTGGATCAACTCCGGCGGCCTCGGGACGATGGGGGTCGGCCTTCCCTACGCGATGGGCGTGCAGCTCGCCAACCCCGGCGCGACGGTTGCGTGCGTGACCGGCGAGGCGAGCTTCATGATGTGCATCCAGGAGCTGTCGACCTGCAAGCAGTATCGGCTGCCGCTCAAGATCGTATTGCTCAACAACCGCTACATGGGCATGGTGCGCCAGTGGCAGCAGTTCTTCCACGGCAACCGCTATTCCCAGTCCTACATGGACGCACTGCCCGATTTCGTCAAGCTCGCCGAGAGCTTTGGCCACGTCGGCATGCGCATCGAAAAGCCGGGCGACGTCGAGGGGGCGCTTCGCGAGGCGTTCGCGCGCAAGAACGACCTCGTGTTCCTCGACTTCCTCACTGACCAAACCGAGAATGTCTACCCGATGGTGCCCGGTGGCAAAGGCCTTTCGGAGATGATCCTGTCGGAGGAACTCTAGAGTGAACGCCCCGAGCCCCTATGCCCTGCCGGTCACCGAGTCGAAGGCGATGCGGCACATCATCTCGATCCTGCTCGAGAACGAGTCGGGTGCGCTGTCGCGTGTCTCGGGCCTTTTTTCCGCGCGCGGCTACAACATCGAGTCCCTGACGGTAGCGCCGACCGAGGACCCGTCGCTTTCGCGCATGACCATCGTCACCACCGGCTCGGACGATGTGATCGAGCAGATCACCAAGCAGCTGAACAAGCTCGTCGACGTGGTCAAGCTCGTCGACCTTGCCGAGGCGCCGCACATCGAGCGCGAGCTGATGCTCATCAAGGTGCGAGCCGCGGGCAAGGAGCGCGAAGAGATGAAGCGCATGGCCGACATCTTCCGTGGCCGCATCATCGATGTCACCGAGGGCACGTACACGATCGAGCTCACGGGCGACGGCCAGAAGCTCGACGCGTTCATCGAAGCGCTGGACAAGGCCTCGATCCTCGAGACCGTCCGTACCGGCGCCTCCGGCATCGCGCGGGGCGAGCGCGTGCTCCGAGTCTGACGCGCCCCGCCCCGGGCCGGAGCCCCGGGCGGCGGCCGGGGCTCACTCGTCGCCGGTCACGTGGCACAGGAAAACAAGGGAACCCATGAAGGTCTACTACGACAAGGACACGGACCTCTCGCTCATCAAGGGCAAGAAGGTCGCCATCATCGGCTATGGCTCGCAAGGGCACGCCCACTCGCTCAACCTGCACGACTCGGGTGTCAGGGTCACCGTTGGCCTGCGCAAGGGCGGTTCGTCCTGGACCAAGGCGAAGAATGCGGGCCTCGCGGTGGAGGAGGTCGCCGACGCGGTGAAGGGCGCGGACATCGTGATGATGCTGCTCCCCGACGAGCACATCGCCGGGGTCTACAGGGACGAGGTGGAGCCGAACATCAAGAAAGGTGGTGCGCTCGCGTTCGCGCACGGCTTCAACATCCACTACGGCCAGGTGTTGCCGCGCGCCGACCTCGACGTGTGGATGGTCGCCCCGAAGGCGCCCGGACATACGGTTCGCTCGACCTACGCGGGCGGCGGGGGCGTCCCCATGCTGATCGCCGTGCACCAGAACCCGTCGGGCAAGGCGCGCGACGTCTCGCTGTCGTACGCGGCCGCGATCGGCGGGGGCAAGGCGGGGGTGATCGAGACCTCGTTCAAGGAGGAGACCGAGACCGACTTGTTCGGCGAGCAGACCGTCCTTTGCGGCGGCTGCGTCGAGCTCGTCAAGGCGGGCTTCGAGACGCTCGTCGAGGCCGGCTACGCGCCGGAGATGGCGTACTTCGAGTGCCTGCACGAGCTCAAGCTGATCGTCGACCTCATGTACGAGGGCGGGATCGGCAACATGAACTACTCGATCTCGAACAACGCCGAGTTCGGGGAGTACGTGACCGGGCCCAAGATCATCACCGACGAGACCCGCAAGGCGATGCGCGAGGCGCTCCGCGACATCCAGACCGGCGAGTACGCGAAGACTTTCATCCTCGAGAACCGTGCGGGTGCCCCGACGCTGCTTTCCCGCCGCCGCATCACCGCCGAGCACGAAATCGAGAAGGTTGGCGCCAAGCTCCGCGACATGATGCCGTGGATCAAGAAGAACCGGCTGGTGGATCAGTCGAAGAACTGAGTGACAAGCGGCGGTTGACGCGTGATGGACGCCTGGGCGACCTCGCGCGTCGAGCGTCTCGCGGCAGGCCCAATCCCGTGAGCGACTATCCCCATCCGATCATTGCCCGCGAGGGTTGGCCGTTCCTTCTCGCGAGCGTGATCGCGGCGCTCGCAATCGGCGTTTTCTTCGGCTGGACCTGGTCGATCCCGATGTGGATCTGGACGCTGTTCGTGGTGCAGTTCTTCCGCGATCCCGCGCGCGAGATCCCCGGCACGTCGCGAACCGTGGTAGCGCCGGCGGACGGACGGGTGGTGGTGGTCGAGAAGGCGCGCGATCCCTACCTCGATCGTGACGCCACCAAGGTCAGCGTGTTCATGAACGTGTTCAACGTGCACTCGAACCGCTCGCCGGTGGATGGCGAAGTGAAGAACGCCTGGTACAACCCGGGCAAGTTCCTGAACGCCGCACTCGACAAGGCCTCCACCGATAACGAGCGCAGCGCGTTGTGGCTGCGTACCGCGGCGGGCGCGGATGTAACGTGCGTCCAGATCGCCGGGCTGATCGCGCGGCGCGTGCTCTGCTACGCGAAGCCGGGCGACCATCTCGCGCGCGGCCAGCGTTTCGGCTTCATCCGCTTCGGCTCGCGCGTGGATCTCTATCTCCCGCTCTCCGCGAGCGTCAGGGTCGAGCTCGGCCAGAAGGTGCACGCCTCCGAGACGATCGTCGCCGAGCTGGCGGGCTAGCGCGTGGCCGAATACCACCCGCCGAGCCAGAGCACGCTTCGCCGCGCATTTCGCCGTCGCGGCATCTATCTGCTTCCCAATCTCTTCACCACGGCGTCCCTGTTCGCCGGCTTCTACGCCATCGTGCAGGCGATGAACCAGCGTTTCGAGCACGCGGTGGTCGCGATCTTCGTCGCGATGGTGCTCGACGGCCTCGACGGCCGGGTCGCGCGGCTCACCCGCACCCAGAGCGAGTTCGGCGAGCAATACGACAGTCTCTCGGACATGGTGTCCTTCGGCGCAGCGCCTGCGCTGGTCATGTACGAGTGGGCGCTCAAGTCGCTCGGCCGCTGGGGCTGGATCGCCGCGTTCGTGTATTGCTCCGGGGCCGCGTTGCGTCTCGCGCGGTTCAACACCAACATCGGCGTCGCCGACAAGCGCTTCTTCCAGGGCCTCCCGAGCCCGGCCGCGGCCGCGCTCGTCGCTGGGCTCATCTGGACCATCGACGACTTTCGCATCGATCGCGTGGAGGTGATCCGCTGGATGGCGTTCGGTTTCACGCTGTTCGCCGGGATCACGATGGTGACGAGCATCCCCTTCTACAGCTTCAAGGACATCAACTTCCGGCGGAGCGTGCCGTTCTTCGCGGTGCTGCTGGTCGTGGTCGCGCTGGTATTCGTGTCGATCGATCCGCCGACCGTGCTCTTCGGTCTGTTCTGCGCCTACGCGCTTTCCGGCTACGTCGTCTGGCTCTGGAAGTACCGCAGCCGAAATCCATTCTGACGCGGGCGCGGCGTGCGTGCCCCGCGTGAGGTGCTTTGCCGGCATTCCCCGGGCTTTCCCCGAAGCGCCGGCCGCGGCCGCAGCCGGCGACGGTTGAAAACCTGAACGACTGCGGCTATAGTCCGACGCATGTCACGCGCACTTGAATCGCTGACCCCCCTCCTCGCGAGCCCGCTATCGCTCGGGCTCGGCCTGCTGCTGCGCCGCGCGCGCTAGCAGACCTCCACACCCCCCAATTCGGCATTACCTCGCGCGGCGCCTTCGGGCCCCGCGGGAAGACCATGCACCTGGCCACCAACACGGGAGCGACCCCATGACCGACCGATTGATCATCTTCGACACCACTTTGCGCGACGGCGAGCAGAGCCCAGGCGCCTCCATGACCCGAGAGGAGAAGCTGCGCATCGCGCGGCAGCTCGAGCGGCTGCGTGTCGACGTGATCGAGGCCGGGTTTCCGGCCGCGTCCAACGGCGATTTCGAGGCGGTGCGGGCGATCGCGAACACGATCAAGGATTCCACCGTGGCCGGGCTTTGCCGCGCCAACGACCGCGACATCTCGCGCGGGGTGGAGGCGTTGAAGGCAGCGCGGAGCTGGCGCATCCACACGTTCATCGCGACGAGTGCGCTGCACATGGAGAAGAAGTTGCGCATGACGCCCGAGCAGGTGCTCGAGCAGGCGCGGCTGGCGGTGCGCTTCGCGCGCAACCATTGCAGCGACGTCGAGTTCTCGCCCGAGGACGGATATCGCTCCGACGTCGGTTTCCTCTGTCGCGTCCTCGAAACCGTGATCGCGGAGGGCGCGACGACCATCAACGTGCCCGACACCGTCGGTTATGCCGTTCCCGAGCTCTATGGCGAGTTCATCCGCACCCTGCGCACGCGCGTGCCGAACTCGGACAAAGCGGTCTGGTCGGTTCATTGCCACAACGATCTTGGCATGGCGGTCGCGAATTCACTCGCGGGCGTGAAGATCGGCGGCGCGCGTCAGGTGGAGTGCACGATCAACGGTCTTGGCGAGCGCGCCGGCAACACCTCGCTCGAGGAAGTGGTGATGGCGGTAAAGACCCGCCGTGACTTCTTCGGCCTGGAGACGCGCGTCGATACGACCCAGATCGTGCCCGCCTCGCGCCTCGTGTCACAGATCACTGGCTTCGTGGTGCAGCCGAACAAGGCGGTCGTCGGCGCCAACGCCTTCGCGCATGCCTCCGGCATCCACCAGGACGGGGTGCTCAAGGCGCGCCAGACCTACGAGATCATGACCGCGGAGGACGTCGGCTGGAGCGCCAACAAGATCGTTCTCGGGAAGCTCTCCGGCCGCACCGCGTTCAAGCAACGGTTGAAGGAGATCGGGATCGAGCTCGAGAGCGAGGAGGCAGTGAATGTCGCGTTCCAGAAGTTCAAGGACCTCGCCGACAAGAAGGCCGAGATCTTCGACGAGGATCTGCACGCGCTGGTTTCGGACAAGGCGGTGACTGCCGAGGCCGAGCACTGGAAACTCGTCACCATGAACCAGGCGAGCGGCACCGGCGAGCGCCCGCACGCCGCCGTGGTCCTCGCCGAGCGGGGAGTCGAGCGCCGCGCTCAGTCCGAGGGCGACGGTCCTGTGGACGCCACCTTCAAGGCGATCGAGACGCTCGCGAACAGCGGCTCGGAACTTCTACTCTACTCGGTAAACGCGGTGACGCAGGGCACCGAGTCGCAGGGCGAGGTGACGGTCCGGCTCGCGCGCGCGGGGCGGATTGTCAACGGGGTCGGCGCCGACACCGACATTATCGTTGCATCGGCAAAAGCCTACGTGAACGCACTCAACAAGCTGCACGGGAACGAGCGGCTGCACCCGCAGACTGACCACGATACGCCGTGAGACGCCGCGCGCGCCCGGTCAGCGCCGCGTCGTCGGGCGGGTCGTGCGGGCGAATAGGATGCTGGCCGTGAAAAGCGCAGTCGCAAGCGCGATTTCGAGCGCGGCGAGTGCGCGTCCCGGCGGCGGGTCCGACCACGCGCGCACCGCGCCTTCGCCGACATAGGCGAGCGCGAGCATGGAGGCCCATTGGAACGTATAGCGGCGGCTGCCGATAAAGCCCGGAAGCGCCGCGAGCAGGGGTAACGCCTTCAGCGCGAGCCACGAGCCGCCCGCACGCAGCGGCGCAATCCAAAGCTCCCACGCGAGGCAGAACACGACGAGGGCGAGCAGCGAGGCGATTGCTGCCGCGCGGAGCCGGTTCGGGCTCAAGCGCGGCGCGCCGCTTCGGCAAGCGAGGCAAGCGCTTGACGCGCGGTCCCGGCGTTGGTTACCGGCGCATCGAACGCAAACCGGAGCAGCCGGCCGGCGGCGCGCACGTCAAAACCGTCGCAGTCGATGCCGACCATCGACGCGTCCTCGGCGTCGACATCATAGAAGCGCTTGCCGTAGAGCCGCAACGTGTCGCGGTGGTCCGCGTTCATGTGCGCAATGATCTCGCTTTCGATCTCGCCGAGGCGATTCTCTGGGGGGGCGAGATCGACGGCCTCGATCCATTCGATACGCCCGAAACCGCGCACGAACAATGCGCGGCGCACCGCCAGGCGCCAAAAAGCGAAGTCGCCGAAGCCGAGGAAACGCCGCGCCTCCGGCAGGTAACGCAGATAGCGCTCGGCCACGACGGCATCGGAGAAGCGCTCGGCGTCCGCCGCC
>Ga0209254_10002992_pt1 | contig 15430 bp, 6 predicted proteins | sample FrelakmetDIP11DI_FD_187148 | JGI IMG/M metagenome (GOLD analysis project Ga0209254, IMG submission 187148) | Freshwater lake sediment microbial communities from the University of Notre Dame, USA, for methane emissions studies - DIP11 DI (SPAdes)... | ecosystem: Environmental > Aquatic >...
CCACTGGTGGTTGTACATCCTGGAGCCCACGGCACCAATACCTCACTTGTCAGTTGTTCAGATGGGAAGAGCGGCGTACCCCAGTCATACATATCGCCATCTGCAGTGGATGTGTCCTGGGTGCAGTCGGTGATCGAAACGGGCAAGAAATTCTCACCGCCCTGCGACCAAAAGCGACCGCCGTTGTTGAAGAGAATGAGGGGTGATTTGGCGCTTGAATTGCCGTTCACGGTAAAATTAAGGGCACCACCAACCGGGGGAAAATCGTAGTTGATGGTGATTTGCCCGGCATTGTCATTATAGACCACCAGCTCAGTACAACCCGCATTGCTGGTCTTAGGAGCCGTTCCAACCGGCGTGTAATATTCGTTGGCCCAGGATTCGAGTGGGAACAAGGCGTCCCATCGGTGCTCAAACTCACGACCGTCATCTGCCGCCGTGGCGTTGACCTGAACCGCATTAGAGCCGGAGGTAACAACCAGCTTGGAACCTTCAAGAATTCCATTGACAACACGGGTTTCACCTTCGGCGAGTGTAACATTGTTCAATTCATTAGGAGCATCAGTATAATCACCATCACGGTTGATATCTACACTCACGCGAGAACCACCCGCGCCGGCCATAATAAGCCAGCGCACATCTTCGAAGGCTGATGTGTTGACAGCGGGTGTGTCCTCACCGTAAGGTGCCACATAGGATAAACCCCAGCGGCTGGTATCCACTAACTCAACAGCACCGGCCAGCAGAGAGCCAGGACCCCCTGAGTTATTCGGATAAGCAGCCCGCGTCATCGACACCGGGAATGAAGCCCCCACCTTATCACGCGCATCAAAGAAGACCACCCCCGCGTTGCGACCATAACTCCCACTCGACCCGGTGATGACCACATCATTTATTAAAACAATTACATCACCGCTCGAAAGCTGGTCATCCGAACCTGCCGTACAGGGGTTGGCTACGTCATTAATATTTGGCGGACAGCCATCTGCCAGGATCCCATTACCCCAAATTTGAGTACCGTTGGCATTCCCAGAAGCAAATAAATCACCGGGATTGGTGATATCAGCTTCGTATGCCGGGGTCGAACCACTGTTCGGCTCCCATTGATCATAATAGATCCAGGTTCCCGAAGATCCGATAGAGATGGAGGTTACACTGCGGATTGGGGAGGCCGGGGCGCCATAAGATCCACCCCCGTCATCATTATCGACCATGAGCTGCAGCAGGTCAAACTCGGGCAGTGACAGGTAATAGGTCTGCTGCACAGCCGGGTTGGCCGCCAGGGCATTTTGCACCTGACCTGGTGCAAAATTCAAGCACAAGGAAAGGGTCAATACCAGGGCAAGCAGGATATAAATGCTGCGCGCTGGCCTGTGCATTTTGGTGTGTAATTTCGTATTCGGGTACATGGCTCCCTCCTGAAGGTCAGAAAACCGTTTTATATAAATTTATCATCGGATATTAAATTAGATTGGGTCGATAGAGCATTATAAATTCTTTTCAACATTCTGACCATCACTGGACAGGCTGCCAAACAAAACTGCAAAGTCAACCGGAATAACCTAACAGGACAACCGGAAACTATCAAGGCGGCGCAATTACCAGCACCCGGTCGATCCAGATCTCGCTCCACTCGTTATCCATGCTTTTACGGTTGTTATACCCGCCGATCCGCAAGCTGTGACTGCCCGCTGACAGCGTCCCCAGGTTGACCGTGAATACCTGCCAGCCGCTCGTCTCCTCGCCACCGCCGTTGCCGTTACCGTTGAGCTGGAAGACGTAATCGTTAGCTCCCGCCCCGTAGAGCAGGCCATCCACGCTGAGCAGCGCCTGGCTGAGCTCGTTGTCCTCGTAGTCCCCAGACTGGCTCAGCCGGTACCAGAAGGATACCGCCACCGGCGCGGCTGCACTCAAGTTGAAGCTGGTTTGCCAGCCGCCGGAAATGCCTTGAACAATGGCATTGTCGATCCCACCCAGACTTATCTGCAATCCGCCGCCGCTGAAACCGCCCCCGGCCTGGTAAACACCGCTGGCATATCCTGGCTGGCTTGTGCCCCGGAAGGCATCATCCTGGTAGGTAAAGGCGCCAGCATTGCTGTCAAAACTTTCCGAGAGGATGGGTGCAGCACTGGCTTCAGCCGTGATCGAGACGTCATCCAGGGCGGCTTCTACCAGGCTCTCGCGCTCGAGATCCGCGGCTTCGAGCAGCAGGTACACCGTCTGACCGGCGAAGGGGTTCAGGCTGGCGCTGAAGGACCGCCAGGCGGCGTCGACATCGGTATTGCTGCCCTGCAGGCTGAGCACCGCCTGGGTACTCTCACCCACCACCTTCAGGCGCAGGAAATCGGCCAGCGAGGCGTTCCGGGAATGGGCAAAATAAACCTTAATGGACAGCGTAATGTCCTGCCCGGTTGGAAGCTGGATCTCGGGCGAGCGGATCGAGGTTACTCCCCCATCGACATCGTCGCTTCCGGGGTTGCTGCCCGCCGCCGCCCCGGTAACCAGGGCGTAGCTACCGCTGGCCGCCTCATCGAGCTGCTTGGGACCGTCCAATTCGGTCGCCTGCGGGCCGGCGCGCTCCCATTTGCCCCTGCCCGCCGAGTCCGTCCCCTGCGGGTTGGGTGTCCAGCCGCCGCCGCTTTCGAAGTTCTCGAGGTACGGCAGGAAAAGGGCGCTGCAGCTCCCGATCGTGATGCTGACACTGGCCGGCGCAGAGCTGAGCTGGCCGTCGTAGGCCGTGAAGGTGAAGCTGTCCGCACCGGAATACCCCGTACCGGGCGTGTAGGTCAGTGCAGGCGCTGTGCCGGTCAGTGAACCATGAGCGGGTCCCGTCCCCACCAGGAAGGTCAGGTTGTCGCCGTCGATGTCCGAGCCAGCCAGGGTGATGGCCTTTGGCGTGTTGCAGCTCGTGCTGAGGGATTGTGCAGAAGCCGCCGGTGCATCGTTAACGGCAATTACCGTGATGCTGACCGTCGCCGGCGCCGAATCGACCTGCCCATCGTTGACCTTGAAGGTGAAGCTGTCCGGACCGTGGTAGTTGGCAGCCGGGGTGTAGGTCAGGTTGGGTTTTGTCCCGCTCAACGAGCCGTGAGCAGGATTCTGCGTGACCTGGTAGGTCAGCGGGTCGCCGTCCGCATCTGAACCGCTCAATGTGATTCCTTTGGCAGTATCCTCGTTGGTAGAAACCGATTGGCTGTTGGCGACCGGCGCCGTGTTCGGCCTGGTCACATTAATGCTGACCGTGCCAGGAGATGAATCGACCAACCCATCGTTTACTTTAAAGGTGAAGCTGTCCGGCCCGGAGTAGCCGGATGCCGGCGTGTAGGTCAGGCTCGGAGGGTTACCGCTGAGGCTGCCATGACCCGGCAAGGTCACCAATGAATAGGTCAGCGGGTCCCCATCCGGGTCGGTTCCGCTCAAGGTAATGCCAACGGGCGTGTCCCGCAAAGTTGAGAGGGACTGCGAGTCCGCACTCGGCGGGTTGTTGGCAATGACTGCCGTCAGGTCGGTATAAACACCCGCATCCCGGCTCGCATTCGGATCGCCGGCTGCCTCGAACAGGCCATTCTCGTGAAAAATGATCATGTTCGGCCAGGCATACGCATCCGAAGTTGTGGAAACTTTATGCCCCCGGTTAGTTAGGTCGGTACGGACGCTGGTTGGGATGCTCGTATTCACGGTAAGGCTGCCCAGGCTGGGTGCAGGCTGGCTGAAAGAACCCACAAAGTGGTCGGTGCCAAAACGCGGCAGGCTGACCGACTCCGCAGCACTGAAACCAAATTCAACGGCATTGAGAAAAATATTCACAAAGGTCTGGTCTTGCTTGTCAGTGCCGGCCACGCTGATGCCGATATAAGGCCGGCCATCTTTGAAAATCAAGCCTGGGGTGAGGGTGATGCGCGGGCGCTTCCCAGGCGCAACCACGTTCGGATGACCCTCCCAGGTATTGAAACTCCGCAACCGGTTGCCGAGATAGATGCCCGTACCGCTCAGTAGGACTCCCCCCCAGCCGCTGGGGGTGGCCACGACCACATTGCCCCAGCGGTCTGCAGTGACCACGGTGCTGGTGTCGCGGCTGACGCCCGTCTCCCCGGAAGGATTATCGATGGCGCTGGTTGTCGCCAATGGCTGCATGTTCCACGGGTCGCCAGGCTGCTGCACCTGGGAAGCACTTCCCATGTTGATCAATGCTCGCCGCAGGTCGCCGTATTCCTGCGAGATCATGTTCGGCAGCGGCACAGGCACGAAGGCCGGATCGGCCAGGTATTCGTCGCGGTCGGCCAAGCCCAGCTTGAGAGCCTCAACGACCGAATGGATATAATCCGCTTTCAGATGCCCCATCGCCTGCAGTTCCATCCCCTCCAGAATCTGCAGGGTCTCCATGGCATAAGGACCTTGAGTCCAGGCGTCAACCTTATAGACCGTGTAGCCCTTATAATCGATGTTGAGCGGGTCCTCGATCGGAGCCCAGGAACCGCCGTAGGCCACCAGGTCGCTCTTACGGATCAAGCCGCCCTGGGCGACCGAACGAGCGTCGATCTCGTCTGCAATGGCTCCCGAGTAGAACAAATCGCGCACGGCGGTCAGCCCATCCAGCCGGCTTCCACCAGATGACCTGGCATTCACGTCTGCGGTGATCATCTGCTGCAAGCGCGACCGCAGGTCTGCCCGCCAGCCAGTCTGTCCCGCCAGCAAGTCGAGGAACGGGTCGGCTACCTGCTCGAACGTCATGGAACCGTGTTCCTTGAGCATGGTTAAAACACCCAGGAGCAAACCCGGTACGGCAGCGTTTTTTATGTTTGTACCACTGGGGATGCCGCCGATCGATTTAAAATAGGCCAGGGTACCCGACGCAGGGGCTGGGCCCTGCCCACTGATCACCTTTACCTGGTCCAGGCCCTTATTGTACGTGATGATGGGTACCTCGCCGCCAAAGCAGACCATGCCCGAGTCGTTGGTCGTCAGCGCCAGGATCATGGCGGCTGCCGCATCGAAAGCATTCCCGCCTTCTTTCAGGATGCGGATGCCCGCCGTGGTTGTGCTGCGAGCGCCAGAACCACCCGTTGCCACCGCGCCGTGGTAGCCGGCGACGGCCGTGCCGTAATCGATCCGCTCTGTAGCACTGGAGGCTGTACCGTCCACAATCACATCATCGACCAGCACCTCAGCCCACTCTGAAGCCCCAGTCTTCTGGTTGAGATAGCCGCCCACTACCAGCTCATGAATCCCGGCAGGCAGTGCACCCAGAGAAACCTGGAACTGCTGCCAACCTGTGGTTTGATCTGAACCACCATCTCCATCGCCAGTAAGTTGCGCCACGTAAGTGTTGGATCCGGAACCGCGCCGTACTCCGTCCACGCTTAAAAATACCTGGCTGAAATCCGTAGTATCCCCATCCGCCGAGAGTGTCAGCTTATAACGGATGGACAGCGTTACTGTTGTCGCCTGCCCAAGGAAGAAACTAGATTTCCAGCCACCGGACAATCCGTAAACGCTGGCCGCATCCAACCCTCCAAGACTCACCTGCAAGCCGCCGCCGGCGAAACCGCCACCTGCCAGCCAGGAGCCAGCCGCATAACCGGGCTTGGTTGTATTGCGAAAAGTGTCATCGGCGTAAGTAAAACCGTTGGCGTCCGCATCAAAACTGGCGCTCAGCACAGTAGCCGCCAGGGCTGGCCGGGGTGCCTGGGCGAATAACATCCCTGCTAATAATCCCAGAGCCAGGAATATGTTAGCCCATCGTAAACCTGACATCTTATTTTGATTTTTTCTTGTTTTTGCCATCATTGTAAAATTCCCAACTTAAACCATATTACCTGGTTTGCGGATCATCCAGTGGTTCTTGCACTGAACAGCTTTTTATATTATAAGCGTTTCAAGTTTTCCTGAGCATCCAGAGACAGCGAACGACTCGGTAAAGGATGCTCAGGAGACCAAAGAGGGGGGTCGCCGACAAATTCTCATCGAACGACCCCCACAAGTCCAGCAAGTTTTTAAGGAACGATTCCGATGGAGTCGGTGTCCTCACCCGAGAAACCGTTGTTGGAACCATCCCAGTACATCGCAAACGTGCATGCCGTTGTACTGCCCAACGAACTGGCAGTGCAGGTGAAGATATCCGAGCCGTCACCGCTGACGCCGGTCACGCTGAAGCTGCCCAGCGTGGTCAGGTAGATCTTGCCCGCCGTATCCACCCAGACGCCATTGACATCTTCATTGGACGTGCTGGACAGGCCGACGTCTGACCCGTCGAAGTACATGGCCCAGGTACCACTGGTGGTCGAGCCTAACTGCGTGGGCGTAAACACCAGCAGGTCTTCGTCCGCGCCCGAGGCGCCAGTGACCGACACACTGCCCAGGGTGCTGACCAGCAGGCGGCCATCGGGAAGCAGGGTGAAGGCATCCACGTCTTCATCGCTGGTCGACAGCCCGACATCCGAGCCATCGAAGTACCACTGCCAGGCGCCTGCAGTGGTCGCGCCCAGGGAAGTTGGGACGAAGCGCAGGATGTCCGAGTCATCCACGGTCGCGAAACCACTCAGGCTGAAGTCGCTGTCGAAGCTCATCAGCAGCGAGCCGTCGGTCTGCAGCTCGAAGGCATCGACATCTGTCCCGGACAGTCCGACATCTGAGCCGTCGAAGTAAAGCTGCCAGGCGCCGCTGCCTTGATTCTTCACCAGGATGTCCTCATCCGCAAAGGCGACGCCGCCAGCCGTTCCCGAGGTGCTGGAACCGAGGTACAGGTATGGACCGCTGGCCACAACCGTGATACTCACGGAAGCGCCTGCTGAGTCAACCTGCCCGTCGTTCGTCACGAAGGTGAAGCTGTCGCTGCCGATATAGCCGGCGTTCGGGGTGTAGGTCAGGTTGGGAGGCGTGCCCGCGAGGGCGCCGTTTGCAGGACCGCTGACCACGCTGAAGGCCAGGGCATCGCCATCCACGTCCGAGCCGTTCAGGGTGATCGCCAGGGCGCTGTCCTGCTGGGTGGAAACGGTCTGCGGGTTGGCAACGGGCGCGTCGTTGACCGGCGTGACCGTGAGATAGACCGTCGCGGGCGCTGAATTGAGCGTGCCGTCATTTGCGACGAACGTAAAGCTGTCAGCGCCGTTGTAGTTGGCTGCCGGCAGGTACGTCAGGTTCGGGGCTACCCCTGAAAGGGAGCCATGGGCGGGCTGGTCGGCAACTGCGAAGGTCAGGACATCCCCATCCAGGTCCGAACCCGTCAGGGTGACTGCCGTTGAGGTATCCTCGTTCGTAGTGACATATGCGACGTAGACGACAGCGACATCGTTAACCGGCGTCACGCTGATGCTGACGGTGGCGACCGCCGAGTCCAGGGCGCCGTCATTTACCCGGAAGGCGAAGCTGTCCGGACCGTTATAGTCGGCAACGGGGGTATAGGTCAGGTTGGGGGCGGCACCGGAAAGCGCACCGTGCATGGGCGGGTCCACAATCGTGAAAGTCAGCGCGTCGCCATCCACATCCGAACCGCTCAGGGTGATGGCCACCGGGCTGTCCTCCGCCAGGTTGACGGATTGGGCATTAGCCTGCGGCGCGTCGTTGACCGGGGTGACGCTGATACTCACCGTTGCCGGTGCTGAGTCCGCCAGCCCGTCGTTGGCTTTGAAGGTAAAGCTGTCTGAGCCGTTGAAGTTTGGATTGGGCGTGTAGGTCAGGTCCGGCGCCGCGCCCGAGAGGACGCCATTTGCAGGAGCGGTCAGGACTGCAAAGGTCAGAGGGTCACTATCCAGGTCAGAGCCGCTCAGGGTGATCGCCAGCGAAGTATCTTCCGCTGTGCTGACCGCCTGGTCAGCGGCTGTGGGGGCGTTGTTAACCCGGGTCACGCTGATCTCGACGGTTGCCGGAGCAGAAGTCGCCTGGCCATCGCTGGCTGTAAACGTAAAGCTGTCAGCTCCCTGGTAGCCGGAGCCCGGTGTATAGAGCAGATCCGGTGCGGTGCCCGAGAGCGTGCCGTTGGCTGGACCACTCGCCACGCTGAAGCTCAAAGCATCGCCATCGACATCCGAGCCCGTCAGGGTGATCGCCAGAGGTGTATCCTGGGCGGTGGAGACCGCCTGGGAGTTAACAACCGGGGCATCGTTGAGGGGCGTGATCGCCAGGCTGACCGTCGCCGGGGTTGAATCGACGCTGCCGTCGTTGACCTTGAACGTGAAGCTGTCCGCGCCGTGATAATTCAGGTCAGGCGTGTAGGTCAGGTTGGGCGCGCTGCCGGAGAGGCTGCCGTGGGCGGGTGTGGCGACGACCGCGAAGCTCAAGGGGCTGTTCTCGACGTCCGAGCCGCTCAAAAGAATGCCCAGCGGGGTATCCTCAGCCGTCGACAGAGATTGAGCATTTGCCACGGGCGAGTCGTTGACCGGGGTCACGCTGATACTGACCGTCGCCGGGGCGGAATCGACTGTGCTGTCATTCACCTTGAATGTGAAGCTGTCGGTGCCATTGTAGTTGGCGGACGGTGTATACGTCACGTTTGGCGCCGTGCCGGAGAGGCTGCCGTGGCCTGGGCCAACCACCACGCTGTACGTGAGTGGATTGCCGTCCACGTCCGAGCCGCTCAAAGTGATGGCCCTGGCAGTGTCCTCGTTGGTCGAGACGGACTGCGGATTGGCGATTGGGGCATCGTTGACCGGGTTGACGGTGATCGAGACCGTCGCCGGGGACGAGTCGACCGTGCCGTCGTTGACTTTAAACGTGAAGCTGTCCGGTCCGTTGTAGTTCGCGGCTGGTGTGTAGGTCAGGTTGGGGGCCGTCCCCGAAAGCGTGCCATGACCGGGATTGGCAACCACAGCGTAAGTCAGGGGATCGCTATCCGGATCGGAGCCGGTCAGGGTGATCGCTGTCGCGGTATCCTCATTCGTCGACACCGACTGTGGATTTGCGGTCGGGGGCGTATTTGGCTGACCGACATGGACACCGGCTAACTCGGCAAGGGTGCCGATCGTGGCCTGGGCTGCATTGTACCCCAGGCGGATGTCATCAACCGAATACCTGGCTTCAATATCGTTAACCGTATGGTAGTAGGGATTGATCCACTCTTCATCTGTAACACTGCCATCGATAATACGGCGGTTTTCTCGCACACTCACCGAAGCTACATACGGCCAAAACGGGCCATCATCCGTATAGTAACTATAATTCCAGGCGCTGGCCGGGTAGTTTGTGGAATAAGTACCATTAAAATAACGCCATTGGTTTGCCAGTACCATTGAGTCGGCTTCTTTGGTCGTGCCAGCTCGCCACTCGACATCCAGGTCTGCATACACACTCTGGCTCGAACCTCCCGACCCTACACCGTGGTCGTATAAAACCATGTCATGGGTGATCAAACCCAACCAGGTCGGTTCATTTACGGTACCCTGGAGGGATCGCCGGTCACGAACATAATTGTCCGCGCCTTTGTAGCCAATTTCCTCTTTATCCCAGAAGATAAAGCGTATTGATTTGTCGGTGGTTACATCCGACCCTGCGAAGACGCGGGCAGCTTCAAGCACTACCGCCACACCGGAACCATCGTCATCAAATGCATCACCGCCGGATCGTCCGTCCAGGTGAGTTGAGACCATGTACATCTGGGTGGGTGTGACCGTGCCCAGCTTTGTTGCCCACAGGTTCGTAGTCGATGTACCATTGGCACTCGAGTTATGGCGCACAGTTGTGTAACCCAGCGCCTGTAGCTCGGTTTCCAACCAGGCAACAGCATTCATATAATTTGTGGTGTAATCAGTTGAGGAGCACCCCATCCCGCTGGCGCGGCAGCGGTCGCGGAACTGGGCAACACCCTGGATATGGCTGAGGTATTCTGCCTGGCTTACACGGTTAACCAATTCCTGGGCATCACTGGTTGTAAGGGCCGGGTTGCCACTGGTTACCACGACATCGTCTAACACGAGGGTAGTGGTCTCATCCGCGGCATTCTTCTTGTGGTTGTAGCCACCCAGGACGATGGTATGGGCTCCAGTTCCCAAATCCCCCAGGTACACCTGGTGCTGCTGCCATCCAGTTGTCGGGATAAAGACATTGCGGTTACCGGTGCCATCTCCAGTTCCGGAATGGCCATCACCGCTAACGTGGTCGACGTAATTCTTCACGCCACGACCATATTGTATTCCGTCCACCTTCACCATCACCCGGCTGTACTCATCATACTCATAAGTCGCAGTCTGCTCGAGTTTATAGCGAAAGGATAGCAGCACACCCGATTCGGCTGCGCCAAGGCTGAGGGTGTACGTCCAGGCGCCAGACATGCCCGTGATCGCTGTGGCATCGACGCCGCCCAGGCTGACCTGTAAGCCGCCGGTGCTGCCGTAACCACCGCTGGTGGTCCTCACCCCGCTGGCGTAGTTGGGCTGGCTTGTGCCAAAGGCATCATCCGCATAATTGAAGCCATCGGTGCTGCTGTTGAAATTTACCGACAAAAGCGTCCCCGCGGCCTGGGCTGCTGGTTGCTGGCCCGAGGGAGCAAACAGCGAGGAAACGATCAAAAGTATCATGAAAATATTAAACACTAACCTACGGTTCATTTTGCCTCCAAAATAACCTTTTACAGAAAAAATTTTTTATTGTTGTCTAAATCGTGGTGGAATTCAAATAATCATCATCTACCCGCTATCAATAAATCACCTTCCTCAAATATTTAAATTCCTTCTTTCGACGATCTTTCTTATGAAACATGAAATAGACTCATACTAACCAATACACCAACAAGCCAGGTGCAATCTATGCACCTCTCATGGTTAATGAACTAGCAGCGCTTCTTCGCAAATTCTGGGTTGAAGACGGATCAACGGCAGCGGCTCTGCTGCGACCCTGGCCGGTAGATCCACCAGGATACCCAGGCGCTTCGGGTGCATTCCAGCATAAACCTGGGCGGCAAAATCTTCCAGGCTGGCTGCCCGGATGCCGTCCACGATCCGCTGTTCTTCTTGCGAAATTGAGAAGGTGAAGCCTTGATAACCTGCAGTAATCGTTGCGGCAGGATCGTTCAGCAATTTTTCTCGAAAACCCTCGTTGATCAAGGCGGCGCACAGAATTTGGTTCAAATCCTTATGTTGCATTCGATACTCCTTGTAACATGTGGTTCCCTATTCACTTTACTGGGGGTAGATTCACCAGCGTCCAAACCAATCCAACCGCAATTAGCAGGTCCCCCAGGCTGAAAGCCGTCGGGAACGGAAATGGGGGCGGCAGCACCAATAAATCTGAAAACACCCAAAAATAGATCTCTTGCGGCAGGCGGATCACGTCTTTCGAGCCCGGGTAGTGCACGCCTGCAATCCAATCTTCGATCCGGCTGGCGGGGTTGATACGCACGAGTGTCTGTGCGGTCACGGCCATGAAACCGCCGTTTGCCAGGATTGCCAGCAGGTTCAGTCCCAATCCTGCTCCCGCCACCCGAATTCCCGGGATTCGCCAGTTTATGCCCACAAAGACCGCCAGCAGCAGGTAAGAGAGAAACAGGAGCGCCTGCTGCAGGCGCAGTTCATGCGACGGTACAGCAGGCGCTCTAAGCAGGGGGATCTGCAGAATGATGGCGAAGAGAAGGATCCAGGCAAAGCGCAGGGGAAGCGCAGCAATGCGGTTCAGCGCATCCTTTCGGTAGCGCAGCAGGGCGCCGATCAGCCCAACAGCAACAGCCAGTGCCAGGATCATACTGTTGGGCCTATCCCCAGTAAAAACTGGTTCTGGGTCTCGGGATTAACCGCTCCCGATACCGCTGCCAGCGCTGGGTGCGCCAGCGGCGACGGCCAGGGTGGCCAGGGTAATCAAGATATAGAACAAGCGGATATTGCGAGCAGTCCCGTAACGCAGCCAGATTTTGTTAATGGGTTCCATCTTTGCACTCCTGGATATCAGATGGTTGCATTCTATACCCCCAGGCTCACCAAAAGACTCACCAAATCCGGCTGATTTTTACGAATTTTCTAAGATCACCTAACAAATTTGTAAGGATTTTCGACTGCTTTGGCCTGGTAATAACACCCCGCGTGCTTTCCCCCTGGATTGTTAACTTCTTTATTCGAACGCAGAGCGTTCATCCGCGTCCCAATTTCAAGAAACGATTTCTTGATATAGCGCTTCGGTCTCGGGATGCGGGCGCAGACCCAGTTCTTCCTGGAGCATTTTTACCATTTGCTGGTACTGGCGGATCGCCGCCGCCCGGTCGCCCTGCAAGAAGTACAGGCGCATCAGCTCGCGCTGGGTATCCTCATCATATGGATCATCTTTAACCAGGCGCTGGTAGAGTACGAGCGCATCCGCCAGTCTTCCTTGAGCTGCATATAGAGCTGCCAGTTTTTCTGTAGCAGCCTGGACCCGGTTGCGCAGGCGCTCGCGCTCCAGGCCGCACCAATCGTCGTAGGAGTCCTGCAGGTAGTCACCGCGGTAAAGATCGCGCGCTGCCTCCAGGCAGGCGATTGATTTTTGGGCAGATGGGGCATTTTCTGCCTGGTCCAGCAAGAATTCGAATTCGCGCACGTCAAAGAATACCTGGATCGAGCTGTTAAATCGGTACAATCCATCCTGGAAGAGCACACAATCGCGTGAGACCGCCCTTCGCAAGCGGTAAAGAGTCGAGCGGAAAGCCGGCTCCAGGCGCTCCGAGGTATGCTCGGGCCAGAAGATCGCCCCGATTTGTTCGCGCGACAACCCCTGAGGGGATTGTAAAAACAGGAAGAACAGGTCGCGGCTTTTGGCGACCACCCATTGCACGGATTTGCCTTCCAGGCTGACGTCCGCCTGCCCAAAGGCGCGGATCTGGATTTCGGCCTGGATCGAGACCGGTTGAGCGCTGCCCGGGGTCTCTTCCGGCCGTACCTGGCTCATCCTGGATTTCAGCAGAAGGCCGGTGACCTGCTGGCGGCATACGCCCTGGGCAGCCGCGCTCTGCAGCAGGTTTCCCAGGCGGGTGCTGTCGCAAGCAAGGAACTGGTTGTACCCCAGGCGCTCGACCAGGTCAAACGCCTGCTCCAGGCAGCGCCAGGCCTGCCTGGAGTCTCCCGTTAAGAAACAGGTCTGCGCCCGGTGTAGATAAGCCCGGCAGAGCTGCTGGCTCAAGCCGGCAGCTTCGCATTTTTCGATCGCCGCCTCCAGGTGGGTACGCGCTTCCTCCAGGTTGCCCGTCTCATTCGCCAGGATACCCTCGGACAGGTGGCACAGGCTCAGCTCGTAGGCCGAGTTGTGCTCTTCGGCGTATTCCCAGGCATCCTGCAGGCGGTAGCGAGCCTGGATCCATTCATTCTGCAAGCGCGCCAGGTTGCCCAGCCCGTCCAGGGCATAAGTGATGATCATACCCGAATTGGCGCGGTGGGCAGTCTCCAGCGCCTCCTGGTAGGCACTTTGAGCGCCGCCATAGTCGCCCAGGTCACGGCGCAGGTCTCCCTGGCTGGCCAGGATAAATGCCTGGATGCGCAGGTCGCCGGATTGGCGGGATTTTACCAGGGCATCCTCCAGGCAGGCAGCGGCTTGCTCAAAATCACCCTGCATGTGATAGACCACCCCCAGGCTGTTGAGCTCATTCGCCCAGGGGCTGAGGTTGCCCAGCTCCTGCCAGCTCTGCAGCGCCAGGCGGTAATGGTCGGCCGCACCCACCAGGTCTCCAGCCAATTCATGTACCAGACCCATGTCGTGGCGGATCATCCCGATATCCTGGGTATCCCCCATCTCCTGGTAAAGCTGCATGGCCTGGCGCAGGGCAGCCCGCCCATCGTCCATGCGCCCTAACCAGAGCCAGCACAGGCCGACATTTTTATGCGCAATTGCCCGCGTAGATTTCATCTCGGGCGAATTCCCCTCAGCCAGGAGCAGCGCCTGCTGGCAGTGAGCGACGCATTCCATGTAGCGGTCCTGCAAGCGCAGCACGCTGGCTTTTAACACCAGGATGCGTGCCTGCTCTGCGACTGAATCCGTTCCAACAAGCGCCAGGCTGTGCTCAGCCCTGTCGAGCAGCTCCAAAGCCCGGGCATGCTGGCCGCGCTCGGCGTAGATCTTGGCACGCTGTACCAGCAAAAACGATCGCCCAGCCAGTACCTCACCCGGCAGGGCATCGATCCAGCCAGACATAGAATCCCAACGCCCACTGTCGAAATAGGAAGGTGCGATCTTCTCTAAAAGATCAGCGGCAAGCCGCATCTCATCCAGGCTGATATAGCGCTCCAGCGCACGCTCCCACTCCTGGCGGCCGGCATAGTAACTGGCTGCCTGCAGCATCAAGGTGTGGTAACGCTCCGGGTACAAACCCCTCAGGCTGGAGCGCAGGAAATCGAGGAACAGGTCATTGTAGCGCAACAACCCGTTCGCGCCTGGATATTCAACACAGAACAAGGTGCGCTGGCGCATCTCGCCGAACAGCTCCGCCGCATCCGGAATTTCTAAGATCTTGCCACAGAGCTCAGGGCTGATTTCATCCAGCACGGACGAGGCCAGAAGAAAGGTTTGCAGGGAATCCGTCAGCTTCTGCATCACCTGCGTCAGCAGGTACTCGTACAGCTCCTGGTTGATGCGCCCGCGCGGATGGGTATCCGATTTTCCCTCTCTCCACAATCTCACGGACGAAAGTAAAATGCCGGTGATCCAGCCGCCCGTGCGCTGCACCAGGATATCGGCCTGAGAAGATTCCAATTCAAGATCATAATTCTGCTGCACCAGGGATTGAATATCCCGCTGCGTGAAGCGCAGCTCATCGATGCTCAGGCCGGCTGCCTGTCGGCGAGCAATCAGCAAGGCCATGTTGGGCAGGACCAGCAGGTTGCGCGAGGCGACGATCAGGTGACAGTTTTCATCGACGTAGGTAACGAACAAGTCCAGGAATTCAGCGATCGTGTCCTGCTCATCGACGTTGTGATAATCGTCGAGGACCAGGATGAAGTATTCAGGAATGGCGACCTGGACTTCCTGCACCAGCACCGCCACGATGGCGTACAGGCTGGCCGCAGGATCGCCAGCCTGGCGCAAGAACCGCCGCGAGGCCTCCCCAAAAGTGGGGAAACGGGCGGCAATGGCAGCAATAAAATACTCCAGGAACAGGCGCAAATCCCGGTCGAAGCTGTCCAGGGTCAGCCAGCAGACCGGGAACTCGGTGGTTTCGGCAAAATCGACCAGCAGGGATGTCTTCCCATACCCGGCTGGGGCAGAAAGAATGATTAATTTACGGTCCAGCAGGGCATGCACCTGGTTGACCAGGCGGCTGCGCAGCAGCAGGTCTGGGCGCCGGCGCGGGAGTTGAATTTTAGTTTGAATGATCGGGAAGGCAGGTCCAGCGCCTGGAGGCGTACTGCCAGGCTGCGCGCTCAATCCAGGTTGTGGGGAGACTTCTGCCACATCCTGCTGCCCCCCTGAAATTTTTGGAAGGGCGCCCCTGCGTTTCGACACCGTTTACTCGAGCCTCTGCCGTGCTGATCCCAACCGCTGATGAGTA
>Ga0209254_10002993_pt1 | contig 15423 bp, 10 predicted proteins | sample FrelakmetDIP11DI_FD_187148 | JGI IMG/M metagenome (GOLD analysis project Ga0209254, IMG submission 187148) | Freshwater lake sediment microbial communities from the University of Notre Dame, USA, for methane emissions studies - DIP11 DI (SPAdes)... | ecosystem: Environmental > Aquatic >...
AAATAATCAACCAGTGCACCATCACCTCCTGTTCCTTCCGGCCGGGGAATGAGAAAAGACGTGGTGGACACCAGAATGAGGAGGATCATGAAGATGAAGACGATAAAAACCGGAGTACTTCTGGCAATAACGATCAGCCTCCTTGTTGGGGTAAGCAGTGCCGGGTTCCTGGACCAGGAAACAAAACTACCCTCATGGGCTACTATCGGCGATACCGGGCATTACTCGCCCCTGATCTCCGGGGATGGCTGGTTCGGCCCCGGGTATGTCCCCCGCAATATCTCTGACTGGCTCTACCCGGAACCAACACCGGCAGTCCCTGAACCCGAGGACCCGTTCGCAGCATGGCAACCGGTCCCGATGAACATGCCCAATCCCCTGCCCCTGTCAAAAGAAGACCTGTTTGGATCGCTTCCGACCATATCGAAGAACAAGCAGTCCCTGATATCATCGATGAAGGGCGGTTACTATCCCGGGTAACCGGGAGGATTATCCCCTGATATTCTCCCGATGATCTTTTTTTTGAGCCGCACCCGGGATTCCTGTTGGAGATCTGCGTATACGATTAAAAACAAGCAGATTGGCACCAGAAATTAGTTTCATTCGGGAAAAAATGGAAAATTTCAAAGCCCGTCTACTTTTTTGCTGCTACGGCCTGTTTGATATTCGCGATAGACTGGTCAACGGTAATCACGGGTTTGATATCGAAAATAATGTTCGGAATCCATTTCAGAATCGAAGCGTGTAATGATTTTTCATCGGTTTCAGCAAAAGCGTACCCTGCAGAAAGGTCACTGCAGATACCCCAGTCCGTCATGACACCGGATTTCAGGTCTGCCTTGACCATCTCGAGCATGGTCATCCAGAGTTTTACCCGTTCTTCCGGATTCATGGGGATGGCCATCGGATTCATGGTCCATCGCATGTAATACTTCGTCATTTCCTTCAACCCCCGCTGTACTTGTCCGCCCTGAAAAGTACTGTCATAAGGAAAAAAAGGGAGAACGTAATCTCCCGGAACATTTCTGCAATCTTTCAGGACGATTATGCAATCTGATTACCCTGCAATAAGACTATCGCTTATTGGTAAGAGATCTCATGTGCCAGGGAGGAAAACTGAGGCCGTATGGGGGTTCCCTGGGGGGTGATCCCGGGGTTGGGGATACCTGCAATCACTCGCCGTCAAGAGAGGAGAGGGGACTATAACGGTACATGTATCTCATTCCCTATGGTAGCCGCCACCGAGGTCCACCACCTCATCTGGTGACCGGTTCCCATGGCTTCGAAATTTTTCGAAGTCTACACCAAGTTGATGTGATCCCCACCCCTACCTACAGACATGTCACGCAGCCGTCACCTCCTCATCCTCGGTTGCTCCCTCATCCTCATCGCCGTTCTTATAGCAGGATGCATGAGCATTCCGGCAACATCACCTCCCGTATCGTCAGAACTGAAGAAGTTCAATTCAACTGCCGAGATCGAGCAGTACCTCAAAGAGTCGATGGCAGCCGTCCAGCAGGACGGGTATTACCGCACCATGGTTCCTACGATAGGGATCAGCACCGATGCGAAGGCCGAACAGGCCTCCGGGATCCCTGCACCATCCATCTGGGGTGGTGGTGGCGGTGCCGCCGGAGTCCCGTACTCGCAGACCAACGTCCAGGTTGCCGGAGTCGATGAACCGGATATCATCAAGAATGACAACCGGTATATCTACACCATCTCCGGCCAGAACCTGGTGATCATCGACGCATATCCTGCAGCGGATGCTGCGGTAGTGTCCACCACGGAGATTGCCGACGCGCCCCGGGATATCTTTGTCCAGGGGGACCGCCTGGTCCTCTTTACGACCGGAACGCCTGATGCCGGCCCATACCCCGAACCTGCCGGACCGGGGATGATGCCGCGCTACTATATTCCCTCTCCACCCGTCTCCCATGCGGTCATCTATGATATCGGCGACCGGGCACACCCCCGGGTCCTGAAAGACTACTCGATCGACGGCGATTACCTCGATGCCCGGATGGTCGGGTCGCTCGTCTACCTGGTCACCCAGGAGCAGATCTACCCCTACCGCGATTACCCGGTGGTCGTCCCTGCCCTCCGCGAGGGTTCCCGGACGGTCCTCCAACCGGATGTCTGGTATTTCGACCATCCCGAGTACCAGTACACGTTCACCACCGTCACCGCCCTTGATGCTGCGAGCGGGAAGGAGAAGGACGCCCAGACCTACCTGCTGGGCAGCGGGAACACCCTCTACGTTTCAGAAAATGCGATGTACGTGAGCTACCCCTTGTATTTCCCCATGATCTACCGGGGGCAGCCGGATCTCCCGGTCCCGATGGGTGTCGATGTCAGCAGTTCTGCCGCTAAATCGTCCGTCGCCCAGCCGGATTTCAACACCCTGACCGGGCAGGAACGGCAGTCCTTCATCGAGGGGCTCCGGAGTGCCGAACAGGACGTGATCCGCCGGCAGGAGGCTGACCAGACCAGCACCGTCATCCACAAGATCGGCATCAGGAACGGCGCCATCACCTACCTGGCCAAAGGCGAGGTCCCCGGCACCCTCCACAACCAGTTCTCGATGGATGAATACGACGGCAATCTCCGGGTCGCGACAACCTCAAGCGTCTACACGCCGCGGTACGGGCAGTACACCTACAACAATGTCTATGTCCTCGACCAGGACATGGCAACGATCGGCGAACTGACCCACATTGCCGAACAGGAGAGCATCTACGCAACCCGGTTCATCGGCGACCGGCTCTACATGGTGACCTTCAGGCAGATCGACCCCTTCTTCGTGATCGATCTCTCGGAACCCCGGGACCCGGAGATCCTCGGCAAGCTGAAGATCCCCGGCTACTCCGATTACCTCCACCCCTACGATGCAACGCACATCATCGGCATCGGTAAGGAGACGGCAACCAATGACTGGGGCGGGGTCTCCACCAGCGGGGTCAAGCTTGCCCTCTTCGATGTCTCGGACGTCTCGAACCCCACCCTCCTCGACAAGGTGCAGATCGGGGATGCCGGTTCCGACTCGGCCGCGCTGTCGGACCACCACGCCTTCCTCTTTGACCGGGCAAAGAACCTCCTGGTGATCCCGGTCCGGGCGGTGACCAATGATCCGGTCACCCGGGAGGACTCCGACTCTGCCTACCGTCCGTATGTCTGGTACGGAGCCTACGTGTTCGGTCTTTCCCCCAAGGACGGGTTTACCCTCCGCGGCACCGTCCAGCATGGCGCCGGTGACTCCGGGTACTACTACTACGGCAGCTCGGCATCGGAGGTCAAGCGGTCCCTGTATATCGGCGATGTCCTGTACACGATGTCGTCAAAGCAGATCAAGGCAAATTCGCTGGGGGATATCAATACGACTCTCGCAACCATCCCCCTTCCTCCAGGAGATGTCTTGTATCCGGTTGTGGAGAAGTAGAGGGGGGATCTGGATATTTTTTTTTGAGAGTTGGGTGCGGTAGTAGTTTTTTATTGACCAGAGAGCGATATTTCTCTAGAAAATGGAAAAAGGTCACAACTTCGTAGGGATTGTCTATGGTAATTGCTGTAGGGGCGATAATGTATAGATTGGTAGAGCGAGGGTGTTGAAAAATAACCTCCCAAGACTTTATATAAGGAAAAAAGAGAGGGATTGCCATCTCCAATTCCTCTGATCTTGAATGTGTAACTTTGAACTGGAACCTGGAAAGAAGTGCCCCCTGGAAAAGCATGAAGGTTCTCCTTTTTGCGCTCTCCATGCCCCTTTTCCAGATGATAAAACCAGTATTGAATTTCAGCAATTACTCAATCTAAAAAATATAAAAGTGAAAGAGAAAATTGAGCAGGGGGATTTTGATTTTCGCGGTGTAAAAATTAAGCATTTCCTGCTTTTCAACCTTTTCGATATCGAAGGTCCAATTTTATTTGACAGGGCTACGATTGATGGAAATGCCATTTTTAACGGAGTGAAAATACACGGCGATGCACAGTTTAAAAATGCCATCATAAAGGGAAACATCTCCTTTGAGGGAGCTACGATCGAAGGGAATGCCCGTTTTTATGGAGCCAGAGTACAGGGCGATATCATTTTTATTAATGCCTTGATAGGAAGTGATGCTTGGTTTCGAACTGCCAAGATCCAGGGGGATGCATTGTTTCGTGATGCCATAATAAAAGGAGATGTTACATTCTGGGGTGCTATCATCGAGGGAAATGCTGCGTTTGATAGAGCAACAATTGAGGGAGATGCTATATTCTGGGCAACGATGGTAAAGGGTAATGCAACCTACGAAGGAGCGATAATTAAAGAAAATGCCACGTTTCAGAGGGCAACGATACAGGGGGATGCCTCGTTTACTAATGCCATTATTAAGGGGAGTGTCATATTTGAAGGAGCCATAATCGGGCAAAACATCACGTTTGAAGGAGCCACGATCCAGGGAAAAGCTCAGTTTTTTGAAGATGAAAACAATATTGGGATAATCAATGGAGATATCCGTTTGAGAAGCACGAAAATTGTTGGAGAATTGAAATTTACAGACTCATTTTTCAAGAGACTGCATGCGAGGGAGCAGATCAATCGGTATGCAAAAAGATTGTGTGAAGAGAGGGGTGAGAAAAATGACGCTGAAAAATATTTTTTCAAAGAGATGGATATCAGAAGGAAGCAAAAATCCTTGAAAGAAACGAAAGGAGAATCCAAGAGAGAGAGATTCATAAAAGAATTTGAATACATTTTAGAATGGCCGTTAAAATATTTATTTTTCTACGGGGTTTACCCGATATATACATTCTTCATATGGATTAGTGTCATTTTTTTATTTGCCATTATTTACTACCTCTTTGCAATGATCGAAGCAACATCGTTCTGGGATTATCTCTATTTCAGCGTCATCAACGCTATGATGCCTGGTTATGGTGGAACTTATCCTAACCCTGGAATCCCACGGTTGATCGCAAGCATAGAAGCTATATTCGGTACGTTCATGTGGGCATCCTTCATTGTAATACTCGTACGTAAATTTATGCGATAATCAATTCCTTTTCTAAAGATTATAACTTATTTTACAATAGTTTTAAAAAAGATTGGATTTTTGAGTTATTTTTTTAGTAACAGCAAATCTTCTGAAGCCATGACGGGATGCATTTCGGTATAGCCGAGGTCCGCCCAGTTAATGCTCACCTTCGCCATAGCAACCGGATCATCGCATTCAACTAACCGAAACACAATATTTGTTTCCAAAGCGACCCATTCCTTGATGATCTTAAACCCCGAAGGTATACTTTCTTTCATACGTACCTGCATAATATCATCTGTTTTTCCCGGTTCCCATCGGAATATATTCATGAATAGCATCGTTTACCTCCCTTTTCAATGAGCTCCTTCCACTCTGTGTGTATTTACAGGAGCATAGCATCAGGTGTTCTTAAACATATGCTCATAAAAAAACTTAGTCCCCGTCCCAAAGAGAGGTCATGCATCATTATTGTGAAAAGAGTTCAATCATTGGGAGATCCCCGGTGAATCCTCATGGCAAGCGGCGTCAAGGCAGGATAGTCGATGACCAGCGTCAGTTTATACCCGATTGTGTAGCCATGAGTTGGGAAATAACCCGGGATACAAATTTCCTTATAAATTTCCCCTTATGAAAAACGGGCCCGTTTCTGACGATATTTAAAGGACCTTCACAATCGCGTTCCCGTGGCCGATCTCAGGGGTGATCGATAGATAGGACCCCCTCAATTGAAGGCTCAATAAAGAGCAATTTTTCCTTCGTATTTCGGATGTATTTCGTATGTTAAGCGGAAGAAGACGGTGATCTGAAATCGAGGAAATTCAGGAATCAGGTGAAGGAAAATTAAATTGAAATTAATTCTCTTTGAAAATATTTTATCCCGCCATCCGTTTCTCCTCATGCAAGAGGTTTTCAACAAGACCCGCTGATTGTTATTTTTTCTCGACGAAGATGGCAGTTGCCGTATGACCTATCCTTCTCCTTTCATCGTATAAATACGCGTAGAGGGTGTACCATCCTGTTTCCTTGGGTGTGAACTCCGCGGAGTAACGGGCCTCCTCTCCAACGGAAAGTTCCTTCATATTTATTTCTGCCTGTTTTTCAGACTTTCCGGAGGGGGAATCAACCCAGAATTCCAGTTTCAGTCCCTTACTTTTTCTCAAACCCTTCATGGTTGCCTCGGCCGAGAGGGTCTTCCCAATTCCCGTATACGGGTGTGAAAGCACGACGAGGCGTTCGAGACTTGCTTTTTCGTCGCTTACATAGATACGCATCCAACCGGATTCCCACCAGAAGAATTCTCGACCCCTGATAGTGGCATATACATCAGCTGATCCGATTGCAGTAACCCGGAAAACGATTTCACTCACTCCATTTGGTTTCAGCTCTGCGAGGTACTGTCCTGTTCCATACGGAAGAGAAAGGAAAAACGTATCTAAAGAGTGCAATTCCACGTCAAGTCTTTGAAGAGTTTCCTCCCCTAAGTTTTTAAATTTGAATGTCAGCCAGTGTTGTCCTTTTTCTATCTCAGTAGGGAACAATTCATACTCGAAAGGGTATTTATATCTCGGCACATTTTTTTTCATGTTAGCCCTCCTTGCCTCCATGGGTCACTGAAAAAAGGAATGATGATGGCTATAAACCACCTCGCAATCGTTACTCCATAGAGTGAATCTACCTATTGCGGGCCAATATAAATATCTATTCCAGGGAAGATTGGCTGCCCATTTTCATTCCTGACGATGAACGCACATCTTGGTACTTCCACCCTGCTGGCAGAGAATTTCGATTCTCGCTATGTTGAAAAGAAGATTCAGAGAATGTCTGAAATCGAGGAAAATCACACCTCTTACCCCGCCCTGGCAGCCTGCCCGGCCTCATGTCCCGGGACTCCTTCTCCTTGTATCGGACACCCGGGTCCCATCAGATCGGGCATGTTTCGTACCCGCTCTCTGCACACTCCAGGAGGGAGGGGTAGTACCGGTCGGTGTACTCCTTCACCATGCGCCGGGATGAAAAGACAGGTGCGATACTCTTGATCGACTCCTTCATCATCTGTACCCACCCGTGCGGGATGCTGTCAAGGGAGACAGAGTAATAGAGCGGGATGATCTCCTTCTCGAGGATGGCATACAATTCCGCGGCATCCATCGAATCCCGTTCAGGAGACCAGCCCTCCCCTCCAAACGCCCACCCGTTCTTGCCGTTATAGCCCTCGAGCCACCAGCCATCCCGGATGCTGCAGTTCAGGACCCCGTTTACCGCAGCCTTCATACCGCTCGTCCCGCAGGCCTCCATGGGGGGCAGGGGATTATTGAGCCAGACGTCAACACCGTGGACCAGGTACTGGGCCGTCTGTTCACCATAATCTTCCACAAAGGCGATCCTCCCTTCAAAATCCGGGGACAGGGCATGCCGGTATATCCGCTGCAGGATCTGTTTTCCTTCCGTGTCGTCAGGATGGGCCTTTCCGGCAAAGATGATCTGGACCGGCCACCACTTGTTGGTCACGATCCGCTTCAGGCGGTCGATATCATGGAAGATCAGGTCCGCCCGCTTGTAACTCGAGAAGCGGCGGGCAAACCCGATCGTGAGTACCGAGGGGCTGAGCATCAGGCCGTCAGCAACCAGGTTGATGGGCTCCTTGAGGTGGGAGGCCCAGCGGAGCCGTTTCCGCTCCCTGATCCGGTTGAAGAGCTTGGCCTTGAGCCAGGTATGGAGGAGCCAGAGCTCCTCGTCGGGAACCTCATCGATCATGCCCCATAGCGTGGGATTGTCATGTTCCTGCTGCCAGTGAGGGAAGGCCGGGCTGATATACTTCGAGAAGAGCTGCTCCATCCGCGGGTTCAGCCAGGTCGGGATATGCACCCCGTTCGTGATGGCATCGATCGGGACCTTATCCTCAGCGGAACCCGGCCACAGGACCTGCCAGATCTGCCTTGATACGCTCCCGTGCCGTTGCGAGACCGCGTTGTGGAAGGCAGTCAGCTTGAGGGCAAAGGCCGCCATGTTAAATTCGCCGGACGGGTTGCCGGGATTCCGGCCAAGGTCAAGGAACGTCTCGCGGTCGATACCGAGTGCGGGGTAGTATTCCGAGAAGTACTTGTCCATGAGGGCGGGGGAGTAGCGATCATTTCCGGCCGGCACCGGCGTATGGGTCGTGAAGACCGAGGTCCCCCGCACCTGGTCCAGGGCCTCATGAAACGCAAGCCCCTGTTCAACCCGCTCCCTGATCCGCTCCAGCAGTGCAAACGCCGGGTGCCCGTCGTTTAAGTGTACCGCAGAAAAAGTGATCCCCAGGGTATTGAGGACCTTTCGCCCGCCGATCCCGAGCACGATCTCCTGGACGAGGCGCTGCTCCTTATCACCCGTATAGAGGCGGGATGAGATGGCACGGGCTGCAGGGTCGTTTTCAGGGATATCGGTGTCAAGCAGGTAGAGCGGTACCTTCCCGACATCCACCCGCCAGACCGCAACATGGATCGGCGGGCTGATGTGGGGGACCCGGACCACCATCTGTCGCCCGGTATCGTCCATCACGCGGGAGACAGGGGCAGCATCACGGTCGAGGTGCTCCCAGAAATTGTCCTGCCACCCGTCAGAGAGGATATGCTGGTGGAGGTACCCCTCTGAGTACATGAACCCCACGGCCACCAGCGGGAGGCCGAGGTCGCTGCATTCCTTGAGGTGATCACCAGCGAGGAACCCGAGGCCGCCTGCATAGAGCGGGAGCGAGTGGTGGAGCCCGTACTCGGCCGAGAAATAGGCGATGGTGAGGGTGCGGGAGGAGGGGTGCGCCTCGGAGAACCAGCCGTTCTGGGTCGTCATGTAGCGCCGGAACCGGTACATCGAGATATCATAACGGCGCAGATACTCCGGGTTTTCCGCGACCCGCTGCAGGAACCGCTCCGGGATCATCTGGAGCATCTTGACCGGGTTGTGGATGCTCTCCTTCCATGCCTGCTGGTTGATCTGCTTGAAGAGAATCCGGGCTTCAGGATGCCAGCTCCACCAGAGATTGTAGGCAAGGTCCACCAGTCCGTTTATCCGCCCGGGAATATGGGAGAACTTAGGCCGGGGTATCAGGTCATCCTGCACACAGAGGTATCACCGTTCAAACAGGTATAGTTATTCTCCTGCTTCATGCAGGAACCGACCCGAACGAAGGGTCCCTGCAGACAACCACGCCCAGTCATTGTCTCCCGGCTCTCCGGGACAGAGCTTCCACCGCCAGTTTCCTTCGGTTGTCCCCGGCCGGTTCATTCGTGCCTCGCTGGAAAGGCCGAGAAGGTCCTGGACCGGGACGATCACCACCCGTGCCCGGGAGTCCAGGGCCAGGGTAATCATTTCCCGGGAGAGAGCAGGGGGATCTGGCAGCCTGCCAAGAATGGAAGCGATCCGCTCCTTCTCCCCCGGTCCGATCTCCTCGTCGAACCATCCCCGGAGGGTATTGTTGTCATGGGTCCCGGTATAGAGCACCATCTCCTCTCTGATGGCCCCCGGAGCGTGCGGATTATGGGGATCGCCGTCAAACCCGAACTGGAGTACTCCCATGCCCGGGATCCCGAACGCTTCCATCAGTTCCCTCACATCCTGGGTAATCGTTCCCAGGTCCTCGGCAATCAGGGGAAGGGAGGGGAACCGGGCAGCCAGGCGGGAGAGGAGTGCTCTTCCGGGTGCCTGCACCCAGAAGCCCCCTTTGGCAGTCGCTGCCCCGGCAGGGATCTCCCAGTAGGATACCAGTCCCCGGAAATGATCCACCCTGAGGATGTCACAGAGCGAAAGGGCGTGTGAGACCCGGTCCGTCCACCAGGAGAACTCCTGCCGCTCCATCTCCTCCCACGCAAAGACAGGATTCCCCCACCGCTGCCCGTTGCGGCTGAAATAGTCAGGGGGCACCCCGGCAACGGCCAGAAGCCTCCCGTCATCCGTGAGTCGGAACAGGTCCCGGCGGGCCCAGACATCAGCGCTCTCATATGCGGGATAGAGGGGGAGGTCCCCGATGATGCGGATACCGCACGTCTGAGCGTGCGCCCTGAGAGCGCTCCACTGGGAGAATATGAGATACTGAAGATACTTCTCCTCTTCAAGAGCCGTAGCACGTGCTTTGCGCTGATCCCTAAGCACTGACGGGTCCCGGTCACGGATACCCTGTGGCCACGCTGACCAGTCTGCACCCCGGTGCCGTGCAAGGGCCAGGAAAAGGGCAACGTCTTCCAGCCAGGAGTGGTTTTTACTACAGAATTGTTCGTATGCCGTATCCCCCCTGCCACACTGGTTCTGCCGGGCTGCGTCTCGGAGAAAATCCATCTTTTTCGGGGCTGATTCCGGGAAATCTATCCATGATTTCTGCTGTTCCGGCAGGCCGGAGAGCTGGCTTCTCCCGATGATTCCCTCCTCTGCCATGACTTCCGGGCTGATCAAAAGCGGGTTGAGGGCGAATGCCGACGTGGCATGGTAGGGTGAATGCTGGTGTTTCCCGAGGGTCGGATGCAGGGGGAGTACCTGCCAGAATGCCTGGCCTGCGTCAGAAAGCGCTGTTACAAAGCCGTGAGCTGCAGGCCCGACATCCCCCATCCCGAAGCGGGAAGGGAGCGAGGTCACATGCAGGAGAAGTCCTGCCCCGCGCCGGGCGATCATGGCAGAGCGATCCGGGTCTGATCCGGCCGCCCCCTCATTCCAGGTTCACTCCAAGAGCCTGCCCGAGAGCCTCGAACTCCTCCCACCATGCTGCTGCTTCCGGATCCCCTGCCGATGCCCCGGCCTTTTGGGAACGGGCATTGCCGTCCCGGACCGAGATGAAGAGGTTCTGGAGATCCCAGGGCGGGGGCGTGATCCCTGTCGTCCGGAGCAGGGAGAGAGAATGCATCACCGTCGCCAGCCGGCCGCGGTCCTCCGGATGGCATACCCAGTCTTCCATGTACCTTTTGATGAACCGCCCGGAAGATTGCTGCAATGGCTCTGGAGAAGGTACGATCCCCCGGTCTGAGAAGGCCTCTGCCAGGCGCTGCAGGTCTTCTGCAGGAGACACCGGAGAGGAGAGCACCTGTTCCATCCGGACCATGAGGACGTACCAGGCCAGAAGGGAGAGGTCCGGGGGATGGTCCTTGGTCTCTTCCCCAAGACCGGTATACCGGTCAAAGAGAACCCCTGCCGCTTCATTAAAAAACCCGGTAACCCTCATGAGTTGTGAACGGAGGGCAAGCCTCTGTCCTGCAGGCGGAAATTCGGCAAGGGTGAAGACAAAGGGGAAGAATGAGGCGAGCTTTTCTGCCGCGGCAGCATATCCCTTTTTCCGGATGGTATGGAGGAGATCTCCGGAGATCTCCTGGAGGGGCATGCCGGCCCTAAAGGAGAGGCCGAGCACAGCAGACGCCATTCCTGTGCCCATAACACAGTACCTGACCGGCCTTCCGGACATTGAGAGGTCGTGGGCAGGAAGGAATTCCCCGCACGAGAGAAATTCTCCGGAATAGGCATCGGCAGAGAGCGTGGATGCTCCCTTCCCTGCACTATCCATCAGCGCCAGGCAGGCGGCTTCTTTTTCCGGAGACACCACAAGGGGAACCACACATTCCCGGTATACTACGCCACCGTCAGGGTACTGCGGCCGGTTGCCTTTTATCGCCGACAGGATCTCAATAAACGCTGGCTCATGCAGGGTCCCTGTCCAATCGCGGGCGAGCTGGAGAGCGCGTGCTGCGTTCCGGAGGACCTGCACCGCTTCGGGATCGGCGATGTCATCAAAGAACCAGGCACAGCTGGTATGCATTGCCAGGCCCTGCCTGGCCATCTCAAGCAGCGCGAGTGCCTTTTCCTGTTCCCCCGGATCCAGGGACCGACCGGCATGATCCCGGAAGAATTGGTCAAGGGACCCGGGTGAACTGTCCCGGAGTATCCTGATACTGTCATCCCTCGCAGACCAGGGGTCATGAAAGAACGCACCGGCTTCACGGCCAAAGATTTCAGAGAGGTTACGGGAGAGCGTATGGACCGCAGTGCGCAGGGGTCCCCTCCATTCGTGGCTCCATCCTTTATGCCTCCCGGATTCACAGGCACATCCTTCATCCCACCGCCGGATACCATGGGGGCAGCTCCATGAGGTGCGTTCGACGATCCCAACTTCCCGTTCCGGTGGATGTTCTGCGAGATACTCCCCGTAGATGGTCAGGGTGCCGGGATGAGAGGACTCGATCTGGTCCAGGCACCAGCTGAGCGCCATTTCACCGAACCGGCGGTGATGACCAAATGTCTCGCCGTCCGTTGCGAAATGGAGGAGGCCGGATTCCGGAGAGAGCGAGAGGAGACGATCGGAGAACCGGTCGCCATTCTGGAGCAGGTCTCCAAATGCCACCTCCGAACTGAGGGCAGCATTATGGAAGAAGACCGTTATCGCTTTTCCGGAAGGGAGGCGGCAGAGGTAGGGAACGGTTGTATCGATACTTCCTCCGGGGGTATCAGTCCAGTGCTCATCCTGGACGTGCCGGACCCTGCACCCCTGGTGGGGGGAAAGGAGCGTGAAGAGGATCCCGTGGTCGGCCAGTACATCGAGTGTTTCCAGGTCAACCGCCATTTCCGGCAGCCACATTCCTTCAGGATATCTCCCGAACCGGTCCTCAAAATCACGGATTCCCCATCTCACTTCGGTTTCCTTGTCGGCCCGGGAGAGGAGTGGCATGATGGGGTGGTGGTACGGGTGGGCAAGTGCACTTCCGTGCCCACAGAAGCGTTCCTGTGCCCGGGCATCTGCACGGAGAATATCATCATACACCGGGGATCGTTCACGCTCAAGCCAGGTGAGCAGCGTAGGGCCGAAATCGTAGCTGATACGGGAGTAGGTATTGGAGATCTTCCGGATGAGCCCCTGCCCGTCAAGAATCCGGGCCGCCGTATTGGGACGGTAGCATTCATCCGTGATCCGTTCGTTCCAGTCATGCCAGGGAGCGGCGGAATGTTCCCGCTCAATCACACCCGTCCACGGGTTTTCCCGGGACGGCTGGTAAAAGTGTCCGTGAATGCAGATCGTTTTCGCCATATTATTCGCCTCCCTCATGTTTCAGGAGCAGGAATGCCAGCGGGGGAAGGGTAACGGAAGCGGAGAAGGGTCTCTGGTGAAACGGGACAGGGCCTGCGGTAACAGCGCCGAAGTTGCCCATCCCTGACCCGCCGTAGTGCTCTGCATCACTGTTGAGGATCTCCTTCCATACCCCCCCTGCCGGGAGTCCGATGCGGTAATCGTGCCGGGGCACCGGCGTAAAGTTGCAGAGGGCAAGCAGGGTGTCAGCTGAATCCGGGCTGCTGCGGATGAAGCTGAACACGATGTTCCGGGTGTCCCCGTAGTCGACCCATTCGAATCCCCGGGGATCAAAATCGGTTCCATGGAGTGCCGATTCTTCCCGGTACGTCCTGTTCAGGTCCCTGACCCATTGACGCACTCCCTGGTGCGCCCGGGATTCGAGGAGGTGCCACTCCAGGCCGGTCTGGTGGTCCCATTCGCACCGCTGCCCGAACTCGCTTCCCATGAAGAGCAGCTTCTTTCCCGGGTGGGCAAACAGGTATCCGAAGAGCAGTCTCAGGTTGGCCAGCTTCTGCCACTCGTCCCCTGGCATCCGGCCATAGAGCGAGCCTTTCCCATGGACCACCTCATCATGGGAGAGGCCGAGCACATAATTTTCCGAATAGGCATAACACAGGGAGAAGGTCAGTTCGGGAAGGTGGTAGGAACGGTGGACAGGGTCCCGGGAGAAGAACTGGAGGGTGTCATGCATCCATCCCAGGTTCCACTTCAGGCCGAACCCGACTCCCCCCGTATAGGTCGGCCGGGTCACCATCGGCCAGGCCGTCGACTCCTCGGCGATGGTCTGCACGTCCGGGTACTCTGCATAGACCGCCTCATTGAGCTTCCGGAGAAATGAGAGCGCTTCAAGATTCTCCTTTCCTCCATACTGGTTTGGCTCCCACGCTCCCTCCTCCCGGGCGTAATCGAGGTAGAGCATGGAGGCCACGCCGTCCACCCGCAGACCATCAGCATGGTACAGGTCCAGCCAGAAGAGGGCACTGCTGATGAGAAATGACTGCACCTCATACCGCCCATAGTTGAAAATCAGGCTCTTCCATTCCGGGTGGAAACCCCGTTCCGGAGATGCGTGCTCATACAGGTGGGTCCCGTCAAAAAACCCGAGCCCGTGCCGGTCTGAGGGGAAATGAGAGGGGACCCAGTCCAGGATGACCCCGATCCCCTGCCGGTGGAGGTAATCGATGAGGTACATGAAGTCCCCGGGATCGCCGTACCGGCTGGTCGGGGCAAAATAGCCTGTGGTCTGGTAACCCCAGGAACCGTAGAAGGGATGCTCCATGACCGGGAGGAACTCCACGTGCGAGAATCCCATCTCGGTAAGGTATCCGGCAAGCATGGGGGCCAGTTCCCGGTAGGTGGGAGATCGCTCTTCATCGCCCGGAATCTTCCTCCACGACCCCAGATGCACCTCGTAGATAGAGAGGGGGGCGGAAAGATCGCCTGTTTCTTTCCTCCTTTCCATCCATGCACGATCCTGCCATTCGAAGGCAGGGTCTGCGAGACGTGATGCTGTGGCCGGAGGTACTTCGCAGGAAAAGGCAAACGGGTCGCCCTTGTCTGCCGTGTAATCGTGGTACCGGGAGATGATATGATATTTATACCGCATGCCCGTCTGCGCCCCGGGGATAAAGCCCTCCCAGATACCGGAACCGTCAGGTCTTGGGTCCAGGGGATTTGTTGCGGTATCCCATCCATTGAAGTCACCGATCACGGTGACCAGGCGGGCGTTGGGTGCCCAGACAGAAAACCATGTGCCGCTGGTGCCGTCCACCACGAGAGGGTGGCCGCCCATCTTCCGGTAAAGGCGATGATGACTTCCCTGTTTGAAGAGAAAAATATCAAATTCGGACAGCAGGGGCGAATGATCTTCTTCCCTGGACATTGTTACACTGTTTCCCCTCTCTTTGCTCATGGTTCCTTCTTCCTGATTCTACTCACGGTTCCTTCTTCCTGAGTTCTGGCCGGGGTTCTTCTTTTCGGGTGGTTTGTAATCTCGCATAGACCTGTTCCATGATGGTGCTGATCTTTTCCCAGTTGAACCGGGAGACGACTTTCTGTCTCCCTGCCAGGCCCATGGCCCGGATCCTGATCGGATCCTCGATAATATAGTTGATGCCCCAGGCAATGGAATCGGCCCTGACCGGCACCTTGATGCCATCGACGAAATTGTCAATGTTCTCTGAAAGCCCCCCCACATCGGTCGCCACCACGCACCGCTCTGCACTCCAGGCCTCAGTAAGCACCAGCCCGAAGGGTTCATTCCTGCTGGGAATGACGACCAGGTCGCAGGCGTTGAGGAGCTGGAGGTATTCCTCATCAGGAATGTACCCG
>Ga0209254_10002994_pt1 | contig 15418 bp, 13 predicted proteins | sample FrelakmetDIP11DI_FD_187148 | JGI IMG/M metagenome (GOLD analysis project Ga0209254, IMG submission 187148) | Freshwater lake sediment microbial communities from the University of Notre Dame, USA, for methane emissions studies - DIP11 DI (SPAdes)... | ecosystem: Environmental > Aquatic >...
CGCGCATCGAGCGCGCGTAGCCCCAGCGCTCGCGCATCGAGCGCGCGTAGCCCCAGCGCTCGCGCATCACGGCGCTGATGCACAGCTGTTGCGAGTTCAGAGTGCCAGTGAGAAGGCGGCCCGGGCGACGGCCTGGTCGTTGAATGGCTGGTGAACGCCTCCATTGAGCCGGGCCCAACGGGACACGGCCGGTCGTTGAAGTGCACATCGTCAGTGCATCTATGCACCAGCATGGACGAACTCTTGCAGCGATTTGCCTCATGAGGGTGCGCTCGAGCCGCAGGCATGGGGCGGTCCGTGCACCGATGTGGGCACTGAAATTGCATTCACGGTGCCAATTCCGAACCGTGCTGGTGCGCTCACGCCAGCCCGAACACCCCAACAAGCACCGGCACGAGGAGCGGGACGATGGATCAGGTCAAGCAGGGCACCGATGCCCTCTTCATTTTGCTCGGCGCGATCATGGTGCTGGCGATGCACGCCGGTTTTGCGTTCCTCGAGCTCGGCACGGTGCGCAAGAAGAACCAGGTCAATGCGCTGGTCAAGATCCTGGTCGACTTCGCCGTCTCGACGCTGGCCTACTTCTTCGTCGGCTACACGGTGGCTTATGGGGTCAGCTTCTTCACGGGGGCTGAAGGGCTGGCGGCGAAGAACGGCTACGAGCTGGTCAAGTTCTTCTTCCTGTTGACCTTCGCGGCAGCGATCCCCGCCATCGTCTCGGGCGGCATTGCCGAACGCGCGCGTTTCGGGCCGCAGCTGATCGCAACGGCCGTGCTCGTCGGTTTGATCTACCCGCTCTTCGAGGGTCTCGTGTGGGGCGGCCGCTTCGGCGTGCAGGGCTGGATCAAGTCGGCGACAGGCGCCGAGTTCCACGACTTCGCCGGCAGCGTGGTCGTGCATGCAGTCGGCGGCTGGATCGGCCTGGCCGCCGTGCTGCTGCTCGGCGCCCGCGCCAACCGTTATCGCAAGGACGGCGGCATCAGCGCGCACCCGCCGTCGAGCATCCCGTTCCTGGCCCTCGGTGCCTGGGTCCTGGCGGTGGGCTGGTTCGGCTTCAATGTGATGAGCGCACAGACCATCGACAAGATCTCGGGCCTGGTGGCGGTGAACTCGTTGATGGCGATGGCCGGCGGCACCCTGGTGGCTGCGCTGATGGGCCGCAACGACCCGGGTTTCGCCTACAACGGCCCGCTCGCCGGTCTGGTGGCCGTCTGCGCCGGCTCGGACGTGATGCACCCGCTCGGCGCACTGGTCACGGGTGGCGTGGCTGGTGCGATCTTCGTCGCGCTGTTCACGCAGGCGCAGAACAAGTGGAAGATCGACGACGTGCTCGGGGTCTGGCCGCTGCACGGCCTGTGTGGGGCGTGGGGCGGCATCGCCTGCGGCATCTTCGGGTTGCCGGCATTGGGGGGGTTCGGCGGTGTCAGTGTGGCCGCGCAATTCATCGGCACGCTGCTCGGAGTCACCTGGGCCCTCGTCGGCGGCTTCGTCGTCTATGGCGTGCTGCGTCGGACGATGGGCCTGCGTTTGTCTGCCGAAGAAGAGTACGACGGCGCCGACCTCTCGATCCACAAGATCGGCGCGACGCCGGAGCGCGAAGTCAACTGGTGACATGACTGCCCCAAGCTCACTGCGTTGGCGGCACCCTGTGGGCACGGTAAAGTGCCCGCATGTTCACCGGCATCGTGCAAGGGACTGCCCGCGTCGCGCAACTCAGTGACCGCGCGGGCCTGCGTTGCATCCGGCTCGAGTTTGCGCCTGGCTTCGCCGAGGGCCTGGCCGTGGGGGCGAGCATCGCGGTCGATGGCACCTGCCTGACCGTCACGGCCCTGCAGGGCGGCCAAGCCGCCGACTTCGACGTGATGCAGCAGACGCTGGCGTTGACGACACTGGGCGCGTTGGCGCTTGGCAGCCGGGTCAATGTCGAGCGTGCAGCGAAAGACGGTGCCGAGATCGGCGGCCATGCGCTGTCGGGGCATGTCGACTTCAGGGCCCATGTGGCCGAGGTTCGGCAGCCGCAGAACAACCATGTCCTGCGGCTGGCGGTGCCCGCGCCCTGGATGCGCTATGTCTTTGCCAAGGGCTACATCGCGGTCAATGGTGCGAGCTTGACGGTGGCCGAGGCTGAGCGCCAAGCCGATGGTGCGGGCTGGTTCGAGGTCTGGCTGATCCCGGAGACGCTGCGCATGACGACGTTCGGCGACAAGCAGGTCGGCGATGCGCTCAACATCGAGATCGAACGGGCGACGCAGGTGATGGTCGACACCGTTCGCGATGCGGTGGCCGAGAAGCTGGGGCCCTTGCTGCCGGCGTTGGAGGCGTTTGCTCGGGAGCGCGGCATGTAGGTTTCTTCTCCTGCTCAGGCCGCTAGCAGCTGTCGCAGCACAAAGGGCAGGATGCCACCGTGCTTGTAGTAGTCGACTTCGATCGCGGTGTCGATGCGCAGCGTGACGGTGACTTCGCGCTTCTTGCCATTGGCCGACGTAATCACCAGCGTGGCGTCGGTCTGCGGCTTGATGTCCTTGCCGAGCACCACGTCGATGACTTCATCACCCTGCATGCCGAGCGATTGCCACGAGTCGCTGCCCTTGAACTGCAGCGGCAGCACGCCCATGCCGATCAGGTTGCTGCGGTGGATGCGCTCGAAGCTGCGCGCCACCACGGCCTTGATGCCGAGCAGTTGTGTGCCCTTGGCGGCCCAGTCGCGTGACGATCCCGTGCCGTATTCCTCGCCGGCGAAGACGACCGTGGGCGTGCCGGCGGCCATGTACTTCATCGCTGCGTCATAGATGAACATCTTGGCCTTGCCGGGCTGGTACAGCGTCACGCCGCCTTCCTCGCGTGAGCCGTCGGCGCCGGCCGGGATCATCAGGTTCTTCACGCGCACGTTGGCGAAGGTGCCGCGCATCATCACTTCGTGGTTGCCGCGGCGCGCGCCGTAGCTGTTGAAGTCGGACTTGAGCACGCCGTTGTCCTTGAGGTAGCTGCCGGTCGGCGAGGCTTCCTTGATCGAGCCGGCGGGCGAGATGTGGTCGGTGGTGATCGAGTCGCCGAACATGGCCATCACGCGCGCGCCCTGCACGCCCGAGGTGAGTGCCTTGGGCTTCATCGTGAAGCCGTCGAAGAAGGGCGGTTGGGCGATGTAGGTGCTCTTGGGCCAGTCGTAGACCTGGCCCTTCGTGCCCTTGACGTTGTTCCACAGCTTGCCGGGCTTCTTGCTCACGTTGCCGTAGTTCTCGCGGAAGGCCTTCGGGTTCATCGCGTGCTTGAGCAGCTTGTAGACCTCGTCGCTGGTCGGCCAGATGTCGCCGAGATAGACGTCCTTGCCCCCCTTGCCCTTGCCCACGGGCTGCGTCATCAGGTCGACCATCACGTTGCCGGCCAGCGCATAAGCCACCACCAGCGGCGGGCTGGCCAGGAAGTTGGCTTTCAGGTTCGGGTGGATGCGGGCCTCGAAGTTGCGGTTGCCCGACAGCACGGCAGCGCAGATCAGGTCGTTCTTGGCGATCACGTGATTGAACTCGGGTGCCAGGTCGCCGGCGTTGCCGATGCAGGTGGTGCAGCCGTACGCTGCGACGGCAAAACCGAGCTTTTCCAGGTAGGGCAGCAGGCCGGCCTTCTCGAGGTATTCGGTGACGATGCGCGAGCCGGGGGCCAGCGAGGTCTTGATGTGCGGCGCCACTCGCAGGCCGGCCTCCACCGCCTTCTTGGCCAGCAGGCCGGCAGCCAGCAGCACGCTCGGGTTGCTGGTGTTGGTGCAGCTGGTGATGGCGGCGATCAGGATGTCGCCGTTGCCGATCGTGAGGCCGCCGGCTGCGTGGTGGGCCTGGGCCTTGGCGGCGTCGAGCGTCGGGTGGTTGTCGATCATCTCGATCAGGTCGCGTGGTGCATCCGCCGGCAACGCGGCCGCCACGGCTGTGCGCTCGCCTTTGGTCACATGCCTGACGACATGTCGAAGTGCCAATTTTGCCGCCGGCTGGTTGAAGCCGTTGTCGGCGATCGAGGCGCTGAACAGCTGCGCGAATTTCTTCGACAGGTTCGTGATCTCGATGCGGTCCTGCGGCCGCTTCGGACCGGCCAGGCTGGGCACGACCTTGCCGAGGTCGAGCTTGACGACCTGCGTGTATTCGATCTCGCCGGCCTTGGGCACGCCGAACATGTTCTGCGCCTTGAAGTAGCTCTCGAAGGCCTTGATCTCGTCCTTGCTGCGACCGGTGCCCTTGAAGTACTCGATCGTGCGCTCATCGACCGGGAAGAAGCCCATCGTCGCGCCGTACTCGGGCGCCATGTTGGCGATGGTGGCGCGGTCGGGCAGGGCCAGCGTGCGCGTGCCTTCGCCGAAGAACTCGACGAACTTGCCGACCACCTTGGCCGCGCGCAGGATCTCGGTCACGGTCAGCACCAGGTCGGTGGCGGTGACGCCCTCGCGCAGCTTGCCGGTGAGCTCCATGCCGACCACGTCGGGGGTCAGGAAATAGACCGGCTGGCCGAGCATGCCGGCTTCGGCTTCGATGCCGCCGACGCCCCAGCCGACGACGCCGATGCCGTTGATCATCGTGGTGTGGCTGTCGGTGCCGACCAGGGAGTCCGGGTAGTAGGTGCCGTCCTTGCCCTGGTGCACGCCGCGCGCCAGGTACTCGAGATTCACCTGATGCACGATGCCGAAGCCGGGTGGCACGACGCCGAAAGTGTCGAAGGCCTGCATGCCCCACTTCATGAACTCGTAGCGCTCCTGATTGCGCTGGAACTCGAGCTTCATGTTCAGGTCCAGCGCCTTCCTGGTGCCGTAGTTGTCGATCGTCACGGAGTGGTCGACGACCAGGTCGACCGGCACCAGCGGCTCGATGGTCTTGGGGTCCTTGCCGAGCGACTTGGCCACGTTGCGCATCGCCGCCAGGTCGGCCAGCAGCGGCACGCCGGTGAAGTCCTGCAGCACCACGCGGGCGACGACGAAGGGAATCTCGTCGCTGCGCTCGGCCTTGGCTTTCCAACTGGCCACCTGCTTGACATGCTCGGCGGTGACTTTCTGTCCGTCACAGTTGCGCAGCACCGACTCCAGCACGATGCGCATCGAGTGCGGCATGCGGCTGACGTTGGGGAAGGTCTTTGCCAGTTCGGGTAGCGAGAAGTAGGAACCCTTCTTGCCGAGGGGCTTGCGGGTCGAGGCGAAGGCGTGGGTCATGTCGTGGGCTCGTTCGGAGTGGATGTTGAAGTGTGGGTCACTTGGCTTTCGGGACGATGACTTTCAGTCCCTTGAAGTAGTCGCGGAAAAAGCCCGCGTCGCGGGTGATCAGGGCACTGCACTGCAGCAGGGCGTGGGCACCGATCAGGAAGTCGGGAACCGTGCGGGGCGAGCGCGGGCTGCGCCCGGCGTTGCGAACGCGCTCGTTGTAGCGGCGCTGCATCTCGCCCGCGCGCGCAGCGGAGCGAAGCTCGAGCGGCGAGTAGCTGATGCCAATTTCTTCCAAGGTATCGAGCAGTTGCGAGCCCCGGCCGAGTCCGGCGACGACCTCGCTCACGACCACGTCGCAGGCCACGACGGGCCCACGCGTCAACGCCGTGCGCAAGCAGGTTTCGGCGGCGTCGGCCATCGTGTCGTCGCCCAGCAGGTCGACGATGATCGAGGTGTCCACTGCAATCACGGGTGCAGGCGGCTCAGAGGTCCACCGGATCGCCCGGCGCGCGGCCGCGCAACTCGCGCATGATGTCGTCGGTGGTCACGCCGGGCGGCAACTTGAAGCGCCCGCGCACACGGGACAGCGCGTCATCCACGTCCTTGCGGATCACGATGCGGCCGTCTTCGATCTCGATCTTGAGCTTGGTGCCCTTGGTCAGACCCAGCGCATCGCGCACCTTCTTGGGTAGGGTGATCTGCCCTCGCTCGGCGACTGTGGCTTCCATCGCATGTTCCGTGAGAGTATGCATAGAGTATACATACTTTTCTTGGCCTACGCCAGCGGCAGGTAGCGCACCGACAGCACGCCCTCGATCGCCGCCAGTTGCGCCAGCACGGTGGTCTGCACCGGGCTCTCGACATCGACCAGGGTATAGGCCATCTCGCCGCGACTCTTGTTGACCATGTTGTGGATGTTCAGGCCGGCTTGGGCCATCGTGGTCGAGATCTGGCCCAGCATGTTTGGCACATTGGCATTGGCGATGGCGACGCGGTAGTTCGATTCGCGCGCCATGTTCACAGCCGGGAAGTTCACCGCATTGGCGATGTTGCCGTGCTCCATGTAGTCGCGCAATTGCTGCGCCACCATGACGGCGCAGTTCTCCTCGGCCTCGCGCGTCGAGGCGCCCAGGTGCGGCAGTGCCAGCACACGTTCATGACCGTGCAGCGCGGCATTGGGGAAATCGCAGACGTACATGCCCAGGTGCTTACTGGCCAGACTGGCGAGCACCGCGGCATCGTCGACCACGCCCTCGCGCGAGAAGTTGAGCAGCACCGCCCCGGCCTTCATCGTGCCCAGGTTGTCGGCGTTGATCAGATGTTTCGTGGCTGCTACCAGCGGCACGTGCAGACTCACGAAGTTGGCATGCTTGAGCACCTCGGCCACGCTGGCCGCGCGTTTGACCTGCGCCGGCAGGCTCCAGGCAGCATCGACCGTGATGTCGGGGTCGTAACCGAGCACGTTCATGCCCAGCTTGATGGCCGCATCGGCGACCAGGCAGCCGATCTTGCCCAGGCCGACGATGCCCAGCGTGTGGCCGATCAGCTCGAAGCCGGCGAAGTGCTTCTTGCCGTCCTCGACCTTGTGCTCGAGGTCTGCGTCCTGCGGGTCGAGCGCGGCCACGAAGCGCAGCGCGCCGGGCAGATTGCGCGCTGCCATCAACATCCCAGCCACCAACAGCTCCTTCACGGCGTTGGCGTTCGCGCCCGGCGCATTGAAGACCGGCACGCCGCGCGCGCTCATGGCGGCAACCGGGATGTTGTTGGTGCCGGCGCCGGCGCGGGCGATCGCCCGCACGCTGGCCGGGATCTCGATGCGGTGCATGTCGGCCGAGCGCACCAGCACCGCGTCGGGCGTCTTGACGTCCTTGGCCGCGTGATAGCGCTCTGTCGGCAGTTGCTTCAACCCGTTCGGCGAGATCGCGTTGAGCACCAGGACCTGAAATCGATCTGCCACCTTGTCAACCATGCGCAGCCTCGAATTCCTTCATGTAGGCCACCAGTGCGCGCACGCCATCGGTCGGCATGGCGTTGTAGATCGATGCGCGCATGCCGCCCACCGAGCGGTGGCCTTTCAATTGGAGCAGGCCACGCGCGTCGGCTCCCTTCAGGAAGCTGGCGTCGAGGGCTTCGTCGCGCAGCTTGAACGGCACGTTCATCAGCGAGCGGCAGTCGCGTTGCACGGGGCTGGTGAAGAAGGCACTGGCATCGAGGTAGTCATAGAGCAGTGCCGCCTTGGCGCGGTTGCGCTCGGCCATCGCCGCCAGTCCGCCCTGGGCCTTGATCCACTGGAACACCAGGCCGGCGATGTAGATCGCGTAGGTCGGCGGCGTGTTGTACATCGAGTCGTTGTCGGCCACGGTCTTGTAGTCGAAGGCCGAAGGCGTGATCGGCAGCGCCTGGCCGAGCAGGTTGTCGCGCACGATGACGATGGTCAGGCCCGCGGGTCCGATGTTCTTCTGCGCGCCGGCGTAGATCAGGCCGTACTTGGCGACCTCGACGGGCCGCGACAGGATGCTGCTGGACATGTCGGCCACCAGCGGCACAGCGCCGACATCGGGAGTGAAGTGGTACTCGACGCCGCCGATGGTCTCGTTGCTGCAGATGTGCACGTAGGCCGCACTCGCATCGAGCTTCCAGTCACCGCGCGCCGGCACACGGTCATAGCCGGTGGCGGCAGCGCTGGCGGCGACGTTGACGGCGGCATACCTCTTCGCTTCCTTGATCGACTTCTTCGACCACTCGCCGGTGTCGATGAAATCGATGCTCGTCTTGCCGCGCAGCAAGTTCATCGGCACGATGGCGTTCTCGCCGATTGCGCCGCCCTGCATGAACAGCACCTTGTAATTCGCCGGTATCGCCAACAGTTCGCGCAGCAGCGCCTCGGCTTCGGCGTGGATGGCGATGAACTCCTTGCCGCGGTGGCTCATTTCCATCACCGACATGCCGGAGCCATGCCAGTCGAGCATTTCCTCGGCGGCCTTGCGCAGCACGGTTTCGGGCAGCACGGCCGGGCCGGCGCTGAAGTTGAAGACACGGGTCATCGGGGAAGGCTCCATCGCGAAGAAAGGGGATGAAGTCGATTATCGTTGGCCCATGGCGCCCTTCAGTTTCTTCTGGCATGACTACGAAACCTTCGGCATCGTGCCGAGACGCGACCGGCCGGCGCAGTTCGCCGGCGTGCGCACCGATGCCCAGCTGAACGAAATCGAAGCCCCGGTCGAATTGTTCTGCCGGCCGGCGCCCGACATGCTGCCGAGCCCCGAGGCGTGTCTGATCACGGGCATTACGCCCCAGCTGTGCGAGCAGCGTGGCGTCGCCGAGCGCGACTTCGCGAACGCCATCGAGACGCAACTCGCGCGCCCCGGCACGGTCGGCTGCGGCTACAACAGCCTTCGCTTCGACGACGAGGTCACCCGCTTCCTGTTCTGGCGCTGCCTGATCGACCCCTATGCGCGTGAGTGGCAGAACGAGTGCGGCCGCTGGGACCTGCTCGACACCGTGCGCTGCGCCTGGGCCCTGCGGCCCGAGGGCATCAACTGGCCGACGCGCGAGGCCGGCTTGCCTTCCTTCAAGCTCGAACAACTGACTGCGGCCAACGGTCTGGCGCACGCGGCGGCGCACGACGCGCTGTCCGACGTTCGCGCGACGATCGCACTGGCCCGGCTGGTGAAGGACCGGCAACCCAAGCTGTGGGCCCATTGCCTGAAGCTGCACAAGAAGCAGGCGGTGATCGACGAGATGGGCGTGGGCCGGCCGTTCGTGCACTTGTCGGGGCGCTACCCGGTCGAGCGCGGTTGCATGGCCGTCGTCTGGCCTCTGGCGCCGCATCCGAAGTTCAAGAATGAAGTCATCGTCTGGGACCTGGCGCACGACCCGCGCGAGCTGTTCGCGCTCAACGCCCGCGAGGTTCGCGAGCGTCTGTTCACCGCTGCCGATGCGCTGCCGGCGGGGCAGACGCGACTGCCGATCAAGACCATCCACCTGAACAAGTCGCCGATCGTGATCGGCAACCTGAAGACGCTCGGCGCGGCCACCACGCGCTGGGGCATCGACATCGACCAGGCGCTGCGGCACGCCGAGGTCGCAGCCCGGCAGGCCAACACGATGGCCGGCATCTGGCCCGAGGTCTATGAGCGGCCGGTCACTACGGAGCCCGTTGATGTCGACGAAGATCTCTATGGCGGCTTTCTCGACAACGAGGATCGGCGCGCGCTGCAAAGGCTGCGCGGCCTGCCGCCGGGCCGGTTGGCCGAGCGTCGGCCCGCCTTCAACGATGCCCGGCTCGACGAGTTACTGCTGCGCTTTCGCGCCCGCAACCACCCCGACACACTGACTGCCGCGGAGCGCAGCCACTGGCAGGCGCATTGTCGCCATCGTTGGCTGCAGGCGCCGGCATGGCTGGAACGCGTCACCGCGCTCGAAGCCACGGCCGACGAGCGCGGCCGCGGCGTGCTTGCAGAGTTGCGGCGCTGGGGGCAGACGGTGCAGCCCGGCGTGGCTGCAGCATGAAGCTGCTGGTGATCGGTGGTTCGCAGTTCGTCGGCCGCCACCTCGTGGAGGCTGCCGCTGCGCGCGGCGACCAGGTCACGGTCTTCAACCGCGGCCGGACCGCCGCGGTCTGGCCTGCCGGTGTCGACGTGCGCCATGGCGACCGCAAGGCCGATCTGTCGGCATTGGCCGAGGGGCAATGGGATGCGGTAGTCGACACCTGCGGCTACTTGCCGCGCGATGTGGCCCGCACAGCCGACTGTTTGCAGGGGCGGGTCGGCCGATATGTGTTCGTCTCCAGCATCTCGGTGTATGCCAGTTTCGGGCAGCACAACAACGAAGCCAGTGCGCTGGGTGTGATCGACGATGTCGACACCGAGGTCGTCGATGGCCGCACCTATGGTCCGCTGAAGGCCCTGTGCGAACAGGCGGTGACGGCGCGATTCGGCGAGCGCGCGCTGTTGATCCGTCCCGGCCTGATCGTCGGCCCGCACGACCCGACGCAGCGCTTCACCTACTGGCCGGCCCGCGTGGCCCGCGCTGCCGATGGGCAGGCGGTGCTGGTGCCCGGGACGGCAGGCGATGGCATCCAGGTCATCGACGTGCGCGATCTGGTGGCCTTCATCCTGCGGGCCATCGACGACGGCCGGCACGGCCCTTTCAATCTGGTTTGTGCGTCCGGTACGCAGACGATGGGCGCGCTTGTCGAGGCCTGCGCGGCGGCGGCAAATTGCCGACCGGTGTGGATCTGGGCGTCGCCCGCAGACGTCGAGCGCTGCGGTCTCGAAGCCTGGAGTGACCTGCCTGTCTGGGTGCCTGCCGTCGGCGATCACGCCGCCTTTGCGCTGGTCGACAACTGCACTGCCCAGGTGGCTGGCCTGCAGATCCGCCCGATCGCGCAAACGGTGGCCGACACATTGGCCTGGTACCGCGGCCTGCCCGCCGATCAGCAGGCCTTCACCAAGGCCGGCCTCGCGCCCGAGCGCGAGGCCGGCGCGCTCGAAGTCCTACTTCGGCGCTGAGTTGGCGGCGGCGCCGCCTTGCAGCAACGCTGCGCCGGCGGGCTTGCCCACGGCGGCGGCAATGGCGGCACGCTGCTTTTCGTGCACGCAACCGTCGAGCACGCGCTGGCCGATCTGGGTGTCCATCAGCATCGACTTGTTGGCGATCTGCAGCGCCAGCATGCGGCCCTTCACATCTTCCAGGCGCAGCGCGCCGGTGGAAGACAGGATCGGCTTCATGGTCCAGGTCTGGGCCTTGTGGCGCACGTCGACATAGCCGTCGTTCTTGGGCGACGGCATCACGTTGGCCGTCTGATCGAATTCGCAGACGTAGTCGCCGTAGTGGATCAGGGCCGCGGCGGCCAACTGCTCACCCTCGGCCCTGGCCAACGGTGCCTCGACGGGCGCGGCAATCGGGGTCGCCGGCTTGGCTGCAGGCTTGCCTGCCTTGGTGGCGGGCTTGGTCACGGTCGTCTGCGCCAGCGCGCTGGTGAGCATGCACAGGCTGGCAGCAACAGCAGTCAGGGCTCTAAGGATGGTTGGGCTGGGCGTCAAGGCAATCTCCGGTGGGGGTCGACGGCGCGAATTGTCGGCGTTCGAGCAGCGACCGACGTTGCAAGACGTTGCCGGGCGCGATCATGTCGGCGCAGCACAGGTGGGCAGCAGCAACATGGTTCAGGCGTCGACACTGGCGCCGAAGTAGGTGTCGCGCACTTCGGCCGGAAGCTGCGGCCCACCGGTGTAGGAAGTGCGGTGCGCACGTTCGAGCAATTGCCAGAAGTAGCGGTAGCTGGCACGGTCGTGCAGGGTGTCGTGGTGGCGGATCGGGGCCCAATCGGCGGCTTGCGCCGCGGCGACGATCTCGATCGCCTGGTCGACTTCGGCGACCGTCGGCGTGAACGCCTCGACGATCGGCCGGATCTGTGAAGGGTGGATGCTCCACATGCGCGTGTAGCCGAACTGACGGCAGGCCTTGCCGGCGGCTTCCATCAGTGCCGAGGCGTGCTTGAACTCCGTGACCACGCAGTGCGACGGCGTCTTGCCATGGGCATGGCAGGCGGCCGCGATTTCGAGCTTCGCGCGCAGCACCAGAGGATGCTCGAACTGGCCCTTGGCGCTCATCGCCGACGCCGGAATCGCGCCGCCGTGCGCCGAGACGAAGTCCATCAAGCCGAACGACAGCGACTCGATGCGCGGGTGCGCTGCAATCGCATGCACGTCATGCAGCGCGCCGTGCGTTTCGACCAGGGCATGCAGCGGCACGGCAGCGCCGCCGAGGGCGTCGATCGCCGTTGCGGCGCGGTCGACGTCGGCCACGCTGCGCGGCTTGGGCAGCATCAGGTAGGCGGGCGGCTTGGCGCTCTGCAGGACGACCTGAACCATGTCGGAAAAGCGCCGGTGATCGACCGGCAGCAGCCGCGCGCCGACGCGGCCGAAGCGGTTGCCATCGCTGGCCAGCAGCGCAGCGATCAGGTAAGCGTGCTCGATTTCGCCACCCACCGGCGCGCCGTCTTCGGCGTCGAGCGTGACATCGAATACCGGTCCGAGCTCGGCCTGCAGTTCGAGGCTCTTTCGCATGCGCGCCTCGATGCCGCAGTAGTGGTCACAGACAGGCAGCAGCGTGGCCACCGCTTCGCCAGGTTCGTACAGGGCCAGGGTCGGATGCAAGGCAGGCATGGCGCAAAGGATTGGTTTCCCCCGATTGTCGTTGGCCCGGCGGCAGGCACCATGCAATCTCGCACGCCCCCATTACGCCACTGGAGAACGACGCCGTGATTCCATCTGCCCGCTCGATCACCCGCCGCGCAGCCACGCTGCTTGCCCTGTCGCTCAGCCTCGGTGCTGCCTTCGCACAGACCTACCCCGACCGGCCGATCACGCTGATCGTGCCCTGGGGCGCGGGGGGCGGCACCGATGCGGTGGCGCGGATGATTGCCAACCTGATGGAAAGGGACCTGGGCCAGCCGATCAACGTGGTCAATCGCACGGGAGGCTCCGGCGTGGTCGGGCATTCAGCCATCGCCTCCGCGCCGCCCGACGGCTTCACGATCGGCATGATCACGGTGGAAATCGCCATGATGCATCACCAGAAGCTCACCGAACTCGAGCCGACCAGCTACACCCCGCTGGCCCTGGTCAACCTCGACCCGGCGGGCTTTCAGGTGCGTGCCGATTCGCCGTACAAGAACATGGCGGATGCGTTGGCCGCGATCAAGGCCAACCCGGGCAAGTTCAAGGCCTCGGGCACCGGCCAGGGCGGCATCTGGCACTTGGCACTGGCCGGTTGGCTGCGTGACGCCAAGATCGATCCGGCCACGGTGCCGTGGGTGCCGTCCAATGGTGCGGCGCCGGGTTTGCAGGATCTGGTGGCCGGCGGCGTCGAGTTCGTGCCCTGCTCGCTGCCCGAGGCGCGCTCGCTGATCGATGCCGGCAAGGTGCGTTCGCTGGCCGTGATGGCCACCTCGCGCTCGGCGCTGTTCCCCAATGTACCGACGCTGAAAGAGGCCGCGGGCTCCGATTGGGCGACGGGCGCCTGGCGCGGGATCGCAGCACCCAAGGGCCTGCCCCCGGCGATCGCCGCTCGCCTCGAGGCCTCGGTGAAGAAGGCCTACGACAGCAAGGAATACAAGGACTTCATGGCCCAGCGGGGCTTCGGCCTACTGTGGGGTGGTTCGACCGAGTTCGCCGGCTTCATGGCCAAGGCCGATGCCGACATGAAGGCGGTGATGACGGCCGTGGGCATCGCCAAGTAGGCGCCTGCGTGCGACGCACTGACCGCTGGGCCAGCCTGGCGCTGGCCTTGCTCGGCATCGCCGTGATGTGGTCGGCGCGCGCCTTCCCGAACGTTCCGGGGCAAAAGCTCGGTGCCGGTTTCCTGCCGATGCTGGTTGGCGCCGGCCTGCTGCTGTGTGCCTTGGCCCTGCTCGTGCGCAGCCTGCGCGGTGCAGCGTATGCGGGGCAGGCCGCCGACGAGGCGCGACGCGAGCATTTCGGCAGCTCGCTGGTGATCATCGGTGCCGTCATCGGCTACATCGTGCTGGCCGACCCACTGGGTTTCCTGATCGTCGCGCCGTTGTGCCTGGTCGCCACCTTCCTCGCGCTGCGCGTCAAGCTCTCGCATGCGCTGCTGTGGGCGCTGGCCGGCACGATCGTCGTGCATGTCGCGTTCTACAAGCTGCTGCGCGTGCCTTTGCCCTGGGGCGTATTGCGCCCCTTCTACTGATCCGGGCGTATTGCGCCCCTTCTACTGATCCGGGGCCGCACCCATGGATGCCGTCTTCACCGCCTTCGGGCTGGTGTTCGAGCCCTACGTCTTGATGGTCATCCTGCTGTCGGCGATCTACGGGCTGTTCGTCGGCGCCATTCCGGGACTGACCGCGACGATGGCCACCGCGCTGCTGGTGCCCGTGACGTTCTTCATGCCACCGGTGCCGGCGGTGGCCTCGATCGTCACCGCCACCGCGATGGCCATCTTTGCCGGCGACATTCCGAGCGCACTGCTGCGCATGCCGGGCACCCCCGCGTCGGCGGCCTACACCGACGAGGCCTACCTGATGACCAAGAAGGGCCAGGCGGAGGTGGCGCTCGGCGCTGGCCTGGTGTTCTCGGTGCTCGGCGGCATCTTCGGCGTGCTGGTGCTGATCGTCGCCGCGCCGGCGCTGGCTGAAGTGGCGCTCAAGTTCAGCTCCTTCGAGTACTTCTGGCTGGTGATGCTCGGCTTCACCTGCGCGATCTTCATCGCCGGCACCGACCCGCTGAAAGGCGTGGTCTCGCTGCTGCTCGGCCTGCTGATCGCCTGCGTCGGCCTCGACAACCCCGCCGGCGCGCCGCGCTACACCTTCGGTAGCGCCGAACTCACCGGCGGCATCTCGCTGATCCCGCTGATGATCGGCATGTTCGCGATTTCCGAGGTGCTGCGCTTTGCCAGCGGTGTCGACAAACCGCTGATGGCCATCGACCGGCCTTTCGGCAACGTCTTCGCCGGCATGTGGACGCTGATCAAGAAGTACCCGGTGCAACTGTTCCGCGGCTCGGCCCTCGGCACCCTGGTCGGCGCCTTGCCGGGCGCGGGGGCCGACATCGCGGCCTGGATGTCCTACGCGATGTCGAAGAAGTTCTCCAAGGAACCGGAGAAGTTCGGCACCGGCCATGTCGAGGGCATCGTCGAATCGGGTGCGGCGAACAACTCGGCGCTCGGTGGGGCCTGGATCCCGGCGCTGGTGTTCGGCATCCCGGGCGATTCGATCACGGCCATCGCCATCGGCGTGCTCTATCTGAAGAACATGAACCCGGGGCCGATGCTGTTCGTCGAGAACCCGCAGAACATCTACGCCGTGTTCATCGTCTTCATGCTGGCGCAACTGCTGATGCTGCCACTGGGCTGGATGGCGATCAAGATCGCCAAGCGCATCCTGCGCATCCCGGCCACGGTGCTGATGCCGCTGATCCTGCTGTTCTGCGTGGTCGGCAGCTTCGCCATCAACAACAGCCTGTTCGGCGTGATCGTCATGCTGTTGGCCGGCGTGCTGGCCTTCTTCATGGAACGCTGGGGCTTCCCGATCGCACCGACCATTCTCGGCGTCGTGCTCGGCACGATGCTCGAGGAGCACTTCTTCAGCAGCCTGATCAAGGCCGACGGCAACTTCTTCGTCTTCTTCGAGCGCCCGATCGCCGGCACGCTCGGCGTCCTGACCCTGTTGATCTGGGGCTGGCCGCTGATCAAGTCCCTGTTGGCGCGTCGCGCCGTGGCCTG
>Ga0209254_10002995_pt1 | contig 15418 bp, 10 predicted proteins | sample FrelakmetDIP11DI_FD_187148 | JGI IMG/M metagenome (GOLD analysis project Ga0209254, IMG submission 187148) | Freshwater lake sediment microbial communities from the University of Notre Dame, USA, for methane emissions studies - DIP11 DI (SPAdes)... | ecosystem: Environmental > Aquatic >...
CGGCGGCCGGCACCGTGAAGGCGCCCTCTTCCAGTTGCAGGCCCCCGGAAATGTCTGGCTGGCGTGCGTTGCCAGATAGGGACGCCGCCACCGTAATGCTCCCGTTGACGTCGGCCACATCCACCAGGCGTTCGATCAGCGGACCCAGGGACTTAAGGTCCGGCACGCCGCCGTTCAGGTCGGCGACGATGGTGGGCGTCTCGCCGAGAGGATTGTTGACGCTACCGGTCGTGGCAAGGCGCAGGCCGAAGCTCTCCGCCAGGTTGGCCTCAAAGTCCAGCACGTCGTCGGCCAGCGCGGCGCTGACGCGGAACTCGCTGATCTCGGTCTGCACGTCTTCATCGTCAGGCGCGCGCCAGGTGATCACCGCGTCCTGCAGGCCGGCATTCAGAGTGCCCGTCAGCCGCCCACCCTCCCGTTGCACCGTGACCGCCGCGGCTGCCGTGCCGGTGAGGCCAATATCCGCGGGCAGCCAGGGGGCCAGTCTCGCCAGGGAAAGGTTCCGGAGGTCGAGTCCGCCGCTGAAGCCCCGCGGGTCGTAGCGCGCATCGGCGAGACACAGCTCCGTCTCCCCGGAACTCCAGCAGTGGGCCGTCAGCCCCACGTCCGAACCTGCGACCCGCACCGTCGCAGGCTCCCGCAACGTCCACCGGTCGTTCCCCTGCACCGTGACCAGCCCTGTGCCAATCGTCTGGGTGACGATGCCGTTCTTATAAGTGCCAGCGGCACTCAGCCGGGCCTCGACGTCACCGCCCACCAGAGCGGCCTCCACCGTTTGCGCCTCGAGGCCGCCAGCAACAAGCAATGACAGATTGCCCAGAGGCCTTTGTGTCCAGGAGAGTCCTTCGGCATCGACATCCAGAGTGAGGCGCTGACGGGCACCGACGCTGCCGCGAGCCTGCAACGACTGGATCCGCAATTCACCGGTCGCGAGGTTACTGCCAGCGAGATCGAGATCGAGGCTCGGCTGGGCTGTCGTGCCCGCGAGCTTCCCCGTGCCGCGCAGCTGACCCTTATAGTCTGGCCACAAGGTTGCCAGGTCCGGCGCGTCGATCCGGAAACTCCCGGCGACCCGTTGGCCCCTGGCCGCCCCCCTGCGACCGGCTTCGGGGTTGCTCAACTGGCCAGAAAACTCCAGGCGGTTGACGCCCGCATGGACTCGCACGTCATCGAAGGTCAGGCCTTGCAGGTTGCGGGCCACCGTGCCGGAGGCGCGCAGTGGCCGCTTGAAGAGCGTGCCGCTTACCTCAGGAACCTGCACGCGAAAATTACCGGCGCTGTCGAAGTCGATGGTGCTGCGCACGTCCACCCGGCCGGCAAAGCGGGGATCCAGCAAGCGCGGATCAAGCCCCCGACCCGCAAGCTGCAGGCTACCGGCCAGCTTTTCCTGACCGGCCAGGTTGTTCGGACCGGCCACGGCGTTCGGAAGAGTGATGCGGCCCGTACCCGTCACCTGCCCCCCAAGCACATCCAGCTGGATGCCACGGAGCTCGAGCTGGCGGGTGTCACCCTCGACCGTTGCGCTGGCCTGCGCCTTTGGCCAGTCACCGAGGCGCACGCCCGCGTTCACTTCGGCGACAAAGCGATTCGTCCAGCCGCGGACTGTGAGGCGGCCTGCGTCGCTGCGCAGGAGCAGGCCGGGATCCTTGCCGAGTGGCCTCTGCAAGTCTGCCCAGCGAGCCTCGGCCACGATCTCCGGCTGGTCCTGCAAGAGGTGCACAACTCCGCCCACGCCCACCGGCGACGGCAGCAGCACCACCTGCTCGAAGCGCAGCGCAGCCAGATCACCCGTGAGCGCTCCCGAACCGGTAACAACCGGGTCTGCCAGTTGCCACTTAAGCTGCGCATTCAGCGCGAAGGGCTCGCCCGTGCCGAACGTGCCGCTGGCCTCAGCGCCAATCCCGGAAAACTTTGCGCTGAGCGACTCGAACTCCAGCACGCCATCGACCAACTCACCCCGCAGGGTGACCGGCCCTAATTCGACAGGCACAGGCTCGACAGGCACGATTCCTGCAGCCGAACTCTCGTCCTGATTGATGCCATTACGGATCACGAGCCGCTCAATCTCGAGCGCGTCCACCACGATGGTCACGGGCAGCAACAGGGGCTGCACCTGAGAATCTGGTTCGTCAGGAGGCCGGGGAGCAATGTCGATACGCACCACGGCCGCACGTGCGGTGGTGAGGCGGACGCGGCTGCGCAACAGATCGGGCCAGCTCATGCTGAGCTCGGCGGGCTCGATCACGATGGCGGTCCGACCCGCGCTGATCTGCAGCCGCTCGATCGCCAGACCCTCCAGTAGTGTGCCGCGAACCCCGGTGAGACTCAGGCGGTTGCCGGCGAGGTCCGCCACGTTGCCGAGCAGCCAGGCGCTGCCGCCGGGCGTCCCGATAACCAGCAGGCCGAGCACCAGCGCAATCGTCAGTGCGACCAGCAGCGTCGCCAGACCCCGCAGCGCGCTCACAGGTCTGGCCCCAGCGTGATATGAATCCGCCAGTCGTCCGGCGCGTCGTTGTCGAGAGGCACGCCGACATCGAAGCGGACTGGACCGAGGGGCGAGTACCAGCGGATGCCGGCACCGACGCTGGTCTTCAGCGATAGATCCTTATAGTTGTCGAAGGCATTACCGATATCGACGAACGCCGCGACGGACCAGTTGTTGAAAACCCGCTGGTCAAGCTCAATGCTGCCGACCAACAGGTCCGACCCGCCGACCACCTTGCCCTCTGCATCGGTCGGACCGAGCGTCTTGTAGTCATAACCCCGGACACTGTAGTCACCGCCCGCGAAGTAGCGCACGGAGAACGGCAGGTCACTGAAGTCCTGCTTGAGCGTCCAGCCGGCCTCGGCGCGCATCAGGATGCGCGCCGTGGACCAGAGCGGCAGGATGATCTTGCCCGCCGTCTCGAGCTGCAGGAAGGCGGTGTCCGAGCCAAGGATTTCGTCCGTGCCTCTGGCGGTGAAGGTCAGGCGATGCGCCTTTCGCGGCCGGCTTGGCAGCAGCCGCAGCGGCTGGTTCACCCAGCTGATGCCCGGCAGCACCAGGCTGCTGTTGCCCGGCACACCCGCCACCCGGAAGGATTCCAGGAGGTAATCCACGAAGCGGGTTTCCCGCCAGTTGCCCCGGCGCCGCTTCACCTGCTTCATGCCCAGCCGGAACTCGGTGCTACGCGCGTCCTCGGTGGTCTCGTACCGGTAGCCGGTGTCGACGCTCAACCATTCATCCCGGGGCCGGCCGGAGGGCAGGCGGTAGCCAAGCGTGAAATCACCCAGCACCTCGGAAACCGAACTGTTGAATTCCAGCTGATGCCCCTTACTGTTCAGGCGCTGGTGCAGGAAGTCGAGCCGCAGTTTCGCGCCGGTGTCGGTCGAGTAGCCCACACCCGTGGTCCAGGTCCGGGGCGGCGATGCGGTGAGTACGATGGTCAGGGGCACATCGAGGTACGGCGCCGGTCGCGGCGTCGTGCGGAGCTCGACATTCTGGAAATAACCTCCAGCCAGGAGGTCAGTGTAGAGCTCGTTGAGCCGGTCTGCGTCGTAGGGTTCGCCGGGCTCGAACTCCACGTAGCGCATCGCCAGCTCCGGATCGACGACCGACTGATCCAGCGTCACCTCCCCGAACCGATAACGCTCGCCGGAAGCGTAGTCAATAGTGATGTCGGCGGCGAAATCCTCCGGATAGACATCGATGCGGCTCGCAGCGAAGCGCCCGTCGAAATACCCCCGGCGCTGGGCCACTCCGGCAAGTGTGGCCTTGAACTCGTCATAGGCCCGCTGATTGAGTCCCTTCCCTGCCGCCAAATCGTCGCTGGCAAGCGCGCCGGTGAGGCGGGCATCGGACTGGCCGGCGCCCGACACATCGATGCTGACGGTGCGCAGGCGAACACGGGGTCCCCGGTCGATCCGGAAGGTGGCGCGCCAGCAAGTCTTGTCTTTGTCCTGCTCCAGCGTCTTGTCGATCGTCGCGGCGTAGTAGCCGTAGACCTCGAGCGCCTTCCGGATCTCCCCGTCGGCGCGCCGGAACAGCCGGCGCACCCGGGCGTCCGGCGCCGTGCAGGGTTCATCGGCCAGTGCCACGCTGGCGCGCACGATCTTTTCCGTGGTGCGGCTTAAGCCCTGGAACTCTACCGTGCCGTGGGCTGGCAGGGTCACCAGGGCCAGAGCCAAGCCAAGAGCGAGGGCCAGAGACACGGCGCGCGCGGCACCAAACTGCGAAGGTGGCATCGAATCGTCAGTCCCTGCCCGGTAGCGGGCCCGCGCTATTATCCAACAATGCCTCACTGGAAGCCGGTTCCCGGCCGGTCAATATTGCTCCTGATCCTGATGCTGGCGTCCCTGCTGGCCGGGGCAACCGCTGGGGCGGGTGCCGCCGACGCCAGCGTCGACCCGGCCCGCTTCGACCCCGAAAGAGTAGGCTGGTCCGAAATCCGTATGACGGCCAGCAAGTTGTTCCTCACTGCCGACGCCCGACTCTCACTGCGGACGGTCCCCGGTGCGTCCATCCGTCCCGATCTGCTCCCCGTCTCCGACGAGCGGTTCACGCCGCTGACTCCCGGAAAGGAGGTTCTGGAACTCCTTTATGAGACCCGTGCGGTCGGCCGCAGATCCCGACTCACCTTACTGATGGATCCACTCTCCGGCGCGGCGCTCCAGCGCACCCAGCACGACCAGGACGGCAAGCTGCGCCAGCGCACCTATCGCTTCGGCGTCGAGGGCGCGTACCAGCGCACCCGCTTGCCCGCCACGGACAGCGAAAGGGCACTGCTGCCCGACCGCTGGACCAAGACCAGCGAGGGTCTGCGCGCCTACCCGGTGTCACCCGGCAGGCAACCGGTTATCGAACCCACGGGGCTGCTCTACGCCATCGCGGCCGCACCGCTGGACCAGCCGGGTGACGCGCTCGAGGTGCTGGTGTTCCGACGCCGTGACACGCAGACCGTGCGCATCGAGGTGCTGCCGTCCCGGGAGATCAGCGTCCGGTACGACGAGTTGTGGCCCGGGGGCACTGTGCAGCGCTCCGGGAAGATCCAGGCGCTGCGGCTGTCCCTGAATGGCCTGCCCGTGCCCGGCGGTAAACCCGGGGATGACGATCTGGAGTTGCTCGGCCTGCGGGGCCAGCTTGAGCTGCTGCTCGACCCGGAAACCCGCGCCCCCCTGCAACTCTCCGGCACCGTTAAGGTAGTAGGATCGGTGACCCTCCGGCTGGCCGCCGTTCGTCCCCGGTGACGGCGCCTGGCGGATGGCCTTACTCTATAGTCACTCGCAGGTTTTCCAGCTGTCCTTGCGGACCAGGAGGTCCATCGTGAATCAGTCATTCGTCCAGCGCGTTCGCGGCGCCAGCGTGGCGGTGCTTGCAACGTTGCTGTTCACCGGTTGTGCCTCGGGGCCTTCCATCTTCGTCAACACCGACCCGGCGGCCAGTTTCGCCACCTACCGCACCTACGATTTCGTGACCCCGCTGGGCACAGACAAGTCGGGCTACTCGTCGCTGCTCAGCCAGTACCTGCGGACCGCTACCGCCCGGGAACTGGAGGCCCGGGGCTACACGCGCAGTGACACGCCGGACCTGCTCGTCAACTTCAACGTAAAAACGAAGGACAAGATCCAGACGACCACGACGCCGTCTGGCCCGAGCTATGGGGGCTACTACGGCTATCGCTCCGGCTACTACGGCGTCTGGAACAGCTACGACACCCAGGTGACCCAGTACACCGAGGGCACCCTCACGGTGGATATCGTCGATGCGGCCCGGAAGCAACTCGTCTGGGACGGCACCGCGGTCGGTCGTGTGCGGGAGAAAGATCGACAAAACCTGGGGCCCGCGATCGACAGGGTGATCACCGAGATCTTCGCGAAGTACCCTTCTCCGGTGACGGCAGTTCCCTGACCCGGTCTGCCTGGCTGGCTGCCTAAAGACGGATTCTGTGAACCGGTCCCTACCGCCCGGCGGGACCAGGCCCGATACCATGCCTGTATGTAGCGGGTGGGATCTGGGGAGCGCGGGCTGATGCGGGTACTTTTCGTCGATGACGAACCAAATGTTCTGGACAGCATCCGGCGCCAGTTGCGCAAGGTCTGCGACATCCACACCGCAGCCAGCGGTGAGGAGGCGCTGCGCCTGCTGAAGGAACTGGCCCCCGTTGCCCTCGTGGTTTCCGACATGCGGATGCCCGGGATGAACGGCGCCGAACTGCTCACGAAGGTCCGGGAGCTGCACCCGGACACGGTTCGCATGGTGCTGTCGGGCCAGGCCGACCTGGATTCGACAATCGCTGCCGTCAACGATGGCCACATTTTCCGTTTTCTCACCAAACCCTGCAGTGAGGAGGTGCTGCGGGCCGCAGTCGGCGCGGGCATCGAGCAGTACCAGCTGGTGACCACTCGCAAGGAACTGCTCGAGAAGACCCTTCAGGGCCTGGTCGAAACATTGAACGACATCCTCGGCCTGACCAATCCGGTGGCGCGACGCCGGACGGCGCGCGTCCGGCAGTACGCCGCCGCGATCGCCGGAGCGCTCCGCTTCCCGATGCCCTGGGACCTGCGACTGGCTACCCTGCTTTCCCAGGTCGGCTGCATCACGCTTCCCGAGGCCATTCTGGACAAACTCTATGCCGGTACGGCCCTTTCGGAGGACGAGCAACGGCTCTACGCCCGGCACCCGGAAGTCGCCGCCGCACTGATCGCGCGGATTCCACAGCTGGGTTCCGTTGCCGCCATGATTGGCCGGCAGCAGCGCGTGAACTTCAGCGAGCTGCCGGCGGACGTGTCGGCCTGGGATGCCGGCACCACCGCTACCGTGATCCTGGCCGTGGCGACCCGCCTCGACGAGTTGCTCGCCACCGGCGACCAGCCAGCCAGTGCGCTGCAACGACTGGAGCAGTCGCTCCCGGGATTGCCCAAGCCCGTGCTGGCGGCCGTCCGCACGGTCCATCTCCATAGCGCCTACATGGACGTCCGCCTCGTGGGCTTCGACGAACTGGCCCTCGGCATGGTGCTGGACGAGGACGTGGTCACGGATACCGGGGAAACGCTGATGTTCCGGGGCGAGGAGGTCACGCGGGAGATGCTGGTGCAGTTGCGTCCCGGCCACCAGCCCGCCCCGGCGTCCCCGGGTGCCGGATTCTTCCAGAAGCTGCGGGTGCTGATTCCCGCCTGAGGTCGCGACTGCCAGGCCGCCTCGGCCCTTCTCAAGCTGCCGCTGCCCGGCCGTTCTGGGCGAGGGCCAGTGGCAAGCGGATCGTGAAGCACGTGCCCCGCCCGGGCTCGCTCTCCACAGTGATTGATCCCTGGTGCTTCGTCACGACGCCGTGGGCAATCGCCAGGCCCTGACCCGTGCCCTGCCCCACCGGCTTGGTGGTGAAGAACGGGTGGAACACCTGTGCGCGGACTTCCTCCGTCATGCCCGCGCCGTTATCGGTAATGCGAATCACCGCATCAACGCCGACCACGCTCGTTGCCACGACGATTCGCCCGGCACCACCCGCACGCCGGGCGCTGCCGGCCTCGATGGCGTGGGCCGCGTTGACCAGCATGTTGACGATCACCTGATTGATGCCGCCGGACAGGCAGGGCACCTTGGGCAGGTCCGGATCCAGCTCGGTACTGACCTCGGCAATGCCGTGCCACTCACTGCCCGCCACCCGCACCGCACTCTCAACCACCCGATTGAGGTCGGTCAGAACCAGATCCCGGGCCGGGTGCGTGAGCTCACGCATGGACTTGACGATCTCGCCAACCCGTTCCACACCTTCCAGCGACTGACGGATCGCCACGGGCACCTCGGCCTGCAGATAGTCCGTATCGGCGGCGGCCAGGATCCGGGCCAGTTCGGTCACCGGGACGGCACCATCGCCCGCGCCGCGCACGAGGCGCGTGATCTCGCCCAGCAGGACGGTGACGCTGGTGAAGGCATCCTGCAGGAAGCGGATATTGCCGCCGACATACTGAGTGGGGGTATTGATCTCATGGGCGACACCGGCCGCCAGCTGGCCCACGGCCTCGAGCCTCTGCGCCTGCGCCAGCTGCTCCTCAAGCCGAATCTGCTCGGTAACATCGTGGAGGACCATGACGAAGCTGCTCGGAGTCACGCCGTCGGCGACCACAGCTGACACCACCGCATCCTCGGTGACGACCCGCCCGTCATTCAGTTCAGTATTGATTCGCCCCGTCCAGGTGCGGCCAGCGGCCACGGTGTGCCACATGTCGTGGTAGTGCTGCTGGTCATCGCGACCCTTGATCACCTCGGCAGGCGCCTTGCCGACAACGTCGGCACTGCGGACACCACGGCTCCGCTCGTAGGCCGGATTGACGTACTGAATCCGGCCCGACATGTCCAGCACCACAATGACTTCCGCCGTGTACTCCACGACCGCGGACAGGTTGCGCAGCTCGGCCTCGGTCTTACGTCGTGCCGTGATGTCCCGCATTACCGCGATGTAGCCGGTGGCCTGGTTGGTGATGTCCCGAATCGGCGCCACCGTGACCTCCTCATAGCGGACGGCACCGCTCCGACCCGTGGACTGCAGCATGCCCGACCATTTGAGGCCCGCCTTCACCGTCCCCCAGAGATCGTCGTAGATGCCACTGGCATTCTTGCCGCTCGACGGGGCCTTGCCCCGCACGTCCTCCAGACTGAAGCCAGTCTGGCGCTCGTACTGGGGATTCACATAGCTGATGCGGCCCTCGGCGTCCAGGATTGCAATGGCGTCGCCGGCGTACTCAACCGCGGCGGCCAGGCGTTCAAGGCGGGCCTGATCCGCGGTTCGGGCGGAAACCAGTTCTTCGAACTGGCGAGCCAGGGTGCCGATTTCGTCCCTCCGCTCCTGGCCTGGCGTGGGCTTAAGGTCCCCGCCCTGACGCAAGGCCAGCAGGTGGCTCGTCAGCCGGCCCAGCGGGACCGACACAATGCCCCGGATCAGGCTGGCCAGGATCAGCATCGTGACGGTGACCGTCACCAGCAGTCCGAGCAGCAGCGCTCGCGCGGTGTCGCGGCCGGTTGCCAGGATCGTGCGGGGCATCCGCGTCTCGAGCATGAAGGCAGGCCTGCCAGCCAGATCGCGAAACAACTTGAAGTCGGACATATCGTCCTGGCGGGTGACGAGGCGGGAGCCGTCTGCCGTCCGCCCGAGGGCCTTGGCGAGGGCATGCATCTCGTCGGTAAACTCCTCGCGGCGGCTGCCATGAACAATGACTTTGGAGGGCAGGACGCTGAGCTCCGTGAAGAGCCGTTCCGCGTGCAGGTAGTTGCCCATCACAAGGGTTCCGGCGGCCTCGCCGGTGCCGTCCGTCCGGGATATGGGGCGCAGCGCGAGAATCAGCGGACCCTGGGGGGTATTTATTACTCCGGCCATGGATCGCCCACTGCCCTTTTTTGGCAGGACCGAGGCGCCCTGAGTGTGGGGCACCGCGTCAGGCACGACGGCGCCGCTAATGAGTCGGGTGATGCCCGCGGCGGCATCGGGATCGAGGCTACCGCCGGTGGCACTGTCCGGCCGGATGTCGCCATACTGCAGGCGCCCCGCCGGATCAATCAGCAGCAGCATATCCAGCTTGAGCCGATCAAGGACCACGTTGCCCAGTTCCGTGGTGCGAAACTCGGGATTGCGCCCCTGAACGAAGTCGTAGAGGTCATCCCACTGGGCCCAGTCGGTGGAACTCGCCTGCAGAGACTCCAGTTTCGCCTTGATTGCCTTGTCCAGGATGTTACGGTTCTGGAGCACAAGCTCCCGCTCCGTCGCGGCGAACTTCTCGATCACGGTCTGCTGGCCAAACCGGGCCAGTCCTGCCGCGGTCACTGCCACCACCGTAAGCAGGAGCAGGGTGATGCGGGCGGCGAGCGACAGGCCGGTCGGGCCGGACTCCCGGAGTGAGTGCCCCGGCGGGGCGGTTGCTGGGTCGAGCTTCATCAGGGCTTGATACCGCAATCCGGCACACCCAGCCGGTGCCCCCGTCACAAAGGTGCTACGGTCAGGCAACGGTGAGACCTACCGCACACCAGGCCACCGGCCCCCTTAGAATGCACCTATGGCCGAGCCCGTCGATATCGCAACCCTGCGGCGTGACTACCGCACCCGGCCGCTCGGCCGGGACGAGCTGGCTGCGGATCCGATCGTCCAGTTCCAGCAGTGGTTCACGGAGGCACTGGATGCCAACGTGCTGGACCCCAATGCCATGAGCATCGCGACTGTCGGCGACGACGCGCAGCCCTCGCTCCGCATGGTCCTGCTCAAGTACTTCGATACCACGGGTTTCGTTTTCTACACCAACCTCGATAGCCGCAAGGCGAGCGAGATGGCTAACAATTCCCGCGTGGCCCTGCTCTTCTACTGGGCCGAGATCAGCCGGCAGGTGCGCATCACCGGCATGGCAACCCGAATCTCCGCCGCCGAGAGCCTCCGCTATTTCCTTACCCGCCCCCGGGACAGTCAGATTGGCGCGTGGGTTTCCGAGCAGAGTCGCGTCATCGAAGGCCGGCAGTTTCTCGAGTCGAAATTTGCCGAACTGAAGGCCCGCTTCGCCGCCGGTGACGTGCCGCTGCCGGCGTTCTGGGGCGGGTACCGGGTGCAGGCCCACACCGTGGAGTTCTGGCAGGCCCGGGAAAATCGGCTCCATGACCGATTTCTTTACAGTCAGTCCGGCACCGGCTGGGCGATCCACCGGCTGGCGCCTTGAGGAGAATCACCAATGTCATCGTTCACGTTCAACGCTGCCGTCGCCGCAGCGCTTGCGGTAACTGCAGCGGCCAGCTGCTCCGCACAGACAGGCGCAAGGACGACCGCGCCCCCGCCACTCACTGAGTTCTGCCTGGAAGCCCAGCGCATCGTCGTGCGCACGGCCGTCACGCCGGCACTCGTCCTGCATCCGGACTTCGACGGCTTCGTAAAGTCGAAGGCCGCCATCGAGCCACTCACCATTCACCAGTACATCTGGTACGAAAATGACGACCCGGCCAGGCCCGTCATGGTCTCCTGCAAGCTGAAGAGCGCCGACCATCTCAATGAAGCGTTTGGCCCGGGCACCTCGGCCGGGAACGGCCGGTGCCAGGACATGAACCAGCTCACCAACGATCGCGTGCGGGACACACTGGCACCCGCCAACGTGGAGCTGGTTATCTTCGACCCCGCCGAGGAAGTCCGGAATGCGGAGAACCCGGGCATGACCGGGCCGGACTGGCTGAAGCCCTACGAGATGACCTGGCGCGACGAGTCCGGTGTGCTGCACGTCCGGAGCAAGGGGTTTCGTGTGGACTGGACCGACCCCCAGTTTGCGGCCATGCCCGGCCGTTTTCGCGGCGTGCAGTACTGTCATCTGATCGCGCCGGAATACCTGACGCGCCTGGTCACCGGCAAGGCCACAGCGGGCCTGGCCGTGGGCCGCGAGGTGACCCCGCTGCCCCAGGCGCCGAGCCAGTAGGCCCCTCCCGGTCTCTGCCACATTCAGGTGCAGCAGCTTCACGTTCTCATCGTCGGCGCCGGTATCGGTGGCCTCACGACCGCCCTCGCCCTGCAGCGCCACCGCATCAGGGTCTCGGTCTACGAACAGGCCAGTGCGCTGTCTGAAGTGGGCGCCGGCCTGACACTGGCCTCCAACGCGACAGTGGTTCTACAGCACCTGGGGCTTAGTGCCGTGCTCGAAGATCTCGGCGTGGTGCCCGGGCGCGGGGCCGTGAAGGACTACCGGAACGGCAGGACGCTCGTGGACATCCCGCGGGGAGCGACGCAGGTTGAACGCTTCGGCGCGCCCTACTGCCAGATTCACCGCAATGACCTGCATGAGGCGCTGGTCGCGGCAGTGCACAGCGCGGATCCGGGCTGTCTGCATCTGGGCTGCTCGCTCGAGGATTTCGGCCAGGACGATGCAGGCGTGACCGCACTCTTCGCCAACGGCCAGACCGCCCGGGGCGACGTGCTGATCGGCTGCGATGGCATCCGTTCGACCGTGCGGGCGCGGCTGTTTGGCATTGAGGATCCGCGCTTCACGGGCTACGTCGCCTGGCGCGGCCTGGTGCCGATCGGGCGCCTCACCGCGTCCACGCTGGTGCCGGACTCGGCGGTCTGGATCGGTCCAGGACATTTCCTGACCCGCTACAAGATCCGCCGCGGCGAACTGCTGAACTACATCGCTATTGCGCGCACCAAGAGCTGGGTGGAGGAAGGCTGGTCGGTGCGCTCCACAGTGGAGGCGCTCCTGGCCGAGTTCCGGGACTTCGAACCCACGGCCCGGTCGGTCCTGATGGCGACGCCCCCTGACCAGTGTTTCAAGTGGGGCATTTTCGACCGGGATCCGCTACCCACCTGGACAATAGGGCGGGTCACGCTGCTCGGTGATGCGGCCCACCCGACCACGCCATTCCTCGGGCAGGGCGCGGCAATGGCCCTGGAAGACGGGTTGGTCCTCGCAAGAGCGCTCGTTGCGGCTGACTCTGTGTCCGAGGCGCTGGCCCGCTACGAACAGGCGCGGGTCGCCCGCGCCAATTTTGTGCTGCTGGCGTCCCGCGAAAACGGTATCCACCTGACCACCACAGATCCCGACCGCTACGACGCGGAGACGCACCGGAACGAAGAGTCGCTGGACCTGGCCAGTTACAACGCGGTAACGGTACCGGTATGAGGCCCGGCGAACTGCTGCCTGGGCCGCTCGACATCATCGGCGATGTTCACGGCGAGCTTCCGGCCCTGCTGGCGCTCATCAACCGGCTCGGCTATCGGCCTGACGGCTCGCACCCGGACCAGCGCTCAATAATCTTCGTCGGTGACCTGTGTGACCGGGGCCCGGACAGCCCCGGGGTTATTCGCCAGGTCGCCGGCCTGGTGGCAGCGGGTCGTGCCCAGTGCATCCTGGGCAATCACGAGCTCAACCTTCTGCGGGGTTCACCCAAGCCCGCCAACGGCTGGTTCTTCGCCACCGACCACGACCGGGCCCAGGGCAAGTTCCTCAGTTGCCAGCAGGCGACCGCGCTGGAACGCGCGACGTTCCCTCAGTTCTTCGCCAGCCTGCCGCTGGCCCTGGAGCGCGAGGATCTGCGCATTGTCCACGCCGCCTGGCATGGGGAGTCGCTCGCGGCCTTGGGCCAGGAACTTCGCGAAAATACGGTGCTTGAGATCTATCGTCGGCACGCTGCCGCGTGCGAGCGCTGGGCGGAGCAGGCGCACGTCACCGCAAACGCGAAGCAGGAATACCAGGACTGGGGCCGGTATCTGCATTCTGAAGACAAGGAAGTTCCACTCCTCAGCGCCATCGGGACGCTGGACCAGAACTTTCAGATGTCCAACCCGGTCCGGGTGCTGACGTCGGGCGTCGAGCGGCTGGCGAGTACCACCTTCTTCGCCAGCGGCAAGTGGCGCATGGTGAACCGGGTCGCCTGGTGGCAGGACTATCAGGACGACGTGCCGGTGCTGTTTGGCCACTACTGGCGCTGGGCCAGCCCCGATAGCACCGCGCTGTACTCGCGGGGCGAGCGGGACCTTTTCGCGGGCGTTGCACTGAATGAATGGGTTGGGCCCCGGCGTAACGCCTTCTGCGTGGACTTCTCGGTGGGCGTGCGTTACCGGGAACGCCCTCTGCCTGCCGGACGAACTTACCGGGGCCGCCTCGGTGCCGTCCGCTGGCCCGAGCGGGAACTGGTCTTCGACGACGGAGAGCGTTTGCCGCTTAGCGCCTGACTCGCCTGTCCGGCAGATCCGGGGGCGTCCAGCCCACTGCGCCTGCCGGGCTGAAGGACCCCTCCCGGACGCACCGTTTACGCAACGGGTCGAGCGGGTAGAACGTGCCGCGCCACAGGACGCCGCCACGGGCAAGGGTGAGTAGCGTCGACCAGGCGATGACGCCCGCGAGGGCCAGTGCTCCGAACGGCGCCGCGAGACCTTCGAGCCCGGTGCCGCCTGACAGGCGTCGTGCAGACAGGCCCACGGCAACCAGCGGTAGTGCGGCGGCGGCAATTGCCAAGGGGTACGTCCACGAGGCCAGGGGAACCAGGAGCGGCAGGTAAGGAACCAGTGTGCTTGCCAGCACCAGGAGCACCGCGAGAGCCGCCACTGCCCCATGCCACTCGCAACCGGCAAAGGCATTCTTCTCCAGCCCGCGCAGCGACGCGAGCAGGCCGTTCTGCCAGCGCACGCTCACCAGTCCATCGGCGTCAAGGCAGCCCTGCGCAACCCCGCTCCGCCTGAGCAGCAGGCCGAGCTTGAGATCATCAGCCACCTCATAGGCCAGGCGCTCGTGACCACCGATCCGGTCGTAGGCCTCGCGACGAACGAGGCCGAAAGCGCCCACTCCCACATAGGCCCAGGACTTCGCGACGCACAACTTCGACGGATCGAGTTTCGCACCGAGCGTCAGTGCAAACGTCGCCAGGAAGGCCCGCTCCAGAAAGCTGTCAGCCACAAACTTCGGCAGCGCCACGAAGTGCCCCAGCCCGTGCGCGGTCGCGAAGGCAACGGAGCGTTTCAGGGCATCGGACTCAAAGACGACATCACCGTCGGTGAACAGCAGCCACGCGCCGCTGGCTCGCCGGGCGCCCTGGTGCAACGCATGGGTCTTGCCCAGCCAGCCTTCCGGAAGGGTCTCGATGTGCAGGACCGTCAGTCTGGAATCCCGCTCGGCCAGGGCGTTCAGCAAAGCACCTGTCTGATCGTCTGAGCGGTCATTGACCGCAATGATCTCGAGATTCGGATAGTCCTGGGCGAGCAGCGACGAGATCGCAGTCTCGACGCCTGTGGCTTCGTTTCGACAGGGAACGATGACGCTGACCGTCGGCCAGGTCTGCGGCATGGGGCCAGTCCACTCGCGCAAGGTCGGCAAGTTCCGCCGGAAGGTGTGCAGTCGGAACAGAAGCCAGAGGTTCAGCCCGACTAGGAGGCTTGCAGCGACTGCGTAAGCGATCGACAGATTCAATTCAGTGCCTGACCCGCAGGAGCATGGCACCCAAAAAAACGGCCCGCCCATTTCGGGGCGGGCCGGCAGGGTGCCTCGGTAAGAGTGGGTTAATCAGCCCGTGGAGCCAACCGTCGAGCAGTCGGTCTGCTGGGCTGTCGCCAGCTTCGAATTGCTGATCTGGCAGGCCAGTCGCTGGCCCCAGGTCTGCATCTGGTCCCTGTACTGATCAAAGGTGATGGCTTGCTGGTTGCCGCCGCGCTGGGCGACCAGCTCGAAGAGCAGGGCCTGGCTGACGGAGTCGGTCATCTCGGCCTGCAGGGTGACCCCCAGGATTTCATATTTCTGCATCACGGACTGCATGGCTGAAATACCCGTGCCAACGACAAAGCCGATGGGCGTGTATTCGAGGACACCGCGTGGCTTCTCCTGCAGGTAAATGTCGGTCAGGGCAAGCCGGAGCAGCAGGATATTGGGTCCCGGCTCCGTCACCACGTTGTAGCCGGCCTTCTTCAGCGCGTCGGAGAGTTCCGTTCGCATGGTTTCG
>Ga0209254_10002996_pt1 | contig 15417 bp, 15 predicted proteins | sample FrelakmetDIP11DI_FD_187148 | JGI IMG/M metagenome (GOLD analysis project Ga0209254, IMG submission 187148) | Freshwater lake sediment microbial communities from the University of Notre Dame, USA, for methane emissions studies - DIP11 DI (SPAdes)... | ecosystem: Environmental > Aquatic >...
TGCTACATTTTGAGCTTGAGGAGGATTATGAATCATGACGTTTATCCAGTCAGGATACAAGGATATAAAAAAAAGTCCATAAATGATCAGAGAAATCAACAACCCTTTCCAATCGCGTCGCAACAAAATATAAAGCATTACAATAAAAAATCCACCTTGTGGCTTCACCATAAGCAAACCGTAGGCAAAAACCCGGAGCGCAACACCAAAAACATTGGAATTAACTCTATTGCTGTCACCGGCAAAGAGAAGTAAAAGTCCTGCACCCATAACATACATATCAATACTGCCAACACCTATCACAAAAAGAAAAGTATTAGTCAAGAACCAACCACAAGCTACCCAGGCTTTTAGATAAAAAATAAATGCAAAAAGCTGGGCTCCTCCTAGTGCAATAAAAAGTTTAGGAGTGGAAAACAATAATGGCCAAAGGAACAGAACTGAAAATGGCGGATTATAGAAGTCGGGTAAACGAGTATTAGCTGCCCAAGGATTTACACCAGTTATCAAAGCATATGTTCCCCTGCGCATATTATCAAAGTCAAAATGGTTTATTACAAAAATGTTCGTGACTGCAAGCATAATAGTCAAACCAAATACGAATCCAAGAATTGCTCTGATAGGATCAGTGACCTGTATTTTAATCTTCACGATGTACCTTCAACATTTCATCAAAAATTGATTTTATAGAATGGTTTTGACTGTTAATGACTATAGTTCTACGAAATTATTTTACGTAAAAAGCTAAGAAAGAGTAGTTATCGGAATTTCTTAACAGGATTCGATCAGATCAGTTACTAAAAACATAAATTGCTAAGGTTGATATCCAGAAGAAATATGATTATAGGTCTTTAACAATTTCTATCAATTCTGAATTTATATCTCTGGAAAGAATGTCAAGATCAGGAAATATTGTAGATGCCGAAATGCTAAGGTGGGACAATTGACGTGTTATAGCACGGTAGCATTTTGGTTGGATTTTATAGGTTATCAAGTAGTCACCAAAATTTTCTCCACTTCCCTGTAACAATATTAGTAAGCTTGTGATTCTTCCCCGTGGATAGTAAAGCAACTTCGTTGAGAGATCATTCTATGATCTTGATACTAAGCTGGAACAGCTAATGGTCAATAATTTGTCGACCTGAAGATCTTGGTAATCATTTATTAGCACACCTAGATCAGATTCGATTGGCGGCTCAAAACGAAAGGGGGAATCGAGAGCCAGTCTACCTTCAGGCTTTCTTCTTCCCGACTTATGACAAACTCAACATAGCTGGAGAAGCGGCGTGCAACAGATAATCCAAGGTTCTGGGTGGTGCACATTTCTTGAACTTGAAACGAAACCGGGAGCACCAGTTCTGGTTCGGCGGTAAAAATATCGAGATCAAAAGAAATTCGATGACCCAGATAATATTCGGCTAACGGTGTTCCCCCCGTTAGATAAAACCGTTTCTGGTCCGGAATGATGGAAAATAATCTCAGAAAATCACGTTGCAGGGATGAGAGTAACCCTTTACCTGTTAACATGATCGATCTTCAAGTAGGATTTCCACAAAGCATAAACAGCAGATGGAAGATCGAGGTTTTCCAGCTCGCTCTTGACATCTTCCAAGTCCAATGCACGTATATCTTCAGTAAGACCGTACGATAATACCTGCCGAAGATACCAGCGACGCTGAAAAGGATCACTTAGGTCTAGCTGGTCGGTGCTCCAAATGATATGTCGCTGTAATTGTCCTACGGTCATGGGTATATTTTATCACCTTACAGAGTGATATATCTTGTATCCAAACCACCCCGCATATATATAAAAACTCCTCGACCAGGACTCGAACCTGGAACCTAGCGGTTAACAGCCGCCCGCTCTGCCGAATTGAGCTATCGAGGAATTGTGCCCTTTTAATTGGCGAAGGGGATTATATACTCAAGCCTAATTAGTGTCAAGGAAGGCAGGATAAAGGTTACTATGGTAAAAATATCATTAAAACCACATCGGAAAGACACTCTGAACTCGTTGAGCCTCACAATCTTGTTGGATAATTACCTCATTGTTTGACGCTTCTCGGTCATACAAGTATAATCCTTAGACTTTCGCTATTTTTTAAGGAACCTCCAGGTAGTATTTTGAGGCCTTCATGGCATTGAAGGGAAATTTAAAAGATTTTTCAATCACCCAACTCCTCAACCTGATTAATCTGGCTCGAAAAACAGGTACGCTCATCGTTGAGTCTCCTGGCAAGAAGGTATTAGTAAGCTTCCGAGAAGGCAAGCTTTCATACGCCCAAGATAAGCAGGAAGATAATAGCCTGGCTGCCATACTCTACCGTTCATCGAGGCTCTCCGATACGCAGTACCGCGCTTTGAAAGAACGGAGCGTAAAAATTGGCGATAAAGAGCTGGGCTTATTGTTGGTTAATGCCAACTATATTGACCAACAAAGTATTCTCAACAGTCTGCAAGCTTATTTTCTGAGCATAGTCAACCGTCTTTTCACCTGGGCGGAGGGTTTATTCCGTTTTGAAAATGACTTATTGCCTCCAGAGGATAAGATCACAGTGCGAATGAATCTGGAAAGCATCATTATTGAGGGCTCTCGAAGGTTGAAGGAGTGGGAGCAACTCCTGGATGAAATCCCAAGCCTGGATATGGCTTTGAAATTTGCTGACCGGCCAGGTGCAAACATTCGTAAAGTTAACCTGAGCATAGAAGAATGGAGGGTGGTCTCCTTTGTCAATCCGAGAAACACGATCAAGCAAATTGCTCAGGCAACCAATAAACCGGACCTGGAAATCCGTCGAATTGTTTATGGTCTTCTTCAAGCCGGACTGGTGGAGATTGTGCGACCGGTGGGAGTAGTTGCCCCACCCACACCGATTCGCCCTATGGCTGTGCAAACCAGTGCTGTGGAACAAAAATCGATTATTAATCGATTGATCTCACGGATTAAATCGCTATGATTAAAGCGCTTCTCATTGACAAGGATAGGTTGTTATGCAAACGGTAAAAATAGTAGTCACCGGACCCTTCAATGCAGGAAAAACAGAGTTTATCCGGTCTGTCAGTGAGATCGATGTGGTCTCGACAGAGAGGAAAATCTCCACAGAATCTGAGCGAGTGAAAGAGACCACAACCGTTGCCATGGACTTCGGACGCATCACCGTGGATGATGATCTGGTTCTATACTTATTTGGTACTCCGGGTCAGAGGCGCTTTGATTTTATGTGGGAGATACTTTCTGAAGGAATGCTAGGATTCATCGTCATGGTAGACAGCACCAGACCAGAAACCTTCCGAGAAGCTCGCAGCATTCTGGAGACATTTCGCGCTTATGCCCCAACCCCTTATGTAGTAACCGCCAACAAGCAAGACCAGGAGGATGCTTGGGACCTGGAAGACATACGCATTGCATTGCGCATTCCCAAGGAGATCAAGCTCCTGAATTGTGTCGCGACAAAAAAGAGGATGGTAAAAAATGTCCTGCTTGAACTGCTGTACTGCATCCTGGCGGAGATGGAAGCCATTGAGAAGAAATCGCCTGAACATAGTAGATGGATAACTCCTGAGATCAAGGAGGGGTAGATGAGTAAAGGTCGATTATTAATTGTTGAAGACGAACCTGATATTTCCAATATGCTGCGTATTTACTTTGAGGGTCAGGATTTTGAAGTAGAAACAGCGTTGCGTGGCGGGGAAGCCCTGGAGATGACTCGCCAGAAGCTTCCTCATCTCATTATTCTTGACATCTTGTTGCCCGATATTGATGGCTTTGAAGTATGCAAAATTTTACGCTCCAGTGTACGCACTAGCCATGTACCAATCATTTTCTTAACCCAGAAAGATGAGCGATCTGACAAGCTTCAAGGATTAGAACTCGGAGTGGACGATTACATCACGAAACCTTTTGACATTGAGGAAGTCAGGCTGCGGGTTCAGCGGGCTATAACCCGCGCAGAGCAGCAAAGTTTGACCGATCCCCGTTCGGGATTACCATCCGGACGACTCATTGAAGAGCAGTTACGTAGGATTATACATACAAAGAGTTGGTCACTGCTGGATGTCCGTATCAAGGATTTTGATGGGTTTGTGGATGTCTATGGTTTTGTAGCTGGAGATAACGTCCTACGATTTGTAGCCATGCTGCTAAATGAAATTGTTGATGAATTTGGAACTCCTGAAGATTTCATCGGTCATGCAGTTGGAGATAACTTTATTGTTATCACTGTTGAAGACGTTGCATCTTCAATAAATGAACAGCTTAAAAGACGTTTTAGCAATGAAGTGCTGTCCCATTACAGTACCATTGATCAAGAGCAGGGATACATTATTGCAAAGGGTTCCGGTGGTCGCGATCAGAAGATATCTCTAATGACCATTGCAATAGGTGAAGCAAACTCGACTCAATATGAATATGCTGACATTCGCGAGATCACGAAAGTTGCTGCTCAAGCAAGGCGACAAGGTGGATGAACCAGTTTCGTCAAGTGATATTGCGCACCAGGAAGTCTGGCAGGGACCATTTGAGTTAGAGGGTCTGTTTAATTTAGCCCGGGCGATCAATAAGTATCGAAATTCACAGGAAATAGTTGCTTACCTGGTAGAAAAAATTTCTTCCCTTTTACCAGTCGGAATTCTGGGTTTTCTGCTCTATGATGAAAACCTTCATCTTCTGAAAGCACAGGTCCCCTTCAGGGGGATTAATCCTGAAGTGCTTGAGACCTATCAGACCATCATACAACCTGGTAGCCCTGCAGAAGAAATTTGGCAATCCGGTGACGTGATTGAGATGGATCGCACGCAAGAAGACCAAAGGTTAAATAACTTAGGATTAAACCAAATCCTGCGGGAGGCTGGTATCTTCCAGACGGTCTTCATTCCCTTAATATCTCGGGGACAGAAAATCGGGTACTTTCAGGTGGGAAATAAACAGGGTGGAACAGCATTTGATGAGAAAGACATTCGATTACTGACCATTATTGCATGTCAGGCAGCCCTGGCATTGGATAACGCTGGTCTTTATCAAAAAGCAATCGACCGGTCAGGAGAATTGGATTTACATGCTCAGACTCTAACCATCCTGGATAGTTTATCCAGTGAACTTGACGGTTCTATAGATGTATTAGAAATTATGGGTCTTTCAGTACAAGAATTCCAAAAGGTTATGGGCAGCACTTCTGCGTCAGCTTTATATTTTGAATATGCGACAGACGAAGAAGAATCTGAGAGAAATGCACTGCACAATAAAAATTTTCTGTACAAAATCACCTTACAAGCTGAATATCCCTTCAGGGAGGATAACAATCGTGAAGCAAGTTTTCCAGGTTCGGTCTTACCACACACAGCACTTTTTGACCGAATACAGGAAACAAAGGAAATTTTCTACGTGGAAGACGTTGATCATGAGCCGGATCTCAAACCAATCCAAGAATTCCTAGACCGGCATCACACTCGTTCATTGTTGTTTGTTCCAGTTTTTAGTGGTGGTAGTTTTAGAAAAGATGCACTTCCTGAGACTCACTTTCACGGAATATTGCTGGCTCACTACGATAAACCATATCGGTTTAATCAAACCAAATTGGAGCTGGCGCGCACGATTGGCAACCAGGTTGCTATTGCATTGCAGAATGCTCGATTACACCAGAAAACCCGTCTCTTGAGTGATAACCTGGAAATGCGTGTTCAGCAACGCACCGCCGAACTGGCTTACGAACATCAAAGAGCCGAAATGCTTATTCACATCATTACCGAGCTATCTGTCAGTTTGGACCTCGACAAAGTGTTGCAGAGAACTCTGCAGGTATTGCGGGAACACCTCGATGCAGAACGGATTACGATATTAATTGTTAGACCAGACGAGAAGAAATTACACCGCCTGGCCTCCGTGGGTTACACGCCTCAGCCTCAAGATGATGGCAGTTCCACAACCATTGAAACCGACCAGGACTTGGCTGGATGGATCATTACGAATCGACAGTCAGCATTGATTGATGACGTTCAGAGGGAGGCAAGATGGATAAGAACCAACATTGATTCTGCTCAGGAGCTCGAAGATTTTAAGAGAGAGGATAGAGCGATTTCCACTATCCCTCAACACCGTAGTGCTATGGGTGTGCCTTTGATGAGTGGCGCAGAGGCATTGGGTTGCCTGCTATTATTCCATTCGGAGGCGGCGCATTTCTCCCAGGATCAATTAGAGCTGGTTCAAGCTGCTGGTAACCAGGTTGCAATTGCGGTAAACAATGCCGAACTTTATCGCTTGATTCGCGATCAAGCCGAAGAATTGGGCTCTATGCTGCGCCTCCAACAAGAGGAAACCAGCCGCTCAAAAGCGATTCTGGAGGCGGTTGCAGATGGTGTGGTAGTTACAGATTCAAATAGTGTAATCGCGTTATTCAACCAATCCGCTGAAAAGATATTGTCTCTGGAACGCGACCAGGTCTTGGGAAAGTCAATGGAGCATTTCTCTGGTCTTTTTGGTCGAGCAACCCAGAGGTGGATGGACACGATCCGAAGCTGGTCAAAAAATCCAATGACATTTCAGTCTGGTGAGACCTATCATGAACAGATTGTATTGGAGGATGAACGGGTGATTTCGGTTCATCTGGCACCGGTTAGCCTGCAAAACGATTTCCTGGGAACCGTTTCTATATTCCAGGATATCACTCATCAAGTAGAGGTGGATCGTCTTAAATCTGAGTTTGTTGCAACAGTCAGCCACGAGCTGCGAACGCCGATGACCTCTATTAAGGGATATGTTGAAATTCTCTTGATGGGGGCAGCGGGTGCCTTGAATGATCAGCAAACCCGATTTCTTCAGGTTGTGAGGGTCAACTCAGACCGCCTGGCGGGCCTCGTCAATGACTTATTGGATATCTCACAGATTGAATCCGGACGAGTAGTGCTCTCCTTGATGCCCCTCTATCTGCAAGATATCACCAGCCAGGCTGTTGCAGATTTAGAACGACGAACAGCAGGCGACACGAAATCGATCACCATAACTCAAAAATTTCAGCCATCCTTACCAAGAGTTTTCGGGGACGCAGGTTTGATAAGGCGAGTTCTTGATAATCTACTGAATAATGCCTATCAATACAATCTACCTGGGGGTAAAATTGTGATCACCGTGCGTCGAGAGAAGGGCCAGGTACGGGTAGATATCAAAGATACCGGTGTGGGAATATGCAAAGAAGACCAGGAGCGAGTTTTTGAGAGATTCTATCGAGGTGAAAATCCGCTGGTTCTGGGTGTAGCCGGGACGGGTTTAGGGCTTTCAATTGTGAAGAATCTTATCGAAATGCAAAAAGGTCGGATTTGGTTGAAGAGCTCTGGAAAGTCTGGAAAAGGGAGTACTTTTTCGTTTACTTTGCCAGTGTATAAACCAAAATTGGAAGAAAACCAACAGCGAATAAGCAATGGCTAAGATATTGATTGTCGATGATGAACAAGACATCAGAGATTTGGTCAACCTGACCCTGAGCTTTGGTGGTGATCAGGTGATCACCGCGGCAAATGGTGAGGAGGCATATCAAAAAGTAATCAGTGAAACGCCAGACTTGATCTTATTGGATGTTCGAATGCCTCGCGAGTCGGGGTATGAAACCTGCAAGAGGCTTCAAGCTAATAAAGCTACAAAAAATATTCCTATTGTTTTCCTTTCTGCCAAGGGACAGGAGAGCGAAGTCAAGGCTGGCCTGGAAGCTGGCGCAGTAGATTATATTATTAAGCCCTTTTCTTTAGAAGAATTAGCACATCGGATCCACAAAATTCTATTAGATTCTAAGAAGTCGTAATAATTCTATTTGGTGGCTGAAGAGATTTGATGAGCAATTTCATTTTTTATCATGAAACACCTAGTTTTAGGTGCTGGGAGCCAGAAAACCTTTCAGCTTTCTACGCGATATTTATCCAATTGAGTCGTTCACCCATGAAGAGGGATTCTTTTAGTTGAATCGATTGCTTTCCGATTTCTTATACTTCAGCTCAGCAGTAAACCCCTGCCAGTTGCAGCTTACGAATGGGTCGAAGAGCTGGAACGCTGACTTGACAACCTGATTGGGGTTCGATATACTACTCTTGTAGAAAACCTGTAGCAATCTACCGTAATTAACTTATCATGTAAGTCTCTACAGGGAAAAATTGCACGGGGAGCCTGGAAAAACCAGGCTGAGAGGAGGGCACTCCGACCCTCGACCCGCGAACCTGATCCGGATAATGCCGGCGGAGGAATCGCAGACCCAATTGAAGATAGAATCATCAAAAAGGCTTCCTCCTTCGGCTAGTAATCAAAACCGAGGAGGAATTTGTTTTGCTTGCAATTATTTTTGCCAATGGGCAACTGAATATACCAAAGACGTTTAATTTTCTTGAGACACTTAAGCGCGCTGATCTCTTGATTGCTGCCAATGGAGGATCACACAGTTTTCTTGATCTAGGTATAAGACCTCATTTTGTCATCGGCGATCTGGACTCTCTGAGCAAAGAAGACCTGGCTTTGCTCGAAGGCGAAGGGATGAAGATTCTCCGATATCCCAAGCGAAAGGATTATACAGATCTCGAGCTGGCGTTGCAGTTTGCCCTGGATCAAGGAGCGCAGGAGGTTCAGATTCTGGGCGCGCTAGGAAACCGTTGGGACCACACCATTGCTAACTTTCTGCTTCCCGCAATAATTTCCCCTGCAACAACGGAATTAGAAAACAAATTAATAGACAATACAGTGGTGAAAAAAAGCAAATTACCCCGAATAAGCTTTGTTGATGGGGATCAGCAGATTTTCTTCATGCAAGGCGAAGATCAACTTGAAATACTTGGCCAACCAGGAGATACCGTCTCCTTGGTGCCTCTCACCGAAAGAGTTTTTGGAGTATCTACCACGAGCTTGGAGTATCCCCTGAGTGGGGAGGATCTCCTCATCGGAAGAACGCTCACCATAAGCAATGTGCTACTGAACCAGAGCGGTTGGGTATCGATCAAAGACGGTCGAATGTTGTGTGTCGTAATTCATGCAAGTGTATAGTCTAAGGAGGAAACCATGAGTAAGAAGGTTGAGAATGAAAAATATCTTCTAAACAACAGGATCAGCCTTATCCTGTTGTCGGGGATTCTCATCAGCTTGTTATACGGAGCGTGTACCCCATCTACTCCAACCACACCATCCGGTTACGGCGAATTACGAGTGATGACCCACGACTCCTTTTCTATATCGGAAGGGGTTTTAGAGGCATTTGTATCTGCTAATAATGCAAAGGTATATTTTGTAAAGAGTGGAGACACCGGAACTGCCCTCAATAAAGCAATACTCTCCAGGAATAACCCTCTAGCTGACGTATTCTATGGGGTGGATAATACCTTTCTGAGCCGGGCTCTGGATGAAGGTATATTTGATCCTTATACCTCTCCGCTTCTCTCCAATATTCCGGACGACCTCAAGCTGGATCCTCAAAACCGGGTGCTGCCCGTGGATTACGGTGATGTTTGTCTAAATTATGACGTAACCTATTTCCAGGAGCACAACCTTAAAGCCCCACGATCAATTGAAGATTTACTCAAACCAGAGTATAAGAGCCTGCTGGTGGTGGAGAACCCTGCAACCTCTTCGCCGGGATTGTCATTCTTGCTGGTGACTATTGGGAACTTTGGAGAGGAAGGCTATCTTGATTTCTGGCGAGGATTAGTCGAAAACGATGTTTCAGTTGTGAATGATTGGGAGACTGCCTACTATACTGAGTTCAGTGGTTCCTCCGGCAAAGGACCACGTCCGATTGTGGTCTCCTACAATTCCAGCCCTGCCTTTGAAGTGATCTACGCCGAAAAACCGGTGGAGGAATCTCCCACAGCGGCTGTGACCGATGATAACACTTGTTTCCGACAGATTGAGTTTGTTGGTATTCTCAAAGGCGCTAAGAACAAAGAGCTGGCTAAAAAGTGGATCGATTTCATGCTTTCAACTACTTTCCAGGAAGACATGCCATTGCAGATGTTCGTGTTTCCAGTGAATCAAGATGCTATTCTAAGCGATGTGTTTATGAAGTACCTGGTGGTTCCAAATATCACGGTCTTCGTCGATCCAGAAGCGATTGCAAATAACCGGGAGAAATGGTTGAAAGACTGGACGGAGGTTGTTTTGCGTTGAACTCGGGATTGTTGAAACCACGACGCTGGTCATTAGCATTTTCTGCTAAATTCTTTCCTGTGCTATTGTGGTTGGGACCAATGGCTTTTTTGGGAATTTTTTACTTTTTCCCATTATCCAGCATTCTTTGGACCAGTTTTATGCGCTGGAAGGTTGTCGGTTCGACCGATAACCTTCCAGTCTATATCAGAGTATTGGCACCTTTTTACGAAGCCATCACATCCGCTTCTATTCAAAAGGTTATCGAATTCACTTTCTGGCAGGCGATTCTATCCACAGGGCTTACGCTTCTTCTTGGGCTACCAGGAGCATTTCTCCTGGCGCGCTATAAATTTCGTGGAAAACCAGTGATTCAGGCGTTGGCTGGTATCTCCTTTGTTTTGCCAGCTCTGGTGGTGGCTGCAGCTTTCAATGCCCTGCTTGGACCGCGAGGTTGGGTGAATATGGCTTGGATGGCGGCTTTCGATCTCTCGCAGCCCCCATTTCATTTTCTCAACTCGATTTGGGCAATCCTGGTAGCTCATATTTTTTATAACACAACCATTGTGCTGAGATTTGTGGGTGATTTTTGGTCTCACCTGGATCCTCGGTTAAGCCATGCAGCCCAGGTATTAGGCGCCAATCGCTGGCAAACTTTGATTCGTGTGACACTACCACTGCTCATGCCAGCCATTGCTGCGGCAGGACTGTTGATTTTCATCTTTGATTTCACCTCTTTTGGTGTGATCATGATCCTTGGTGGACCTCGTTTCGCAACTTTAGAAGTCGAGATTTATAATCAGACCATAAGCCTGTTCAATTTACCTCTCGCGGCTTCTCTTTCAGTAATCCAATTAATCCTTACTCTTGGTCTAACCATTGCATATACTCGAATTTCGGAGCGGGTCACCAGGCCCCTTTCCTTGCGTCCTAGAAAATATACACAACGCCCCCTGCTCTCATGGTCCAGCCGTATACTTGCTTGGTCTTACGTGATTTTTCTCTTGGGGTTGCTGACTCTTCCCCTGGTTGCTTTGGCTACTCGATCTTTCACAGAGCTTGAAGTCCAAGAACCTCCAGGATCTCTACAAAGCCGATTGACTTTAGATTATTACCGGGAGTTGACGATCAATCGTAGAGATTCTCTCTTTTACGTGCCACCATCCACGGCTGTGGCAGTATCTCTGGGTTATGCCCTGGTCACTGTGCTATTATCCTTAGCCTTGGGATTGCCAGCTTCCTGGTCATTAGCGCGCAACGCCAGGGGAGGTTTGGAATATACTGCCTTAAATCGAATATTCGATCCTCTATTGATGCTCCCCCTGGGAACTTCTGCGGTTACTCTCGGCCTGGGATTCATTGTGGCTTTGGATCGACCGCCTTTGGACTTGCGAGCCTCTCCGTTGTTAATTCCTTTGGCGCATACCCTGGTCGCTTTCCCTTTCGTAGTTCGCAGCTTAACCCCTGCTTTGCGCAGCATTCGTCCAGGCTTACGGCAGGCTGCAGTGGTAATGGGCGCCTCCCCTTTGATGGTTTTCCGGCACATTGACCTTCCATTAGTGGGGAGAGCCCTATTCGTTGCGGCAACTTTTGCATTTGCTATTTCCCTGGGAGAATTTGGAGCTACAGCTTTGATATCCCGTCCTGAATACCCTACAGTCCCGGTGATGATCTATCGTTTTTTATCCCAACCAGGAGCCCTCAATTATGGGCAGGCCTTAGCTCTTAGCACCCTTCTCATGCTGATCACTGCCGGTGGTATGCTGGCAATCGAACACTTCCGGATTGCTGATGTTGGTGAATTTTGACCTTATCGGTGGATTATGTTCGTGGTTCTGACACCTTTGGTTCATTTCAATGAGTGGTCTCTTAATCCATAACATCCACAAATCCTTTGGTAAGAATCATGCCCTTGCCGGTGTGTCGTTCCAGGTTGAGGAAGGAGAGATTGTCGCCGTATTAGGTCCAAGTGGTTGTGGAAAATCAACGCTGTTAAATATCATTGCAGGCTTGGAACTACCCGACCAGGGAGACATAAGCTGGAACAATGTCTCTCTGGTAAATATTCCTCCTCATAAAAGGGGATTTGGCTTGATGTTCCAGGATTTTGCGCTGTTTCCCCATCGAAATGTCTTTGAGAATGTTGCATTTGGCTTGAGAATGGTGCATCAAGCAAAGGAAAAAATAGATATTCGGGTTGATGAGGTGCTGGAACTGGTGGGATTGCCGGATTTTGCAGAACGGGATGTGAATACCCTGTCAGGTGGAGAAAGCCAAAGAGTCGCCTTGGCTCGGTCGCTTGCCCCAAGCCCTCGCATGCTGATGCTGGATGAGCCACTTGGATCGCTAGATCGGACTTTGCGAGAACGGCTAATCCTGGACCTTAAGCAAATCCTGGAACAAAACCAATTAACCGCTCTTTATGTTACCCATGACCAGGAGGAGGCTTTTGTTATTGCTGATCGAGTGGTAGTTATGAATGTCAAGCCAGGTGTGGGAGGCGTTGTGGAACAGATCGGTCTCCCACAGGATATATATCGAAATCCAGGATCCGTATTTGTTGCGCATTTTTTGGGATTGAACAACCTGTTTCCAGGAGAAGTGAGCGTTGGTGGGAATGGGAAATTAGTAACCACTCCAATCGGTACATTCCCTATTATTGGGGACGCTCGAGGGCGGGTAACGATGTTGCTTCGCCCAGATTCAGTAAAGCTGAATAGTGATGGACCATGCCATTTGATCGGAAAGATCGGTGGCGTATCATTCCGGGGAAATCTCTACCGGATTATGGTTGAAATTAATGGATTCAATTTATTATTTGATTTTCCCACCAATTCAGTTATGCCCAATACAGGAGATCAAATTGAACTGAGCTTCGAACCTGACGAAGCCATCCAAATCTTATTAAAATAAAGTGATACCAGAGCTTATCGGTGTTTACAAATTATGGAGACACGGAAAACAAACGATATTAAAGATATTCGTTCTCCGTGTCCCTGTAAATGGAAAGGGTTTCTTACGAATGGAACCTGATCTCGGAAATCGAATCACAAGGTCAGGTAACCAGGTAATAAAGATAACTGTTCAATTAGTTGGTCGCCAAACGACCAAAAGAATCCCAAACTACTGATTAAACAACAACAACAAATTAAGACCACCAGCACTACTACAATAATAATCAACTGGGTATTACTTTTCTTGGGTTGTTCCTCCTCGTAAGGTGGAATAGGGGCGCCATAATCTGGGGTACCGTAGCTTTGATCCATTTTCTCCTCCAGGAAATTCATTGATGATGAACCGTACCTCGCTTATATCACAGTTAACAGTAAGGGCAGGAGTGATTGGCCGCTCAATCCAAATATGCCTCCCAATATGCCTAACGGGAGGAGCACAACGAAAAAGCAAGCAGCACATAAACCAACCACTGATAATCCAATACCGATCCAACCTAGAATCAGGCCTGCAGTTGCCATTCCTTCACCCCCCATAGCGCCTGCAGCTTCTCGGATCTCCTTCTTCGCCATATAACCGGTAATCAAGGCGACGATGCAGCCCACGGTTGGTAATATGGTCAATCCTGTAATTCCAGCAATCAAGCTAACTAATGCCATGGTGCTATTTGGTTTAGCCTGAACTACATTTTCAGTCGGAGCATTGTACGACATAATACCTCCTCTTAGTTTATTTGATCTTACGATGATGCTGCCCGTAGCCCATTCGCCCTGCGCCATAATAGCCATATGACCAGGGAGGTGAAAAGGATCACAAACATCGCAATTAGAATAGGGATGACTACAGACAGAATGGATAATACGGTTGAAATTACATCTTCGAGAATACTTACAGGAACATTTCCTGCACCCCCTGTGGTTGCTGTTACTGCAGGGCGAACTGCTAAGGATTTTGTTGCGTGTACCCCACCTGCTACCAGCAATCCGGCTATAATCGCTACAACAGGGTGGACATCACCGAAGATTCCGGAACTTGCAGCAAAAACAATTGCCCCAGAAGCTGGACGAACGAAGGTTTGTAGAATATCATTGATGTGATTAACAGCTGGGACTTTATCAGCAAAAATTTCAATTAGCAGCAATACCGCCAGTGCTCCTATCACCCAACCGCTGGTCAGCGTGTCCCAGGGTGGATTGAGCTTCATCAAGTTGGTGAACCTGGCTAACAGGGCCACAACCAGTAAAGGAATGTAGGCATTTAATCCTGCGCTGGCAGAGAGACCAAAAGCCGAAAAGATTCCCATTAATGCTTCCATGGTTTACTTACTCCATCCTTACAAGGTATTAAAATATCCAACTCTCATTATTTCCAATCAAGAGCTACTAATATTATATAACGTTCTATCTCCTGATTGGTTGCTTAGTATCTATATTCTACCCCAGATGGAAGCCGTCCCAGGTACCAGTTAGTGCAAATCTAGCCAGGTCTAGCACTATGATTTGAAGCAAAGCCATCCCAAAACCTCCTAATAGAGGTAACCATAATTGGGAGACACTTTGAAAGTGATTCTCCTTCCTTAGGATCATCAACCACATCATAGAATACACGATACTCAATATAACCAGGACTCCGGCTGAGCTAATCAAGGCAAATGGATAGAGAAAAAGTGGGTTCTCTGTCATCACCAGTCCATCCATAATCAATGCCATAATTATCAGCATGCTTAGATACTTCAATCCGGGTATTGCAAGAGATTTGTCCCAATTTACCCACACGGTTTGGTTGAACGCAGGGAAGATCGCGCCTGCTATAACCAGACCCATCCCGGTGCCGGTTAGAAGACGGAGCTCGTTCCGAGGCTCGTAAATTCCTGGAGATCCTGGAAAAAGATGCAGATAGGAGTTCAATCCATCTATGGCAAAAGCGACCACGAATATTCCAAAAACAACCCAAACCTGCCAGGGCGGCATGCCAGCTTTTCTTCGGCTGAATACGGATTGATAGACTAAGCCCAGAATTGCACCCAGGTACATGCCCGTACACCGAATACAGAGTGGCGATTGCCGGTCTCCAAGGTGGAACGAGCGGCCATCGATTCGATGACAAACCCCATAACCTACTGCATCTGATTTACCAAGCAACCCCTTGGGAGTGGTAAACAACCAACTCAGGGTTAGAATCCCGATTGCACAAACAACAAGAACTTTGATCGCTGATGGTTTAATGGTAGAACCTTCTGGTACAACTTATCCTGCTCAATATGAAATAATTTGCAGGTCATCATAGCGTATTGCCTGATTATATTTGATACAGCCAAACATTATGCACAATGAAGGTAATTATAGGGTTTTTATCAGAAA
>Ga0209254_10002997_pt1 | contig 15414 bp, 19 predicted proteins | sample FrelakmetDIP11DI_FD_187148 | JGI IMG/M metagenome (GOLD analysis project Ga0209254, IMG submission 187148) | Freshwater lake sediment microbial communities from the University of Notre Dame, USA, for methane emissions studies - DIP11 DI (SPAdes)... | ecosystem: Environmental > Aquatic >...
GAGATTGACAGATCAGGCCAAAACTCAAGCAAAGAGACAACCTCTTGGAATCTCACTTTCATCTTCGAGAATAAGGAAGATGCAACCTCTGAATTCAATAGGCTCCGTTTAAGGTCGATGGAGATAAATCGGACCTTCCGACCTTCGTTCGAGAGGCTGACCGGGCCAATCCTCCTGGATTATATACAACAGGAGAAGCTCTTTGCCGAGAACTTCAGCATCATTTTTGCCTATGTCTATGCCCAAAATAGCCTCAACGTTAACGACAAGTTCTTCGAAGAATTCATCTCCAACGTACAGAACCTGTCCACTGAGCACAGCAAGGCCAATTCTTTCGCTGAGATTAAGTTGAAATCCCTCTCCCGCGCAGAGTGGGAAAGGCTATTTAGTGAAGAGTCGGGCTTGGAAAAATATCGCATGTTCCTCGAAAGCAACTATATGAGGTATGCAAATCACATGCCTCGAAATGAGTCCCATGCAGCATACCTGGCGGATATCTCCAATCAAATAACTAAGCTCGAAACAAAAGCCTTGAAAGAGGTGACCAACAACGTTACCGTAGCGGGAAATATCACTCTGGACAACGGTCAGGTGCTGTCCCTCAACTCCCAGACCTATTCCGAGCTGATTTCCACAGATGTCAACAGGAACAACCGAAAAAGGGGTTACGATAAACGGTTTTATCATCTTATTAACCAGTCCGATAGGATGGCCGAGACCTATAGCCAGAAGGCAAGATTGGACGACATCCTCGCCCGTGAGCTGAACTATTCCGACTCATACGATTCTAAGATGTTCCAGACCTATCTCACAGAAGATCAGATCGCGACCATGAATGCGGTCTTCAAGGAACGCAAGGGCGATTTCGATGGTTACTATGAGTTTCGAAGAAATAGGCTGGGGCTGGACCGCCTGAGACCATACGATCTCCATCTCCAGCTCATGAAGAATCCTGATACAAGATACATCTATGCAGATACTTTGCAAAACATATCCGCCTCTTATGCAGAAATGGATCCCGCCTTCAGAGACATACTCCAAGAGACCGCAAATAGCGACTCAATTGATGTCTATCCCAATCCAGAAGGCGGGAAGCAGCCCGGAGGCTACTGTCAGGATCTATGCGCTCTCAAGCGACCGGCTCTTGTCTTCCTGAACTATAAAGGGCTAATCGACGATCAGAGAACAATCACTCATGAGATGGGCCATGCCATCAATTTCTACCTAATGGGAAAGAGCGTGGACTATCTCTACTGCGGCGGCACGGAATATGAGATGGAGATACCCTCTACCTTCAACGAGGAGCTTTTTGTGGACTACGCCTTGAAGAATTACGACAAAGACACAGCTCTGGCAATTCTGGCTGAAACCGTTGGTGATTATGAAAACTACTTCACATTCCAGCCCATGATCACCGAGTTCGAAAACAATGCTCACGCGCGATGCCGCGCCAAAGGAAACCTCAGCGGTGCACAGCTAAGCGAACTGTGGACAAATCTATCCAAGGAGTACAGGACAGGCCTGGTAGATTACTATCCGGAGGACAGCGCACAGTGGACCTACATAAACCATATTTATCTGACCAACAACTACTATACTTTCAGCTACGCCCTTTCCAAGGCCATAACGCTCTCTCTCTTCAAAATGTACAAGGATGATCCGGAGGAGTTCAATAAGAACTACATGGCCTATCTTTCCGCGGGCACAACCATGACGCCCCCAAAGAAGCTTAAGGAATTCTTTGGCCTGGAGATAAACAGAAAGCTCTTCGAAGATGCTATGGATATCGTATCTTTAAGGGTCAAGCAGCTGGAAGACCTAGAAAAACGAAACCAGGAGGTCCATTAAGTTCGAGCCAGTTGGTGCTCTGATCTATCAGATTTTTTTGGCCCCCCTCATTGATTTTCTTTATGTTCGATCAAGCATCTATGCATCGGAAATTGAAGATCTCCTAGAATACTTTCAGAAATCTCGGGGATAATCAATCAAACGGGAAATGGGGGATTTTGCAGCGGCAGGTTCAACACTGCTGCCATGAAATCCCTATTTCAAACGATATCGCACATAAAAAACATCTTTCCGGTATCCCTTATTGGTTTAATAGGAAGTCCGATCCTGCTTGGTTCAATGCTCTTATGCCTATCGTGAAGCGGATCCCAGCCATCCTTTCCAATCAACAGCGCACCCTCTTCCTTGGTGGGTGCCTGGATGGATGACGCCCCTGCGGCCACCAGCGGGGCTTTCTTGGCAATCTCTGTGATGGATACGGCATCAAGAGTCACGTTGTTCACTGTGCTTAGATTCAGCGCAGTTTGATTAGCTGCGGTCGTGTTCAAGACAGCATAATTGCGGGAAGCATTTCTTGGAGCTGCTTCATCGATGGATCCATTCACGGATTCATCATCGGTTTGATTTGCGGATTCATCATCGGATTTATTCATGGATTCATCAATTGATCTGTTCACGGATTCAACCGCTGATTCATCGGATAAAGCGGTATAATTGATCGAATCATTGCTGTAAGCGGCTTTTGGGATTGCGGCGCTCAAAGCGGTCTCATTCGCAGACGTGGAATTTGGCGCCGTTAGATTCAGAGTTGTGTTACGAGTCGTGATGTTCAAAGCGGAATTATTCAACGCTGCACCATTATCCTGAGCGGCTACAACAGCAATGGCTATCATCAGGATCAAGGTGCTTATCAAGAATATAAACGATTTATTCATATCAGCCCTCGGTGTTGTCAGATAGCCTAGGAGCATATCAATTTAACTAATCTCCACCAAGGGATAGAGAAAGTAGCTTGGCAGATTTCGGCCTATCTTTTGCTCTATTTTGCCTTCATCTCACGTAAGGTGAGATATTTTTGGCGTCTTTACATCTCATAAAATTCTAAATCTCCCCGGGAGCCCAGGGAGTGCAGAATGTTGCTCAAACGATATCGCAAACAAAAAACATTTTGCTTGTATCTCTGAGAGACTTGATGGGTATTCCTGCCTCAAAGGTCTTCTTGGGCTTAGCATTTCCGTTGACTACAAAGACTTTGTCGGACTGCAATCCAGCGCCGATAGCGAATGAGGTCTTTTCCAAAGCCTCCTCTTGGGATGCCTGCGATGATTGCACACTACCTGCTGCATTTTCACTCAAATTATCTGAAGGCTTAATCTCTGCCGAAGCATTTGCCGTTGAGGTGAGATTCTGAGATGCAACTACGTCATTCGTGGCTGTTTCATTTGCAACAGGTTCGCTCAAAGAAGAGCCATTTGGCGCAGCAACTGAATTTGAGTTGTTCAGGTCGGTATCGTTAATAGCGGCCAGGTTTAGGATGCCATTGGCTGTTGTGTTATTCATAGTGCTATTCATGGTGGTATTATTCATGGAGGTGTTATTTGGCGCGACACTGGTCTCTTGCGCAGGAACCGAAAGCGTAGCCGCCATCAGCAACAACAGGGTGCTTGTGAAATATATAAGCTGTTTATTCATATAATGCCTCGGGCTTACCTGAGATCTTGGGAGCATATCAATTTAACCGAAAAAATCTGTAAGCTACAAGGAGAGCGCTAAGAGATCGATGCTGATCTCTTGACTCCAATCGTATTTTCTTTGTTCTTATTCTCGATATCCTAATTCTCTATGTCCTATTTTTGATGTCCTAATTCTCGATATCATATGCTCAATATCTTGTCGGTATCTTATTCCAGGCATTTTATTCTCGCTTGATCTTGCCGTCATCTTCGCCCAAATCGCAGACCTCACTGGTACTGAATGTATCTCCTTTGCGTCGCAGTTCGCACACAATCTTTCCATCTACGATTCGCAAAATCCTATCCGTCTTCTCTGCCAGGGTCATATCATGCGTGACGAGGATGAATGTCTGATTTATTTTTTTATTCAAATCTCTTAAGAGGTCGTAGATGAGCTGGGAGCTTTTGGTATCCAGGTTTCCGGTAAGCTCGTCACCGATTACGATTGATGGCCCGTTAACCAGGGCTCTAGCCACTGCTACGCGCTGATTCTGCCCGCCGGATAGCTGATTTGGTCTGTTATCCAGCCGCTCTCCCAAGCCCACGGAAACCAGAAGCTCTCTGGATTTCTCTTTGGCCTCCGCCTTGCTTTTGCCGGCGATGAGCATGGGCATCATGACATTCTCCAGGGCGGAGAACTCCGGTATGAGGTGATGGTACTGGAAAACGAAACCAAGCTCTCGGTTCCTAAGCCTGGCCCTCTCATCCGGGCTGGCCCGGCTGACATCTATCCCCTTGAGAAAGATCCGGCCGCTGCTGGGCGTGTCCAATAGACCGATCATGTTGAGCAGAGTGCTTTTGCCGCTGCCGCTCGGTCCCACTATGGCCACAAACTCTCCCGCATTGATATTGAGGTTTATGCCGTCCAGGGCGCGTACTTCTACACCGCTTCCATAGATCTTGCTCAAGTCCTGCAGCACAATTATGCCATCACTAATACCATCACTAATGCTTGATCACCTCATTCACTTCCAATCGCCTTTACAGGATCGAGTCTGGCAGCCGTATAAGCCGGATATAGTCCGGAGATGAAGTTAAGAGCCAAGGCAAATATTATGGCGTATACGAAGTATTCCGGTTTGGCTACGATGATCATGCCGGCATTGCCTCCTCCAGTGCTTGTCACGTCCAGGGGTAAAAGGGTTATCAATCTGGCTATGCCAAATCCGAGCAGACAGCCCAAAATGCCTGCAGGAAAACCAATGAGCATGTTTTCCAGAAGGAATATCTTCAGAATAGAACGCCGCGTGGCTCCCATGGCCATTAGGATTCCTATCTCTTTCCTGCGTCTGCTTACCACCATGATAGCGGTATTGGCTATTACAAAAGCGGATATTAATAATATAAATATGTAAAAGAGCATATTTGTTACATTCTGATTGCCCACAAATCTGGCTATCTCCTTGTTGAAATCCTGCCAGCTGGTCGTTTCATACCTGTTTTTGCCGTTTAAGTCCAGGGCCATGGCCGGTGCCGTGGTGAAGTCGGATAGCTTCACCCCGATCTCCGAGACTACATCGCCCTGGCCCACAAGGTTCTGAGCGGTCTCCAGTGGCACATAAATCAAGGTGCTGTCTTTTACCGTTCCCTTCTGGATAAGTCCTATCACCTTCAGCTTTATCGATTGATTTTTAAGGGATAGATAGAACTCGCCACCTGGTCTAATATCGAGGTTCTTGGCCAGGGTCACACCTATGACCGCGCTATTACTACTAAATTTTAAATCGGAGAAATTTCCGGATATCATGGACTCTTGCACCGCCATGAGCGGATTTTCTTGTGAAGGGATCACTCCTGTAAACTCCACGCCTTCTACTTTATCTCTGAAGCGCGCTGCGCCTTGGCCCACCAGTCTGGGGGAAACTGCTATCGTTCCTGGGTACATCCTCACCAATTCGGAAAGTGTCCGGTACATGTTGATGTAATTCTCGCCTTTTTTAGGGCTGATGATGAGATGAGGATTTTTCTCCACCGTATTGTCTACGATTTGCATCCTCACTCCTTCGGTCAATCCTAGAGACATGATAATGATGCCCACCGCGATGGCTACAGAGATCAAGGTGAAGGCCGTGCCTCTGCGGTTGGACACCACATGTCTGGCGGCAATATTTAGCTCAAACATGTATCTGCCCCACCTCAATCTCCCCTCAGAGCCAGCACAGGATCGAGCTTGGAGGCATTTCTGGCAGGATACACCGCTGCAACTACGCTTAAGGAAACAGCCACGAATGTCAGCAAAAGGAAGTCCCAGGGATTCAAAATCAGTGGCAGCGTAGTTATTTCTTGTCCACCGGCTGCGATCTCAAATGGGACTTTGCCCAAAACCAACACGCCTACCAGGCCAATGGCACAGCCGAGAGCGGCTCCGATGAGCCCTAAGATGCCGCTTTCCACCAAGAATATATTTCTTATATTTGATCTGGTGGCCCCTATGGCCATGAGCATGCCAATCTCTCTGGTCTTTTCAACCACCAGGAGATTCATGATGCTGGCTATTCCAAAGAATGCGATAACCATGAAAAGAAGGACAGAGAATCTGGTCCAAAAGCCGCCTATTCTAATGGCTCGCATAATCTCGGGATTAGTCTCCTGCCAGCTCCTGGAGTTGTAGCCCCATGATGAGATCTCTTTGGCCACGTATTCTGCCTGATAAATATCCTCCAGTCTGATCTCCACAGCGTTGACAACACTCCCCTTATCCAGGAAATTGCGTGCGGTCTCCAGGGATACAAAGGCCACCCTCTCGTCCAGGGGCGTACCTGTGTTGAATATACCTGTAACTGTGAGCTGCGTGTTTCTCGCGCGGGGAAATGTGGCCTCCAATTTGTCTCCCAATTTGACATCAAGGTCTTCCGCCAGGGTCTGGCCGATGACCGCATTTCTGCTCTGCAAAATGCTATTGAAATCGCCCTGCACCATGCTCTCATTGATTTTATAAATTTTATCAATATCAATAGGATCCGATCCCTTTAAAAAAGCGTTTTTGGTCTTATCTTTTCGGGACAGCGTAGCAGTTGTGGACAGTGATGCTGCGAAGGATTTGACGGCGGGAAGGGCTTCCATCCGGCTCAAGAGGCCTTTGTAGAGGTGGATATACTCATCACCTTGCTTGGGCTCTATGGTCACATGAGGCAGCTTTTCTTCCACAAGGCCCGTTAGAATCTGCTGCTGTCCGTTGACCAGGGAAGTAAAGATAACGGAGATGCTCACCGCCAGGGCCACAGCTACGATGGATAGAGCGGTCTGGCGTCTTCGCGCAGTTATATGCCTCCTGGCTATGGTGGTCTCAAAAAGGCCGATCATTCTAGTTATTCCCTAGATTGCATTTCTAGTTCTTATTTCTTGGGCTTATCTTTTTTTAGTCCACCTTTGCTCACTGCCAATATCTCCATTTGGATCGAGCCAGGAAGCATTTCCCAGACCAGACTCTGCGGCAAGGATTTATTCATTGGGATCAGAATGATCAAAGAGCGAAACGCGAAACGGAACAATGGATTATGATCGGCTCTCCTTTGGAAGACGAAGGATTGCTGGACATCTCGCGCGCTGCCCAGCTGGAACAGGGCTTAGGTTGGCGAACCGATAATAGGATCATGGGTTTCATAATCAAGTAAGCCTGGCGTGAGCTAAGCGAACCAATCCCTTGGAAACCTCAATTGAGCTGCTGATCTGGAAGATATATTCTATTGAAAAGGTGCATACATGAATGCTGATGATGATAATAAGAAGAAATTGACACCAATACAATTTCATGTGACCCAAGAATGCGGAACAGAGCCGCCATTCCAGAACGAGTTTTGGAACAATAAAAAAACCGGAATTTACGTGGATGTGGTCTCCGGCGAGCCGCTATTCGCATCCATTGACAAATTTGACTCTGGAACTGGCTGGCCGAGCTTTACAAAACCTCTGGCGGAAGGCAATATCGTGGCAGAAGAGGATAACAGCTACGGCATGAGGAGAGTTGAAGTTCGAAGCAAAAGTGCTAATTCTCATCTGGGCCACGTCTTTGAAGATGGGCCGAAGCCTACAGGAATGCGATACTGCATCAACTCTGCGTCCTTGCGATTCATACCGCTGGAAGATCTGGAAAAAGAGGGTTACGGCGAATATCTTAAAATATTTAAAAAAGGATGATACGAAATGGTTAATGCTAATTACGAGCTAGCCACCTTCGCGGCCGGATGCTTTTGGGGGGTGGAATCGGTATTCAAGCAGGTTAAAGGAGTGGTTGAAACAACGGTAGGATACAGCGGAGGAACGTCCCCGGATCCTTCCTACCGCCAAGTTTGCACTGGGATCACCGGTCATGCAGAAGCAGTATTGATAAAATACGATCCTCAAATTGTATCTTACGAAGAACTGCTTTCTATATTTTGGAGAACGCACAATCCCACCACTCCCAATCGTCAGGGACCTGATGTGGGCACGCAATATCGCTCCGCCATTTTCTATCATAACGAGGAGCAGAAAGCGGCTGCAGAAAGATCAAAAGAGGAGTTCAACCGCTCAGGAGTCTATTTGAGCAAAGCGGTAACCCAAATCGTTCCTGCATCGACCTTTTATGAAGCTGAAGATTATCATCAGGACTATCTCGAAAAACATGGCGGGGGGTCTTGTCACTTTCTCAGGCCCAAGTAGCATAAAACATTTTTCGGATTTTTTAGAGGGGTGAACCTTATCCTCCCAAATCGATACGTGGGATTGGTCAGTACTTGGGCACGTTCTGTTTTCGCTAGCGGGACTTTAGACCAGCTTTAAACAGGGGCAATTTCAGAAGGCGAATTGATTGATGAAAGCTCTGAGCTGTGTAGTCCTGAAGGCCTTGAGCTGAAGGCCATGAGCGAAAAATCTTAAATACTCTTCCCCCATAATACCACTCGCTATTGATCATTCTGGATCATTTAGGCTATTTGGGTCGGGAGAAAATACATGACTGCAGAACATGCAACAGGAAAAATGGATATATTCCAGATATTTATATATGCCATGGAGGCAGTGGTTGTAGCCGCGGTTATTTATGGAATGATAACTTTGCCTTCATTATTAAAACCCATGCCGTGATGATGGAAAATTGCATACACCGCATTGAGAGCTAGAATGCAACTGCAGGCAAATGCCTGCTGGAATCCATTATCTCTTTTAGATTCATCTTCAAGCGACTTGCTTTTCCTTTTTTTGTGCATCTTTTAGCCTATCGATACGAGCGAAAGAAAGTCCTGATGTCTTCGGCGAGGAGCTTTGGCTATTTCCACTCTCCCAAATGACCGCCTTTTCGTGGATCTGTCCAGCGCACGATGTTGATCGAAACACAATTAAGGGATAATCTTACTATCAAAGCGGCATCATAACAGGCTCACAAAACTATATGGCTAAAGCAATTGGGAAAGCAGAAATTGTAACGGTAATACCATGTCCGCGAGTGATAGATACGATTATGCAGAGGCGCAGATAAAGGCCTTTACACGGTCCGGGGTGAGGGCCAAGATAATGCTCAGCCTAAAAGACGGATATAAGACAGCCGCTGAAATGGAAGGTCTCATCGGGATTCGATCAACCACTATTCTCCATACTCTCAAAGAGATGAGCGAGTCCAATCTTGTCAAGCGATCTGCCAATGGATATGCTCTAACGAATATCGGCAAGATTGAAGCCTTGCTGCTTGATGATCTGGTCAGCAGTATTGCTGCCCTTGATGGGCACAAAAATTTTTGGCTTACTCATGATACCTCCGGAATACCTATTGATCTTCAAAAGAAGATAGGGATGCTGTCTCGTTCCAAAACCATAGAGGCCGACCCGGGGGCTCTTCTTAAAACCGTAGAGCACTTCATCAATGAGCTAAATAAATCATGGATGATCTATGGCATATCTCCCATCATAATTCCAGGCTACGCTGACGTTATATGGTCTGCAGTCAATCGAGGCGCAGAAGTCCAACTCATCCTGACTGAGTCCATCATTAAGATCGTTCTCTCCGATCATGAGGAGCTTCTGAGAGAGCTGCTTTTGAGAGAGAACTTCAAGCTATATTCCATCGGGGATGATATCAAGGTGGCCTTTACAGTCACCGAATCCTTATTGAATTTTGGGCTATTTCGACTGGATGGCGGCTACGATCTGGGGACGGACCTTATTTGTATGGGAGAGAGTGCCGTGGTTTGGGGAAGAGAGTTGTTCGGGCATTACAGGAGGATCTCGAAGCAGATAGAAGGAATCAGAGACATTGAGCATTCCGGGTCATGAAATAACATTTGGGTCATGAGTTTCCCGAGTTGTAGCGCACTGGGTTACGGATTCCGAATCATTGCGGGTGTCCTGACTCGGACTTAAGGCGATGATAGTTTAGCTATAACTGTAGCCCTTTTTGAGGATTCCTATTTGCCTCTGATTTCGGGTCGTGGGTAAACATTACTGAAAATCATTGCCAAAATCGGTTGCAGGAATAAAATCTTCCCAGCGACACTCATTGTCCCAAATGCTAGCGGTTTTCAGCAACTCACGTACGCGACCTGATTTCGGGCTCTGCTTTATAAATAGTATGTAAGTCACTTCAATTTTCGGCAAGCTATTAGGAATACTATTTTATATTTTAATATATCATTAAAATGCGACAAGATATTTTATTATTATACTATTAATATCTTATTAGAAAGCTATATATTCTAATGGATTGTTTGCATCAGGAAGCCTATGCTATTTGGCTTATTTATATAATAAATGTTTGTGGAGTTTAGATAGATGAATGACAACATAATATCCATATTCATAGATGAGATAGTCTTTTTGGCTGAGCGAGGGATTTCGAATGTATCAAATGCATTTAAGAAGTTATCAACATTCCTGACGGTGAGTTCGATTTTCGTTGGTTTTACCGGCTTTTTCCAAACTTTTGCAGGGTATATCCTACTGGGAATTGTGCCCAGCCTCATGATCTGTCTGGTGGTCTTCCTCATAACATTCAGTGTCTATAGCTTGAATAAACTCACCGATCAGAAAGAGGATGCCATAAATATGCCCGAGAGGCAAAAATTCCTGAAAGATAAAAATAGACTAATTCTATGCGTTGCTCTTTTGGCTTATGCCTTTTCGATGCTCATAGCTTCCATGCAAAAGCTATCGGACCTGCTCATAATTCTAATTCCCCCGGCTGCCAATGCGATATACAGTCTCAGATTGCTGCCAGGGATTCCCAGGTTCAAGGATATACCGGTTATGAAAAATCTCTTCGTGGCTTTATCCTGGGCTTTGGTTTGCACCTTGATGCCGGCCTCACAAATGAGTGAGCTGACGGTGGCAGTGGCTTTTGTGATTTATTTCATGCTAGCAAGAGTTTTTATAAACACTGCCATCTTTGATATCAGAGATGTAGAAGGTGATCGCAAGAATGGCATTAGAACTCTTCCTGTGCTTCTGGGCTCGTCCCGAACCACGGTTGTTCTCTTGGCCATAAACAGCACATTGCTGCCCTGGTTATGGTTGTTCGGCAGCGCCAAAGCCTTGGCCGAAATAATGGTGGCTTACGGCTATGCGATCATATTATACTTTCGCAAGAGAAGAAATCCCCTTGCTCTGGATCTATTTGTAGATGGGGAATGGATGATTGCCTGTATCGCCTTTTTGCTTCTGAGAGCAGCCACTCGCTAGTGAATGCAGAGGCGTCAAGCCTCTGCTGCTTCATAGTCCGTATCGATAGTATCCTGGAGTCCGTCCTCGGTATGGGCGGTCACCATGCGCTCTGAGACATCCTGATCGGAGAGAATATCGAGGAAGCGCTTTGTATACCCGTCCCGCTCCGATGCCTTCTGGCTATCGAAGATATTTCTATACTCGGATATGGTTGAAGGAGCTACCCTCAAGGCTTCAGCCATGTCCTTGACGGATTTGCCGGCTTCAGAGAGACGAATAAACTCTTGCTCATCAAATGGGGCCTTAAGATCAGTCTCTCGGAAGAGGTGAAGCTTGATCCTAGCCCTGCTAACGGTCTTGTTTAAGGCTCTATCTCCAAGCTGTTCTGCGATTTCAGTATCGCTAAGTCCCTTATAAAAAAGCCGAACAACCGATGAGAGCTGCTCAGGGGATAGCTTGGTCTGGATACAATACTGCTTGATCATCTCTTTAACTACACCCAGCAGAGCGCGCTCGATCTCGTCGCTCCCTCGGAGACTACCATGACGAGTGGCTTGCTTTTCCACGACTTTCGTGCTGGCGCCGATCTTCAAAACGAGATCTCGCAGCTGATCTGTCTTACCACTCATTTAAGATACTCACCCTTTAAAAACTCCCTCGTTTATACTATAAAGAGATTTCCATTGTATTACAAACCTTTTTATATGCGGGCCTCGTCTAAGAGGGCGGAATGTCCGAGACCAGCATATACGTTGTAAAGACCACTGCCAACCAGGAACGTTCGGTGGCCAACATGATCGCTCAGATAGCACGAAAGGATAAGCATGAGATAATGGCATTGCTGGTACCAGACGTCCTGAAAGGCTACGTTCTCGTGGAGGCACCAGCTCCCGAGATTGTCGATCAAGCTATTCAAGGAATACCCCACGCACGCTCCGTAATCAAAGGAGTCTCCAGCTTTGGGGAGGTGGAGCACTTTCTCACCCCCAAGCCCGCTGTAATCGGAATAAATGAAGGGGCAATTATCGAACTTATTTCCGGGCCGTTCAAAGGAGAAAAGGCCAGGGTTAAGCGTGTCGATATTGCTAAGGAAGAGATCACGGTGGAGCTCTTCGAGGCCATGGTTCCGATCCCAATTACGGTTAGAGGAGATCATGTGCGTGTGCTTAGCAAAGATAATTCTTAGAGGTGATTCAATTTGGCTAGTGTCGTGGAAGCATTGGTTCCTGGCGGAAAAGCCAGCGCTGGTCCACCCCTTGGACCGGCACTTGGACCTTTGGGCGTGAATGTTGCCCAGGTGGTTGCCAAGATCAACGAGCAGACCAAAGATCTGAATGGAATGCAGGTCCCGGTCAAGATCAAGGTCAAATCCAGAACAGAGTTCGAGATCGAAGTCGGCACCCCGCCTACCTCGGCCCTGATTCTAAAGGAGATCGGAGTTGAGAAGGGTACCGGCGATAAGACGGTGGTTGGGAACCTGACCATGGAGCAGGTTCTCAAGATCGCGAACGTCAAGAGAAAAGGGCTCCTATCAAAGACTCTGAAAAATGCAGCTCGAGAGGTCATCGGGACGGCCGGTTCTTTGGGTGCAACCATAGATGGCATGCCCAGCAAAGAAGCCCAAGCAGCTGTAGTCAGCGGCAAGTACGATGAGATATTGGAAGCGAAGGCTTAAAATATAAAGTTATAATTTCGAGTTCTGATTCTCTTTTTTGAGAAGCCGTAGGAGACCAACAAGTCGTAAACTACGGAGGATTGAAATGGAAATAGAAGAAGCCGTAAAACAAGCTATCACTGAGGCACCTGCCAGGAAATTCAGCGAGAGCGTGGATCTGGCCATCAACCTTCACAACATCGACCTCTCCCAACCGGGAAATAGAGTCGATGCCGAGGTTATCCTTCCCCATGGACTGGGAAAGCCAACCAAGATCGCTGTATTCGCTGCCGGAGAAACTGCGCTGAGAGCCAAGAGCGCCGGCGCCGACCGGGTAATCTCCGCAGATGAGATCAAAGAGCTAGGCGGAGATAAAAGGGCAGCGCGAAAGCTGGCCGACGAATACAAGTTCTTCATAGCAGAGACTCAGTTTATGCCTGTAATTGGTAAGAGCCTGGGATCTATCCTGGGAAAGAGGGGCAAGATGCCCACACCGCTCCCTCCAACGCAGGACGTTACGCCACAGGTGCAAAGGCTGAGGAACATGACCAGAATACGGTCCAGAGACCGGCCTACCTTTCACCTGACTATTGGGAACAGAAATATGAACTCCAAAGATCTGGCCGAGAACGCTGAAGCGGTCATTGTCAAGCTCGAGCAGACCCTGAAGGACGGGCGGCATAATCTCAAGTCCGTTTACGTTAAGACTACGATGGGTCCATCCATAAGGGTGATCTGAAATGGCGGCAGAAGCACGTCGAACCGCCCACATACCTACGTGGAAAATCAAGGAAGTAGAGGAACTGGTCGAGCAGATCGGCAAGAGCAGAGTGGTCGGCATCGTTGGCCTGCGTGAGATTCCTGCCAGCAATTTGCAGCAGATGCGTGGAGATCTCAGAGGCAAGGTCGAAGTGAAGATGGTAAGAAATACCATCGCGCGCCGCGCTTTGGAAGCTTCATCCCCGGAGATTCAGCCACTGGCTGACTTCATCGAAGACCAGACCGCTCTGATATTCAGCGATGAGAATCCTTTCAAGCTCTATGGTTTGCTGGCCAAGGGCAAAAGGCCCATGCCCATCAAGCCCGGTGCACGAGCGCCCAAGGACATTGTAGTTGAGGCCGGTGAAACCTCATTTTCTCCAGGGCCGATGGTAGGCAAGCTCCAGGCAGCGGGAATTCCTGCAGCTATAAAGGGAGGAAAGGTTGTCATCAACCAGAAGATCACTCTGGCCAAAGAGGGAGAGGTCGTATCGGCAAAGACCGCAGATATTCTAAAGACGATGGAGATCTTTCCCAGGGAAGTAGGCATCGTACTTCGAGCCGCATACGAGGGTGGCTTGGTCTTCAGGTCTAAGGATCTCAGCATCGATGTCGCAAGCCAGATATCTGAGCTTCATGCCGCATCCGCAAAGGCTTACAGCCTGGCCGTTGAGATCGGCTATGCCACGCCGAAGACGGTTGGACCCATGCTACAGAGAGCCCAGGTCAAAGCCAGGGCTTTGGTGGCAGAGGCGGGGATACCCGTGCCCGGGATGATGCATCTTGTGCTTTCCAGAGCAGCCGCGAAGGCTTATGCCATAAACAACCTGACAAGCGCAAAGCCGGCAGCAGCCCCTGCTGCTGTGGCGGCGACCGCGGCCAAGGTCCAGGAAGAGAAAGAGGAAAAGAAGGAGGAAGGAGACACCGCAGCGGGACTCGGTGCTCTATTCGGTTAATTTAGGTTAATTAGAGGTTGATTCAAATGGAATATGTATACGCTGCATTATTGCTTCACAGCGCAGGCAAAGAAGTCAATGAGGATGGAATAAAGAAGGTAGTTGAAGCCGCAGGCGTGGCCGCGGATGAGGTAAGGATCAAAGCCCTGGTGGCTGCTCTTGAAGGAGTGGACATCAGCAAGGTACTGTCCCAGGCGACGGCTATGCCGGTAGCAGCAGCTGCTGCCGCACCAGTCGCCGCAGCACCCGCAGCCAAGGCCGAGTCCAAGGAAGAGAAAGAGGAGAGTAAGGAAGCAGCAGAGGAGAGCGGAGTCGAGGGCCTGGGTGCCCTTTTCGGCTGAAACTTTTTTCAGCCCCTTTTCTCTTTTCTTTTTTTTGATCATCACAGGCAAAAATTATTATGAGAAACGATTTGGATATGGCCACATCCCGGCGTGAGGAGCTTTTAGAGCTTATCGCCGCCGCGGCCGATGAAATTGCATCGATAGACCGTTGTTTACCGATTCTGTACAGTCAAGCCCTGGAGGCCGATCTTCTCCAGAGCGAAGAAAAAGCGCTGGCTCAAATCCACTAGCGCCACATTTTAGAGCCAATTTTTCATCGATAGCAGCCCTGCTCATCGATCAAGGGCATAAGAGCCATGGTTGGCTTGTTTGGGCTTGAAGTCCATTATGCCAGGGGCCAATTGGGAGAAAATGGGAAGGAGGGCAAAGTCGATGATGAAATAGGTAGGAGGATAAAAGATGGTCTTAGTCGACTTTTGCCCTGATTGTTGATCGTCATTCAACGATATAAAGATATGGTATAGACTGGCAGGGCCTCATGGGACTTTTAATATTTTCTCAGGCTCAATATCAGGCTCAATAGATGCTTGGATACCACCCACTCAATTCTC
>Ga0209254_10002998_pt1 | contig 15409 bp, 16 predicted proteins | sample FrelakmetDIP11DI_FD_187148 | JGI IMG/M metagenome (GOLD analysis project Ga0209254, IMG submission 187148) | Freshwater lake sediment microbial communities from the University of Notre Dame, USA, for methane emissions studies - DIP11 DI (SPAdes)... | ecosystem: Environmental > Aquatic >...
GGGAGCACGAAACTGGGCGCACATTGCGTGCTTGCCGGGGGTGTCGGCCTCGTCGGACATATCGAAGTCTGCGACAACGTGCAGGTCACGGGCATGAGCATGATCACCAAATCAATCACCAAGCCCGGCAGTTACTCCTCCGGAATGGCTTTTGAGCGGACGGAAAACTGGCGGAAATCGGCGGTTCGAGTCAGGGGCCTGGATGAGATGGCCAGACGTTTGCGTGAGCTCGAAACCATGGTCAAGCAACTGACCTCGCCTCAATAGCAGGCGCCGCCGGTGGCGCCGGGCCATTGCCGGCGGCTTTGCGTGGACAGGGCCTGAACGAGCGGGCCGGCGACACGGGCTGACCGGCAGCCGCCCAACACGCGGCGAGCGTAAAATTCTGCCATCAAGCAGCTGCGAAGCTGCGGCCCCGTTTTTCAACTCTCTGGGAGCAACTCCATGGCACTCGTTTCAATGCGCGAACTGCTCGATCATGCCGCTGCCAACGGTTACGGCATTCCGGCCTTCAACGTCAACAACCTCGAGCAGGTCCAGGCCGTCATGTCCGCCGCCGACGAGGTGGGCGCCCCCGTCATCCTGCAGGCCAGTGCTGGCGCGCGTAAATATGCAGGCGAAGCCTTCATCAAGCACCTGATCCAGGCGGCCATCGAAACCTACCCCCATATTCCGCTGGTGATGCACCAGGACCATGGTCAGAGCCCTGACATTTGCCAGGGCGCCATCAATCTGGGTTTCAGCTCCGTGATGATGGATGGCAGCCTGGAAGGAGACGGCAAGACCATTGCCAGCTACGAGTACAACGTCGAGGTCACGCGCAAGGTCGTGGAGATGGCGCACAGGACCGGCGTCACGGTCGAGGGCGAACTGGGCTGCCTGGGCTCGCTGGAGACCATGAAGGGCGACAAGGAAGACGGCCACGGCACCGATGACACCATGACCCGCGAACAGCTGCTGACCAACCCCGAGCAGGCAGCGGACTTCGTGAAACGCACGCAGCTCGATGCGCTGGCCATTGCGATCGGCACCAGCCACGGCGCCTACAAGTTCACACGCAAGCCCACGGGCGACATCCTGGCCATTGACCGGGTCATGGAAATCAACCGCCGACTGCCCAACACCCACCTTGTGATGCACGGTTCGTCCAGTGTGCCGCAGGACCTGCTGGCCATCATCAACCAGTACGGCGGCAAGATGAAGGAGACCTACGGCGTGCCGGTCGAAGAGATCCAGAAGGCCATCAAGTTCGGTGTGCGCAAGATCAACATCGACACCGACATCCGCCTGGCGATGACCGCTGCGGTGCGCAAGTTCATGTATGAAAACCCGGAAAAGTTCGACGCCCGCGACTGGCTCAAGCCGGCGCGCGAAGCCGCCAAGGCGATCTGCCGCCAGCGCTATGTCGAGTTTGGTTGCGAAGGCCAGGGTGCGAAGATCCGCGGCGACAATCTTAGCGTCGTCGCCGCCCGCTATGCCCGGGGCGAGCTGGCGCAGCTTGTCAAATGAGACGCGGTGTCGCAGCTGAGGCCCGCCGGATGTTGCGATAATCCGCCTGAATAGTTCGGAGCCCGTTGACTGTTCAACGGGCTTTTTGTTTTTGGGCCCTGTATTTCTGCCTGACCATGACCACTGCCCTGCACACCTCCGCCCTGACCTCCCTGACCCTGCTGGCACGGGGCAAGGTGCGTGACAACTACGCCGTGGGCGACGACCGTATCCTCATGGTGGCGTCGGACCGCATCAGCGCCTTTGACGTCATCATGGGCGAGCCGATTCCAGGCAAAGGCGTGCTGCTGACACAGATGGCGCTGTTCTGGTTCGACATCCTGGGCCCCAGGGGGCTGAACCTTTGCCCCATCCATCTCACCGGCGAGGCCCCCGAGAGTGTGGTCAGCGCCGCCGAAGCGCCCCAGGTCACGGGCCGATCGATGCTGGTCAAGCGCCTGAAGCCGATTCCGGTCGAAGCCGTGGTGCGCGGCTACCTGGCCGGCAGCGGCTGGAAGGAATACCAGGAAAGCCGCTGCGTCTGCGGCGTGAAGCTGCCCGAGGGGCTGCTCAACGCCAGCAAGCTGCCCGAGCCGATCTACACCCCGGCGGCCAAGGCGGCAGCCGGCGAGCATGACGAAAACATCACTTTCGAGCGCACGGTCGAGATGATTGGCGCTGACCTCGCCACCCGCATCCGCGACATCAGCCTGGCCATCTACAAGGCGGCCAGCGAGATCGCCCTGAAGAAGGGCATCATCATCGCGGACACGAAGTTCGAATTCGGCCTGGAAGCCGATGGCACGCTGGTGCTGATGGACGAGGTGCTCACGCCCGATTCATCACGCTACTGGCCGCTGGAGAGCTATGTCGTGGGCAGCAACCCGCCGAGCTACGACAAGCAATTCCTGCGCGACTGGCTGGAGCAGGTGCGCATCAACGGCAAACCCTGGGACAAGACCCCGCCAGCGCCGCACCTGCCGCGCGAGGTGATCGAGAAAACCGCCGCCAAGTACCAGGAAGCGCTGCAACGGCTGACCGCATAACCCGGCGCCAGTCGCCGCCGGGCCGCCCCAAGGCGACTGCGGCCCCCTCGGGGGGCAGCGCAGTACACGAAGTGACAAGCGTGGGGGTTAGTCTTTCAGTTCAGCATCATGCTGAGCTTGCGCCGGTAAGCGGAAACCAGCGCGGCTTGCGGGTCTTCCTGCACGGCGCTTTTGCCGGCCAGCTCGATACCCCCGGCGGTCTTGCCAGGCAGGGTATCGCCGGCCTTGGGTTTGGGCGGGGTCAGCAGTTCCAGGATGGCCACGAAAGTCTTGCGCGGGGCGGACTCGTTCCACTGCTTGTCGCGCATGATGATTTCCAGCAGTTCGTCCATGGCGGCCGTCCATTCACCCTGGGCCATCATTACGCGGCTCCTGGCAAACCGGGTTTCGAAGTCGCGCTTGTTCTCGGCGATTTTCTGGTCGAACTGGGCTGGGGACCAGGCGGCGCGCGGGTCGGTGGCCGCGAACTCCATGGCGTTGAGCCACTGGGACAAGGCCTCAAAACGCAGCGGCACGGGGATCTGGGCCATGCCGGGCGCGAGTGACGCAGCCGCCTCCGCCAGCTGGCCCGTGCTGATCAGGAGCTTGACGTAGTCATAGCGGATGTCGTCATTGCCGGGGTTGGTGGCCAGCGCATCGGCCAGGCGTGCCTGCGCGGCATGGATATCGCCGGACTCCAGGTGTTGCTGGGCCTCCTGGGCGTCGGCCACGGCTGCCAGTTCGTGCTCGCCCGGCAGGTGCTTGTCAAGAAACTCGCGCACTTTGCCCTCGGGCAGCGCGCCCATGAAGCCGTCCACCGGCTGGCCGCCCTGCAACAGGATGCAGGTGGGAATGCTCTTGATGCCAAAGGCGCCGGCCAGCTGCTGCTCGTCGTCGGAGTTGATCTTGACCAGCTTGAAACGCCCCTCGTAGGCGATCTCCAGCTTTTCCAGGATCGGGCCGAGCGACTTGCAGGGCCCGCACCATGGCGCCCAGAAGTCCACCAGCACGGGCAGGGTCATGGAGGCGGCAATGACCTCGGTCTCAAAGTTTTGCAGGGTAACGTCGATCATGGGGAGTAAATCCGGGTGAAACCTTAAAATTCAATATTCCTTCGAAAAGCCCCCAATGACTCAAGCGCTCATCGGCGTCGTCATGGGTTCCAGTTCAGACTGGGACACCATGCAGCACGCAGTCCAGATTCTCCAACAATTCGACATCCCCCACGAAGCGCGGGTGGTGTCGGCGCACCGCATGCCGGATGACATGTTCGCCTACGCCGAATCCGCCGTCGGGCGCGGCCTCAAGGCCATCATCGCGGGCGCGGGGGGCGCGGCCCACCTGCCGGGCATGATCGCCGCCAAGACCGTGGTGCCTGTGCTGGGCGTGCCGGTCGCCAGCAAGCACCTCCAGGGCGTGGATTCGCTGCACAGCATCGTGCAGATGCCCAAGGGCGTGCCGGTGGCGACTTTTGCCATCGGAGCGGCCGGCGCGGCCAACGCCGCGCTGTTTGCCGTGGCGCTGCTGGCCAATGAAGACCCGGCACTGCGCGAAAAGCTCGAAGCCTTCCGCGCCGCGCAGACCGAAGCCGCCCGCGCCATGACCTTGCCAACGATGGACGCTTCATGAGTCAAATCATTCTTCCCGGCACCACGGCCACAGGCCAGCAGACCACACTGGGCGTGATGGGCGGCGGCCAGCTCGGGCGCATGTTCGTGCAGGCCGCCCAGGCCATGGGCTATTTCACGGCGGTGCTTGATCCCGACCCCGCCAGCCCCGCCGGGCTGGTGAGCCATTTTCACGTCCAGACCGATTACCTCGACGAGCAGGGCCTGGCCCAGCTCATGCAGCGCTGCGCGGCCATCACCACCGAATTCGAGAACGTGCCCGCACCCGCGCTGTACACGCTGGGCGCACACTGCCCGGTGGCGCCCGGGGCCAGCGCCGTGGCGGTCGCGCAGGACCGGATCAAGGAAAAGGCCCACTTCGCGCGCTGTGGCGTGCCGGTGGCGCCGTACGCGGTGATTGGCGCGGCCGAGCATCTCGCGGCCATCCTCGACGCGTCGAGCGCTCCTTTGGGGGGCAGCGTCGTACACGAAGTGACAAGCGTGGGGGCTGACCTGTTCCCGGGCATTCTGAAGACCGCGCGCCTGGGCTATGACGGCAAGGGGCAGATTCGTGTCAACACCCGCGCGGAGCTGGCCGCCGCCTGGGATGCGCTCAGGCAGGTGCCCTGCGTTCTCGAGAAGATGTTGCCGCTGGCCGCCGAATGCTCGGTGATCGTGGCGCGCGGCTGGAACGGCGACATGGTTCACTTCTTCCCCCAGCTGAACCTGCACCGCGACGGCATCCTCGCCGTGACCCAGGTTTTTGAAGGAAACATGACCTCAGCCACCGTCGAAAGGTCGGTTTCTGCTGCTAAATCGATAGCAGACGATCTCCAGTATGTGGGCGTGCTCTGCGTCGAATTCTTTGTTCTGCAGGACGGCAGCCTGGTCGTCAATGAAATGGCGCCGCGCCCGCACAACAGCGGCCACTACACGCTGGACGCCTGCGACGTCTCGCAATTCGACCTGCAGGTGCGCACGCTCACCGGCCTGCCGCTGGTGCCGCCGCGCCAGCACAGCCCGGCCATCATGCTCAACCTGCTGGGCGACCTGTGGTTCGACGCCGACGGCAGGCCGATCACACCCGCCTGGAGCGAAGTGCTGGCCCTGCCCGGCACCCACCTGCACCTGTACGGCAAGCTGCAGGCGCGCAAGGGCCGCAAGATGGGCCACCTGAACATCACCGGTGCCGACGTCGAGGCGGTCCGTGCCACCGCGCAGCGGGCGGCCGCATTGCTGGGCATCCCGGCGTTCTGAGCCCCCAGAACCGGGTCTGCGCATGATCCTCGACGGCCGTTCGCCCGACGCCATTGCCGCTGCCGTGCGCGCCGTGAGCGCCGGCGAGCTGCTCGGCCTGCCGACCGAGACGGTGTACGGGCTGGCGGCCGATGCGGCCAGCGACGCCGCCGTGGCCAAAATCTTTGCCGCCAAGGGGCGCCCCAGCAACCACCCGCTGATCGTGCACGTGGCCGAGGCTTCGGGCGCGGCGCATTTTGCCGCCAGCGTGCCGGACTTCGCCCACAAGCTGATCGATGCCTTCTGGCCCGGCCCGCTCACGCTGATCCTGCCGCGCCGTGCGGGCGTGGGCACGGCCGCGGCCGGCGGGCAGGACTCGATCGGGTTGCGCTGCCCCTCGCACCCGGTGGCCCAGGCGGTATTGCGGGCCTGCGCCGCGCAGGGCCTGCACGGCCTGGCGGCGCCCAGCGCCAATGCCTTTGGCCGGGTCAGCCCGACCACGGCCGTGCATGTGCAGGCCGAGTTTGGCGATGGCCTGCTGGTGCTCGACGGGGGCGCCTGCGATGTCGGCATCGAGTCCACCATCATCGACTGCACCCGTGGCGCGCCCGTGTTGCTGCGTCCCGGCGGGATCAGCCGCGCACAGGTCGAGGCCGCGTGTGGACAAGCCCTGCGTTCGAAAGACGAGCTCGCCGCGCCCGATCCGCGCGCCTCGGGCACGCTGGAGGCGCATTACGCGCCGGCCGCCCCGGTGCGCCTGATGGACGCGAAGGCCCTGCAAACCGCGCTGGACCTGCTGGGCGCGGACGCCGCGCACATCGGCATTTATTCGCGGGCCATCCTCCAGACGCGCTCCAGCGGCGTCCTTCGCCGGCGCATGCCGGACGACGCCGCGGCCACGGCCCAGCAGCTGTTTGCCGTTTTGCGCGAATTTGACGCCCAGGGCGCCCGGCTGATCTGGATCGAGACCCCGCCCGACACACCTGAATGGGAAGGCGTGCGCGACCGCCTGCAGCGCGCCTCGGCCGCTTGACACGGCGCTGGCGCAGCGTCGTTAAACTACCCCCAGCAATATTTGGAGATTTGAATGACCGGAAAATCGTCGCGCCGCGCCTTGCTGGCGCTGGCCTGCGCAACCATGGCGCTGCTGGGAGCGTGCAGTTCCAGCGAAATCGTCGATCCCTTCACCCCCACGCGGATCCTGTCGGTGGGCGACGGCTTTAGCGATCTGGGGCAGGACGGCAAGCGCTACACCGTCAACGATGGTTCGATCAACATCTGGACCCAGTACATGGCCGCGCTGTACGGCCTGCCCCTGGTGGCGTCGGACCAGGGCGGGCTGTCGTATGCGCGTGGCGACGCGCTGGTCAGCAGTGGTCCCAACAGCATCGTGGGCCAGATTGACAAGATGCTGGCCGCCAACAAGTTCGCCGCAGGCGACCTCGTGGTCCTCAATGGCGGCGTTGCCGACATCGTCACCACTGCGGCCCGGACCGACATCACCTACGACCAGAAGGTCGCCAGCCTGAACGCAGCGGGACTCGCCTTGGCGGAGCAGGTCAACCGCATCGTGCAGGCGGGCGCCACGCACGTTCTGGCGACCGGGGTATGGCCTCTCGGCTACACGCCGCTGGGAACGGAAACCGGGCAGGTGGACAACCTGAACAACCTGTCCCTGGCGTTCAACAACGCCTTCAAGATCGGCATGGTCAACCTGGGCACCAACGTGCTGTACCTGGATTCGGCCACCTACTACAGCAGTGTCTACTTCAACCCGGCCGCGTACCCGCCGTTGACCAACACGGTGAACAAGGCCTGCACCACGGTCCTGGTGACCGATTGCACGCCGGCCACCATCACGCCGGGATTTGACTACAACACCCTGTTGTTCGCCAACGAGGTGTACCCGACACCTACCGGTCACAGGCTGCTGGGCCAATACGCGCAGAACCAGGTGAGGAACCGCTGGTAAGGGCGCCCACCCCCTGGCAGGATTTTCCAGTCCGACCATGAAAAAAGCCGACCCTCGGGTCGGCTTTTTTGTGAGCCCGGCACAGGCCGGGCGCTTGGTGCTCAGAATTTGTAGCCGATGGAAATCGCGACAGACACCGGGTTCAGCGTCATCGGCTGCGTCTGGCCGGTGGACAGCGTGGTCGTGTTCTTCAGCCAGGTGTAGCCCAACATGCCATCGAGGAACCAGCGTTCGTTGAAGGCGTAGGTGGCGCCGGCCTGCACGCCGAATGCCCACTTCGACTGGATCGAGAACGTGGTCGGGTTCGACGGCGTGCCACCGGACAGGGCGTTCAGGGTGCTGGTGGCATTCTCGTCGTAGAAGTAGGCATAGGTCAGACCCGCGCCCAGGTAGGGGCGGAACGTGGACTTGGCCTCGCCGAAGCGATACTGGCCCCACATCGTGATCGGAAGCGCCTTTGTCGTGCCAATCGTGCCCACGCCGGCGATGGCGCCTGCGCCGGTGAGCGTGTGCGTGAACGGCAGCGCCAGCGGCACGTCGATCGACCAGTTGTCGGTGATCATGTAGGTGACGCCGCCGCCGAGCGTCCAGTCGCTGCTCACATCGGTCTGGGTATTGGGTGGGGCCGGTGGCGACAGGTTGCCGCTGCTGACCTGCGGGTACAGGCCGATGGCGCCAGCGCGGACGGCCCAGCTGCCGGCCGACTGGGCTTGCGCGGCCGAACCGGCGACCAGCGCCAGGGCCATCAGGGAGAGTTTGAAGTTGGTTTTCATGAAGGTGTCTCCTGAGAGGGGTTACAGCCAGCCGGCCTTCGCCATTTGTATAGCGGCGAACTGCGACAGCAGCTGGTGGCCATAGGGGGTGGGATGCACGTCGTCGGCAAAGTAGTACCTCGACACGTCAGCCTTGATGACGTTGCTGGCGTTGCAGACCAGCGAGGTGCCGGGGGCTGACGGCGGATTGCTCAGCGCGTTCGGGCCGCAGGCCGGTGTTGTGGCGTTAGTCACCGCGTACTGCGCTGGATTGGCCGCTATTGCCAACGACTCGGTGTAGGCATCACCGAGGACCACGCCGGCCACGCCCGTCAGCTGAGCGGCCAGTTGCGCATTGAAGGCCTGGGTCATGGCCGCGATCAGGCCTTGGACCTCAGCGGACTGTTGCTTGCCAAACGGCGTGGTGACAATGTCAGGGACATTCAACACCAAAACCTGCTTGGCGCCCTTTGCGACGACCAGGGTCTTGATCAACTGGCCCAGCGTGGCGCCTGCCGTGGCGACGTTGGTGACGGCGGTCTGCGGAGTAATGAACCCACCGGCGACTGAGCCCAATGCAATGAAGACGTCATTGGCACCGGCCAGCACCGTGACGAGTTCCTTGCCGGTGTAGTTGCCGCCTGCGGCAGTCAGATGCGCGGTCATCTGATCCTGAACGGGCTTGGTGGTGAAGCCCAGGTTGTACTCATTTGCAGGCGGGCCTTGGAGCAGTACCGACTGTATGCCCACGGGGTTGCTGACTCGCGAGCCACCCTGCGCGTAGTTGAAACATCCCGGCTTCGCTGTGACGGGTGCCCCGGTCAGACCCGGGATGTTGGGAAACAGGCCGGTCTGTGCAGCGCATGGCGTGGGCACCGCGATAAGGGCGGCGATGCGCTCGGTCCAGATCTGGCCGCCGGTGGTGGCGTTCACGGTGAAGCGCCCAGCACCGCCCGTGGCCTGGCCCAGCCCGGCGATGCTGCCCACGTTGTAGCTGCCGACGTCGCTCAAGCTGTCGCCGAACGACACCATGGTGTTGATACCGACGTTGTTAGACGGTCCATCTGCCGTCTCGCCACCGCCGCAAGCCGCCACAATCACGGCCGCGGCGAGCGCGGCCAGTTTCCATCTGATGTCTTTCATTCGCGTGCTCCTGTTGAAATCGGTTGAAATAGAACGGTCGTTCTTTTTTGCAGCAACGATCGTATCCGGGCAACGCGCGCGCCCAAAGGGGGTAAACACCAAGAAAGGCGCGCCAGTGGCGCCAATGCCTCAGCCAAAACGCAACTTCATCACGAGAATGGCCACTGCCAGCGTCAAGGTCACCGCGTTGGCGGCAACGACCGGCCAGGCGGCGGTCATCAGCCCATAGACCAGCCACAGCGCCACGCCCGCGGTGAACACGCTGTACATGCCCAGCGAGATGCCGCGCACGTCGCGGGTGCGGAAGGTCAGCCAGGCCTGGGGCAGGAAACTGAAGGTGGTCAGCGCCGCGGCGGCGTAGCCGATCAGGTCGGAATAGGGCATGGCGGGATGAAGGCTCGCAAAGGAAAAACTGTCAAAAAGAAGAGCGGATGGTGACCATTCGACGCTGGGCAATGGCCATTTTGATGCGATTTTCCTCAGATCACTGGTCCCGGACCACCCATTCGACCAGCTGGTCGAGCGCCGGACGCGCCGCGTTGGCGTTGTCGTGGTTGATCAGCGCCACCAGGCTGTAGCGCTGGCCGCTGCGCCCGTTCACATAGCCGGCCACGGCCGCCACGTCGCGCAGCGAGCCGGTCTTGAGCCAGGCGCGGCCCAGCGCCTCGGAGGCGCCGTTGCGCTCGCGCATGCGCGCCACGGTGCCGTCCACGCCCGCCACGCCGAGCGAATTGGCGAAGGGCGCTGACAGCGGGCCGCTGGCGGCGCGGCGCAGCAGGGCGGTCAGGGACGCGGCGCTGGCGCGCTCCTGGCGCGACAGGCCCGAGCCGTTGTCCAGCACCGGTGCGACCTGCTCGCCAAAGCTTTCGCGCCACCAGCGCTGCAGCTGTTGGCGCGAGCCCTCGAAGGTGCCGTTGCCCTGGGTCTTGCTCGATAGCGTCAGGAACAGTTGCTGGGCCATCACGTTGTTCGAGAACTTGTTGATGTCCGCAATGATGTCGCCCATCGGCAGCGATTCGGCGCTGACCCACAGCCGCGCGCCCGCGGGCGTGGGCCCCTCGCGCACCTTGCCGGCCAGCGTGCCGCCGGCCGCGCCCCACATCGCCTGCACCACGCGCGCGGCGTAGGCGCGGGGTTCGACATAGGCCACCGGCCACAGCCGCTCGCCGCAGGCGCCGGGGTAGCGCCCGGTGAAACGCACGCGGTCGGGGCTGGAAAAGTCGGCGCGCAGCCCGGCCCGCCAGTCGCTGCAGGGCCCGGGGGCCAGTGCCAGGTCGGCCGGGATCTCCACGCCGGCCATCGGCGGCTCGCTGCGGATGCGGGCGCGGCCCGTGGCGGCGTCGGGCGTGAAGGTGAAGATCAGCGACTTGAAGTTCACCAGGAGCCCGTCGGGCGACGCGTTGTAGGGTCGCAGGGGCTCATCGTCGAACTCGGCCGGGTTGCGCTCGGGCACCTGGAAGATGGCGCGGTCGAGCACGATGTCGCCACGCACCTCGCGCACGCCCTGGGCGATCACCAGCCTGAACAAGGCGTCGAGGCGCTCCAGCACCAGCTTGGGGTCGCCGCTGCCGCGGATCACCAGGTTGCCGTCGAGCACGCCGCCGGCCACCGGGCCGTCCACGTAGACGCGGTTGGTCCAGGTGAAGTCGGCGCCCAGCAGGTCCAGCCCGGCGTAGGTGGTGACCAGTTTCATCACCGAGGCGGGGTTCATGGTGGCGTCGGCACGGTAGGTCAGGCGCGGAGGGGGCAAGGCGGGCGCAGCGGCGGCCCGTCCTGAGCCGGCACCGGCCAGGCCAGCAGCGGGGTCCGGCGTGGGAAGCGCCGTCACCATCACGCTCACCGCCTCGCGCGGCACCCCGGCGCGGGCCAGCGCCTGGGTAAATTCGGGCGGCAGCGCGGTCTGGGCCCGGACCGAAGCGGCGAAAGAAGCCAAGGCCATGGCGATCAGCGCGGCGCAGCGGTAGGAAGCGTGAAGGCGAAGCATTGCTTTCCAGTCTACAGCGCTTGAGCAGGGCACAGACGGCCAGTGGCCGATTTCCGGGCCTTTGACGGATGAGGCCGCCGGCCGGCTGTGCCCCGCCGCCCACCCACGGATAATCCCCACCATGCGCTTTTCCCCCAAGACCGTCGGCACGGCCTCCGCCGTCATCACCGTGGTCATCTGGACCTCTTTCATCGTCATCGCCCGGGCCTCGGCCGATCCGAGCCGGGGCGCCACGCTCACGCCGTTTGACATGGCGCTGCTGCGCATCCTGGGCGCCAGCAGCATTCTGTTGCCCTGGGGCGTCTGGCTGGTGCGCAAGGGCACGGCGCCGGGCTGGCTGGGCGTGTCGCCGCTGCCCTGGCGCATCACCGTGCTGACGGGCTTCTTTGGCGGCCTGCTCTACGCCATGCTGGCCTACGCCGGGTTTTTCTTTGCGCCGGCGGCGCACGCCTCGGTGCTGATGCCGGGCAGCCTGCCGCTGTGGACGGCGCTGCTGGCCGCGCTGATCCTGCACGACCGCATCACGCCTGCGCGCGCGCTGGGCCTGGCCTGCATCGTCGCCGGCGACCTGCTGGTGGGCGGCGCCAGCCTGCTCAAGGCCTTCGAGGGCGGCGTGGTCTGGAAGGGCGACCTGCTGTTCATGGCGGCGGCCTTGTGCTGGTCGGTGTACAGCGTGCTGGCACGCAAGTTCGCGCTGGACGCCGTGCGCGCCACCATCGCGATCACCACCTTTGCCTTCATCACCTACGTGCCGGTGTACACGCTGCTGATCGCCACGGGCGCCGTGGCCACCCGCCTGGGCGAGGTGCCGGTGGGCACGGTGGTGTTCCAGGCGCTGTTCCAGGGAGTGGGCTCGGTGGTGATCTCGGGCATCACCTTCACGCAGATGATCCGCTACTTCGGCCCGGTGCGCTCCACCATGATCACCGCGCTGGTGCCCGGCCTGTCGGCGCTGGGCGCGGTGCTGTTTCTGGGCGAGCCGCTGTCAGCCGCCCTGTTCGGCGGGCTGGCGCTGGTGACCGTCGGCATCCTGTTCGGGGTCCGGAAAGCTGGCGCCAGAGCTCCTGTAAGCGTAGCAACCAACGACCGCTCCACGCTGGGTATAGCCGGAAAACACTCGGAATAGCCGCGCCATGAAGCTTCTGGCCTTCGATACCAGCACCGAACACCTCTCGCTCGCGGTCAGCCGCACGGCGGAGGGCGTCACGCGGGTCTGGACCCACACCGGTCCGGGCGGCGCGATGGCCTCAAGCACGCTGATTCCCGCCGTCTTTGCGCTGCTGGCCGAGGCGGGGCTGGCCCTGCGTGAACTCGATGCCATCGCCTTCGGCGCGGGGCCGGGGTCGTTCACCGGTCTGCGCACCGCCTGCGCGGTGGCGCAGGGCCTGGGCTATGGCGCCGGTGTGCCGCTGCTGCCGGTCGATACCCTGCTGGCGGTGGCCGAGGAAGCCCGCCACGCACACGCCGCGGACGCAGCGCGCTTCAACGTGGTGGCCGTGCTCGACGCCCGCATGGACGAGGTCTACACCGCCCGCTACGCCTGGGCTGACGGGCGCTGGACCCAGCCCGGCGACTGGGACGTCATCAAGCCCGAGGCGCTGGCCGCTCCGGCTGTCGACGCCGACTGGGTCGTCGCGGGCAGCGGATTTCTGGCCTACGGTGAGCGCTTGCTCCCCGGCTGGCCCCGTCTGGACGCGCTTCCCACCGCAGCGGCGATGCTGCGACTGGCCCCTGCGCTTCTGGCCGCCGGTCAGGCGGTGGCACCGCAGGATGCCTTGCCGCGCTACATTCGCGATAAAGTGGCCAAGACGACCGACGAGCGCACCAGCGAGAAAGCGGATGCCTTGGCCGCCCTTGCCGCTGTCGTGCCTGTTGCGCCGCCCCCTGCCTGATGTCTGCCGAATGAATGCCCTTGTCCAGCCTGTAGAAGCCCGCTTCGAGCCGCTTGAAGCGACGCGCCTGGACGCGGTCGTGGCTGTGGAGCACTCGGCCTATGCCCATCCCTGGTCGCGCAGGAACTTCACCGATGCGCTGACCAGCGGCTATCAGGCGCAACTGCTGATGGCGGGCGACGACCTGCTGGGGTATTTCGTGGCGATGTCGGGCGTGGACGAGGTGCACCTGCTCAACATCACGGTGGCCCCCGCGTACCAGCGCCAGGGCTGGGCGATGGTGATGCTCGACGCGCTGGCGATCTGGGCCCGCGGTCAGCGCGCCGGCTGGCTCTGGCTGGAGGTGCGCAGCGGGAACCTCCGCGCCCTGCAGATCTATGAAGCGCATGGCTTTCGACGCGTCGGCCTGCGCAAGGCCTATTACCCGGCCGGCCACGGCCAGCGCGAGGATGCGCTTGTCATGAGCCTGAAGCTATGAGCGCCGCGCTGGGCCGCCCCAAGCCAGCGAACGCCCCTTCGGGGGGAAGCGCTGTACGCGCAGCGACCGGCGTGGGGGCCATCGGATGAGCCTGGACCTGGACAAACGCCAGCGCGCGATGCTGGGCGAAATGGGGGTTCGGGTCTGGACCCCCGAACCCGATGCGGGGCCGGTGCGCGCCGAGGCGGCGCCACGCGTTGCTCCGCCCGCGAGCGCCCAGGCACCGGGCCGTCCTGGGGCTGGGGGTGCTCCTGAATCAATAGCTGCCGATGTCCATTTGACGCTGGAAAATGGGCAAAAAGAATCAATAAAAGCGGGCAGAGCCCGTCCGACGGCGGTTTCCGGCGGTGCGCCGCTTGCACCCCGGACGGGCGTCGCCCTGCAGCTGCGCCCGACCGGCATCGAGTTGATGGACTGGCCCGCTTTGCAGGACGCCGTGGCCCACTGCCGGGCCTGTGCGTTGTGCCATGGCCGCACGAACACCGTGTTTGGCGTGGGCGATGTGGGCGCCGAATGGATGGTCGTCGGCGAAGCCCCCGGCGAGCAGGAGGACCTGCAGGGCGAGCCCTTCGTCGGCCCGTCCGGCCAGTTGCTCGACAACATGCTCAAGGCCGTCGGCCTGAGTCGCCATGCCGGTGCGTCCGGCGCGCCTGCGGCCGCGCCCGAGCCCGGCGGCGCGCCCGCGGCGCTGCGCGGTGTGTACATCGCCAACGTGGTCAAGTGCCGTCCGCCCGGCAACCGCAACCCGCATCCCGACGAGGTGGCGCAATGTGACGCCTATCTCGCGCGGCAGGTGGCACTGGTGCGCCCCAGGATCATTCTCGCCATGGGCCGTTTCGCCGTTCAGTCGCTGCTGCAGACGGCCGAGCCCATCGGCAAGCTGCGTGGTCGCGTGCACCACTACCAGGGGGTGCCGGTCATCGTCACCTACCACCCCGCCTACCTTCTGCGCAGCCTGAGCGAGAAGGCCAAGGCCTGGGCTGACCTGTGCCTGGCGCTGGAGGTGGTCCAGCAACCGGGCCGCGTATGATTTATCGAACTTGACGAGCGCACAGGAGACGCCATGCCCAATACCGCACAGATCATCGGTTCCGGCCCGAACAAGGTCATTTGCCTCAACGGCTGGTTCGGCCACGCACGGGGCTGGGGCCCCTTGATGCACAGCCTGGACACCCAGCACTTCAGCTACGCCTTCATGGACTACAGGGGCTATGGCGCGCGCCGCGGCAGTGGCGGGCCCTACACCGTGGCGCAGATCGCGCATGACACGCTGGCGCTGGCGGATCACCTGGGCTGGCAGCGCTTCAGCCTGGTCGGGCATTCCATGGGCGGCGGCGCCATCCAGCACGTGCTGGCCGATGCGCCCGCTCGCGTGCAGGCGCTGGTGGGCATCACCCCGGTGCCGGCCAGTGGCGTGCCGTTCGACGAGGCCGGCTGGGCCTTTTTCTCCAGCGCAGCGAACGACCCGGCGGCGCGCAAGGGCATCATCGACCTGACGACCGGCAACCGGTTGACCGGGGTCTGGCTCGACGCGATGGTCAAAAGCTCGCTGACGCACTCCGACGTGGAGGCCTTCGACGCCTACCTCACGGCGTGGGCGAAAACCGCTTTTGTCGAGCGCATCCAGGGCAAGACGCTGCCGGTGCTCGTGGTGGCGGGCGAGCATGATCCGGCGCTGGGCGCCGAGACCTGCAAGGCCACCTGGCTTCAGCACTACCCCAACGCCCGCCTCGAAGTCATGACCAACGCCGGCCACTACCCGATGGACGAGACGCCGGTGGCGCTGGCCACGGTGATGGAGAAGTTCCTGCGCGAGGTGCTGGCGGCATGAG
>Ga0209254_10002999_pt1 | contig 15408 bp, 11 predicted proteins | sample FrelakmetDIP11DI_FD_187148 | JGI IMG/M metagenome (GOLD analysis project Ga0209254, IMG submission 187148) | Freshwater lake sediment microbial communities from the University of Notre Dame, USA, for methane emissions studies - DIP11 DI (SPAdes)... | ecosystem: Environmental > Aquatic >...
TCCTCGGTCAGAACCGCGAGGGAGGTGTACAGAGAGATCAGGTACGAGGCGATCGCCTTGCGGCTGATGCCCATGAATTTCACCGATAGGCCGAGTCCCAGCTCACCCGGCAGCCCCGGCTGGTAGAGGCCGACCACTCCCTGCCGGCTCTCGCCGGTACGCAGCAGGAGGATATTGGTCTGGCCGTTCTCGACCCGGAGCTTGTCGGTCGGGATCAGCGGTAAGCCGCGCCAGGTGAGGAACGGCGAGCCGAACAGGTTGACGGTCGGTGGCGGCACGCCGCGGCGCGTGGCTTCCCGGCCGAAGGCGGCGATCGCCGTGGGATGGGCGAGAAAAAACGCCGGCTCCTTCCATACCTTGGTGATCAACTCGTCCAGGTCGTCCGGGGTCGGTGCGCCGGTGAGCGTGGAAATACTCTGGCCCTCGGCGATGTTGTTCAGCAGACCATACTCAGGGCTGTTGATCAGTTCGTCTTCCTGCCGCTCCTTGATGGTCTCGATGGCCAGACGCAGCTGTTGTTGGATCTGGTCGTGCGGGCTGCTGTAGAGGTCCGAGATGCGGGTATGGATATCCACCGTCGTGGTAACGGCTTGCAGGAAATACTCGCGCGGATGCTCGTCGTAGTCGACGAAGGTTTCCGGCAAATCCCGTTCGTCACGCTGCGAACACGCGGTCAGCACCCGGGATTCGTCCTGGACCCGGTTCAACCGGTAGATGCCCGCTTCCACACCTACCCACGGCAGCAGATGCACCAGCCAGCGGGGCGTGATGGACAATAATTGGGGGACGGTCTTGGTGGCATTGGCCAGTTGGCGGGCCGCCGCATCGCCCAAGGCTAATTGTCTCGCTTCGATTTCGGCCATGAGTGTTTCCTCCCTTGCTTTTCATGTGGCTCGTGAACTTGCTTGCGTGACGGTAGCACTGCGGCCACTGTGAGGATCTCCCCGGGTATGACGCCTCCACCTTCACGCTTATGCCTGTCGGATCTAGGTCACAGCGTTCCGTGCAAGTTTCGGGCTTTGACGATAATTGCCGTCTTACCCCGCTGTGCCGCCTCGTATCCGCTTCCTGTTCGTCAGGCCAGCGCTTTGCCTTCGGCTTCCTCCAGATTCGCAGTTACCCGCGACACCATTGCCGTTCGGCTAACTTCCCCTTGCCGGGCGAGTAGAGGACTTTCACCTCCAAGTAGATGCGTCCTGCCGGGCGCACCACAAAAAAAGCCAGTGGTCCTGTTGGACACACTGGCTTCCAGTTTTCCGGTCAGCTCCAGGCTTCTTGAGCAAACTAACCCGACTGAGGCTCGTCGTGTGGACTCTCAAGAAACAGACGCATTGTGCATTGCACCATATCAGAAGAGAAAATGCTAAGCAAGGGCTTTTCACGCTGTCGGCATCCGCCGCCCAGCGGTTTGACCCTCCTGATGCCAGTTGAAGAAATAAAATATTAGCAACGGGCTATCCTCAGTGCCTACAACATCTAGTTTGAGCGCATGGAAAGCGAGCGACCAGTTGGCGGGGTTGATTGCCCGCGTACAGCCAAGGAATTCGAAGGTTCTGTTGCCGATGAGCGGATGTCGGGAGTATTTGTAATGTCCCACCAAACACAACATATAGGGGCAACTTGCGTTAGGTGGATAGCCCGTAATCAACAATTTCTCAACTTCTCAACTCTAGACATGCACTCTCCCTAAGCCAACGGCTGTTTCTTGTAGCCAGAAAGCTTTTCACAAACCGCTTTATCTCACCCGGGAGCCGTCTCGCCCGCGCGGACCCTCAACCTAACGATCGACGATACCTTCGTGCCGCGCTGCTCGAAATCGGCTACTGGCTGTCATCAGCCTTGACGATGCTGCTTCATTAAAGGACTTAGCGCATCAAAAGACATTCGTGCCTAAGAATGTTGCCACTCGTTAAAGGTTGCGTTTCATGTGGGTGCATACTCGCGGATAATCTGGCGGCCTTCACCCAGCCGGACCAGGCACTGTACTCGATATATGTTAGGGTTATAACGATAAAAAAATACCCGTCATATAGTTATGATGAATAAGTCTTGGACGACTGAGCCCCAGCTTTCTAGATTGCAGCGCAGCAACTTGTTGTTGTCACATAGCAACGGGCTGCTGATCTCAACCGGTAGAAAAAGGGGAATCACCATGAATACCATGCATAAGACGACCGGATTAGCGGTTGCCGTGACCACTAGCTTCGCACTCGCCGGCCTCGCCTCAGAGGGAGCGCTGGCGCGAGGCTCGGCGGGTACCGATGCGGAAATCAGAGCCCTGCGGGCCGAGCTGGCGCGAACCCGCACCGAGACACAGGCTCAAATCGACGCCTTGCGCGCCGAGTTGGCGAAAACCCACTCGGAGACCGTGGCCGAATCAAAGGCGGCGGTGGAGAAAGTCGAAGCGGCCCAGCAGAAGATCGATGAACAGCACGAGCATCTGGAGAGCCATATGCAGGAACATCACAACCTGCTCTTCCTGCGCGGCGGTTATGCAGCCCTATCCCATGACCGGAAACAGGAGGTCTTCATCAGCAACAGTCGGATCGCGGACACCCCGGGCGGCAACATCCAGAACGGCGAAGGCTGGTATGTCGGCGCCGGCTTCGACTTTCGCCTTTCGGATGGGTTGTATGGGCTGACGGACTATGCGGATCTCGATGGGGAACTGATGTTCGAATATAAGAACTACGGCACGAATTACAGCGCATTGGTCAAATTCCTAACCGGCTTGGACCTCAAGAACCAGGTTAGCCAGTTTACTCTGACCGCCTCGCCGAAAATTAAGTTCTCGAAGCTGGGGGATTTCCGGCCCTGGATCATCCCGGCCGGTCTTGCCCTGCATGTCATCAACCCGCCGTCCAGCGGGGTCACCTATCTCAACCCCGGCCTGATGGTCGGTCTGGGCACCGAGTACAAGATCTGGAAAGACCTGTATGCCGGCGTCGATTTTAGGTATCACTGGACGGGCGGCGAGTTCAACTACACGGCCAAAGCCCCCAATGGGACGACGGTCCTCAACAAGACCGTGATTGACGGCTTTACAACGGGCGCTTACTTGGGCTTCGGTTTCTAGCGCGGCTCGGCGGAAAACAGGTTGCCGGCGCACGTCATCGCTTCTTGCTTGTAGAATGGAGGTTGCCCCGGACTGACATCCGGGCACCAAGGTGCTGAAGCGGAAAGGCGGCAAGTTCGCGCCCTCGGTACTGCACGCAGCCCTCGAGGTTGGGGTTCTTGCTTGACGCCAAGAAGGGTAGGTCGGTAGTCCAACGGCCGGCGGGATCCGGGTGATCCACGCCGTTCGCAGTGATGAGATGAAAAGCAGAGAAGAACTCGATGAGCCCCCGCAAACAGGGTCAACCCAATCCATGGTTGAGCGAATTACCCCTGCTCGGAAAGGAGAGCGTGGATCTCGCGCTGGACATCCGACGCCATTTTCATTTCACGCTCGGGCGCAACCAACACGCCAAATCCCGGCAGTACAGCTATGCCGCGTTGGCGCTGACGGTGCGCGATCGTCTGATGGAGCAGTGGAAAAATACGGATTACTCCTACCGGGAAGCCGATTGCCGACAGGCCTACTATCTGTCCATGGAATTCCTCCTGGGGCGAGCGCTGGGCAATGCAATCTTGAATCTGGGTCTCGACGCTCCCTTGCACACAGCCCTGCACCATTTGGGACTGGCACTAGAGGAATTGGCCGAGAGCGAGGCGGATGCGGGGCTTGGAAATGGCGGCCTGGGACGGCTGGCTGCGTGCTTCATCGACAGTTGTGCAACCTTGCAACTTCCGGTCATGGGATACGGTCTGCGTTACGAGTACGGGATGTTTCGTCAGCAGATCGACGATGGCTATCAGGTGGAGGAACCCGATCACTGGCTGAGGAAAGGCTGCCTGTGGGAACAGCAGCGGCCGGAATTGACGGTCCGCGTGCGTTTCGGCGGGCACACCGAGTTCTTTCAGGACGACGGCCGCACGCGCGTACTGTGGCTTGACACCCACGACATCCTCGCCGTGGCCTACGATGTGCCGGTGCCGGGATATCACAACGGTACCGTCAACACGCTGCGGCTGTGGAAAGCCGTGGCGACCGATGAGTTCGACCTAGGTGACTTCAATGCCGGCGATTATGCCGAGTCGGTGGCGGCCAAGAACGCCGCCGAGCACGTCTCGATGGTACTGTACCCCAATGACGCCAGTGAGAACGGCAAGGAACTTCGCCTTAAGCAACAGTATCTGTTGGCCTCGGCCAGTTTGCAGGACGTGATCCGCCAGTGGGTGTCAAACCGCGGCGAGGACTTCAGCCAGTTTGCTGAAAAGAACTGCTTTCAGCTCAACGACACCCATCCTAGCGTCGCCGTCGCCGAGCTGATGCGCCTCTTGCTGGACGAACATGCCTTGTCTTGGGAGGAGGCGTGGTCCATCACGAGCGGCACCATGGCGTACACCAACCACACCCTGCTGCCCGAGGCACTGGAGCGCTGGCCGGTACGCCTGTTCTGTCGACTACTGCCGCGCCTCCTGGAAATCATTCTTGAAATCAATGCGCGCTTCTTGGCCCAGGTGTCCAGCCGTTGGTTCGGTGACATCGACCGGCTGGCGCGGATGTCGCTGATCGAGGAAGGAAGCGAGCAACAGGTACGCATGGCTTATCTGGCCGTCGTGGCGAGTTATTCGGTGAATGGCGTTTCGGAACTGCATTCCACGTTGCTGCGGCAAGGCTTATTCCGCGATTTTGCGGAACTTTGGCCGGGCAAGTTCAACAACAAGACCAACGGGGTTACCCCGCGCCGCTGGTTGGCGGGCTGCAACCCAGACCTGGCTCTGCTGATCACGTCGGCCATCGGTGCGGACTGGGTCACCGATCTTTCGCGGCTCGGCCGGCTGGCCACGCTCGCCGATGATCCTAGATTTCAGAAGCGTTGGAGAGCGGTGAAGCGCGACAACAAAGTGCGCCTCCTGATGCAAATGAAAGCCGCACTGGGGCTGGAGTGCAGCGCGGACGCCTTGTTCGATGTTCAGGCCAAACGCATCCATGAGTACAAGCGCCAGGTGCTGAATGTACTGCACGTGATCCATCTGTACGATCGCATCAAACACGGCGATACCGGCAACTGGACACCACGCTTCGTGCTGTTCGCGGGCAAGGCCGCCCCGGGGTATGCCATGGCCAAGCTCATCATCAAGTTGATCTGTAACGTCGTGCGGGTGATCAACCGCGATCCGGCAACAGAGGGGCTGTTGCGCGTCGCGTTTCTTCCGGATTACCGCGTCTCGGCGATGGAAGTCATCTGCCCCGCGGCGGATCTGTCAGAGCAGATCTCCACTGCCGGCAAGGAAGCTTCCGGCACCGGCAACATGAAACTCATGATGAGCGGCGCGGTGACTATCGGCACGTTGGATGGTGCGAATGTCGAGATTCGGCAGGCCGTGGGCGCGGACAACTTTTTCCTGTTCGGGCTCTCGGCGGATGAAGTGGAAGGCAGCCGTAGGCATTACGATCCCGTGTCCCTTATCGAGCACAACGAGGACTTGCGGCGCGTCCTCCATCTCTTGCAGTGCGGCCATTTCAACCAGCTCGAGCCGGGTATCTTCGATCCCATCCTCGAAAGCATCAAGAGCCCATCGGATCCCTGGATGATCGCGGCCGATTTCCAGAGCTATGTGGAAACCCAGCGCCGGGTGGCGAAAGCCTATCGGGATGAGGTGCACTGGACGAGGATGAGCATCCTGAACAGTGCGGCCAGCGGCCGGTTTTCCAGCGACCGCACGGTCCAGGACTATAACCGCGATATCTGGCATCTGCGGCCGGTTCCCTCGCGGCCGGCCAGTAACGGTTGGGACCCGTCCATATAGGAAACCGCGGCGATTAACCATGGTCATCAACAAACCCTATCTTCTGTTCCTGGGCGACGCCCCGGATCAGTTGGCGGCAAAAACTGCGCAGGGCGTGGCCCATTGGTGCCGTGCCGACTGTTTGGGCCAACTGCGGCTTGCCGGATGCAATGCGGACCTGGGACTGCCGGATCTGACCGTGGCTGAGGCGGCAGAAAACGGCGCGAGAACCCTGATTGTGGGTGTCGCCAACCGCGGCGGCTGCCTGTCCCGGAGCTGGTTGCCGGAACTGCGGCTGGCTTTGGAGATGGGTATGGACATCGCCAGCGGCTTGCACCACCGCCTGACGGATATCCCGGAACTGGCCGACGTGGCTGCGCAGCTTGGGTGTCAACTGTTCGATGTCCGCCACCCGGCCGGCGCATTCGATGTGGCCAGCGGCAGGAAACGCTCCGGCAGGCGCCTCTTGACCGTCGGCACAGATTGTTCGGTCGGCAAGATGTATACCGCCTTGGCCTTGGAGCAGGAGCTGAAGGCCCGCGGCATGAAGGCGACTTTTCGCGCGACGGGGCAGACCGGCATACTGATTGCCGGCTCCGGAGTCTGCATCGACGCGGTGGTCGCCGATTTCATCTCGGGCGCCGCTGAGGCCCTGAGTCCCGACAACGAGGCCGATCACTGGGACGTGATCGAGGGTCAAGGATCCCTGTTCCATCCCTCGTTTGCCGGAGTGAGCCTCGGGCTGCTGCACGGCGCCCAACCGGATACGCTGGTCCTGTGTCACCAACCGAACCGCCCGCACATGCGCGGCGCGCCCGGCTTCGATCTGCCGAGCCTGGAGGATTGTATCGCTGCCAACGAAGCTGCCGCGCGACTGACGAATCCCAACGCCACCTGCATCGGTATCAGCTTGAATACGGGGGATCTGACCGATGCCGAGGCGAGGCGAACGCTGCACGAGACCGAGGCGCGATTGGGGTTGCCATGCGTCGATGCGATTCGCACGGGGGTAGCGCCTCTCGTCGCATGCCTAAGGGGTTGAGCCATGCGGCAGATAACAGCGCGGCGGGAGTCGTGGCCGGTGCGCGGCGTGTTTCGTATTTCCCGCAGTAGCCACGCTGAAATCACTGTCATCGTGGTCGAGATCCAGGAAGGGTCGACCCTGGGCCGCGGCGAGTGCCGCCCCTACGGCCGCTACGGCGAGACTCCGGAAGGCGTCATGGGTGCGATCGAGGCGATCACGCCCCAGCTGGCGGCGGGATTGGACCGCGATGGGTTGGCCGATCACCTCCCGCCGGGTGCGGCGCGTAACGCCATCGATTGTGCGCTGTGGGATCTCGCCGCCAAGCGGAACGGCCAGCCGGTGTGGGAGTTGGCCGGGTTGGCGCCGCCGCGGCCGTTGACCACGGCCTTCACCCTGAGTGTCGATACCCCCGCCAATTTGCTGCGAGCGGCCACAACCCATGCATGGCGGCCGTTGCTCAAACTCAAACTGGCGGGGGAGGGGGACCTGGAACGAGTCGCCGCGGTGCGCGCTGCCGCACCTCGGGCCCACCTCATCGTTGACGCCAACGAAGCTTGGAGCCGAGGCGACTATGAAAGACTCGTACCGGAGCTCGCCCGACTGGGGGTCGAACTACTCGAACAGCCCTTTGCCGCTGGCTCCGATCAGTGGTTGGCAACGCTGCCCCGGCCTCTCGCGGTGTGCGCCGATGAATCTTGCCACGACGGTCGCGATCTCGTTCGCCTGAGGGGCCTTTACGACACGGTCAACATCAAGCTGGACAAGGCGGGTGGTTTGACGGAAGCCCTGCGGATGAGGGTGCTGGCCGAGGAACTTGGCTTCTCGGTCATGGTCGGCTGCATGTTGGCCACCTCGCTGGCCATGGCCCCCGCTTTTTTTGTCGCTCAGGGTGCTCGCTACACTGACCTGGATGGCCCGCTGCTGCTCGCCATGGACAGGCAAGCTGGAATGCGCTTCGAGGGCAGTCGGATCTTTCCGCCGGACCGGGCGCTTTGGGGCTAGGGGAAGACCGCAGGGCGGCAAGAAACCGGCAAAGGTTACGACAACGGGGACCCAATCCCGTTTGAGCAGCGCCCGTCGGTGCCGGAAGGGCTCGGGGCGACGGAGAGCGTTCAGGGCCCGTGCACTCCGCACGCTACGCGAGCTTGCCCCAGTTCGAGAACTTCTGCGCCAGCGGGTTTTCCGTAGGCCGTTTCTGCCTCGAGGGTACGGGGGTGCCTTCCCGTCTGGTCCACTGTCCTAGAAACCCGAGACCGTCATGCCCGGTCGACACTGGAGCGACGACGAAGGCGGCGCCATCTGCCCGTGCCGTTCCTGTAGTTGGCGCAACAATGCCTGTCCCTCCGGCCACGGACCGTAGCCCGAGTCAACGTTGATGTGCCCGGCGGCACCGAGATTGACAAGCCGACTTCCCCACTGGTCCGCCCAATGGGTCGCGGTGCTGAGCTTCAGCCAAGGATCGGTCGTGCTCGCCACCAGGAGGGAAGGAAACGCCAACCGGGTGGTGGACAGGGCACTCCCGACTCCGACGCGATCCGGATCCGCCGGCGCTACGAGCAGGGCCCCAACGACGCGGTCCGGGCACTCCGCCACCGCGTGCACTGAAACCAAACAGCCAAAACTGTGCCCCACCAGCCACACCGGGCCCACGGCTAAGTCGATGGCTTCCCGCAGCCGCGCCGACCAGCGTTCCAGATCGGGCTCGCACCAGTTTTCCTGAGTGATGCGCAGGGCAGACCTTTCCCGCGCCTCCAGCCAGGTCTGCCAATGGTCCGGGCCGCTGTCGCCCAGCCCCGGAACGATGAGGATCGCTGCCATGTTGACCTCCTAGGCGACGAACTGCTTGTTGAAGTCCTCGTAAAATTCTCTCGAAACGTCGTAGGACACATTCAGCAAAGTGGGCGCGGGTTGCGCACCGGTCGGCAGATACAGGCTGATCGCCAGCGCCCAAGCGAAGAGGCACGGCATCTCGGACTTCGACCCCACGTGCAAGCGAGAAAACAGGTATGGGGCGTCCGCGGGAATCCGGCTCGATCCTTGCCGGCGCGTGGTTTTGCTCAGTAGCTCGAACATATCAATTCACCCTTTACTTACTTGCGATTTGCGTGGACGGATACCGACTGCGGTTTGACTGTGGCGTCAGCCGGCACTGGATCCGCCGGGGCGGAGCAGGGGTTGCGACAGCAACTAGTACAAGGGTTATCCGTTGACGCAAGACTATAGTGGAGCAAAATAAGAACGCAAAGGAATGATTTGGACAATATTTATAACCTATGGATATATGTCGGAGGCACCAGTCCCAATCGCCGTACGCCGACAACACGGCAGATCGGACCGAACAAGCACGTCAGTGACAGCGATCGCCCTTGTCAGTGCTTGAGACCACAGCCTGGAATTTTGGCTAAGAATGCGCGCATGTCATACGGCTCATTCTACCTACTAGACACGCAAACCCTGGATGGGCTTGGCTTTTTGTCAAAAGGGGGTGTCCATGTGAATGCTGTTAGCACAACATGTAGAAATGCCAACGCCGCTACCTGTCCTCATTTTTGGAAGCCAGATAGGGGCTTACGCGTGCGTCTGCCTGGAGGCAGGCCACAATGTCTAGGGTTTACAGCACTCACGTGGACACCCCGTTTGTCTAAAAGTCCTTCGTTTCTTAGACTGGCGTGAAGCCTTTGTGTGTTGACCATGTGCGCTTAGACTATGAACGCTCATGCTCGGCATGCAGCAGCGCCCGGCCGATGACGGCGAACTGAAAGCTTTCGATTCGATTTATCCTTCCCGGGAAACGAGCATGAAGAATTCTGAATCGACCGAGGAGCGGCCCGAGCCGGTGTCGCTGGGCCAGGCCTTCTGGTATTGGCTCAAGCTGGGCTTTATCAGCTTCGGAGGCCCGGCCGGGCAGATTGCCATCATGCATCACGATCTGGTGGAGCGAAAACGCTGGATTTCCGAGCGGCGCTATCTGCATGCGCTCAATTACTGCATGCTGTTGCCGGGCCCGGAAGCGCAGCAACTGGCGACGTACATCGGCTGGCTGATGCATCGCACATGGGGCGGGATCGTGGCCGGCACGCTGTTCGTGTTGCCGTCGTTTTTCGTCCTGATGCTGCTGAGCTGGATTTACCTGGCCTTCGGCACCTTACCCGCTGTTGCCGGCTTGCTCTATGGCATCAAGCCGGCCGTCACCGCGATCGTGTTGTTCGCGGCTTACCGTATCGGTTCGCGCGCGCTCAAGAATGGGGTGCTGTGGACTATCGCCGCCCTGGCCTTCCTCGCCATCTTTACGTTCGATGCGCCGTTTCCATTGATCGTGTTGCTCGCTGCAATCCTGGGTACCATCGGCGGTAAGGTCGCACCGCAAAGATTCGCCGTGGGCGGCGCACATGGCGCTGCCAACAAAAGCTTCGGGCCGGCGCTCATCGATGACGACACACCCGTGCCGGTCCATGCCCGATTCCAGGGGACGCGCCTCGCTCGGGTCATCGTCGCTGGACTGATCCTGTGGGGCAGTGCGATCGGCTTTCTTTGCGCGCGTTATGGCTGGCATGGGGCGCTGACGCAAATGGGCTGGTTCTTCACCAAGGCGGCGCTGCTGACCTTCGGCGGCGCTTATGCGGTGTTGCCTTACGTCTACCAGGGAGCGGTGGAGCACTTTCAGTGGCTCACACCCCATCAAATGATCGATGGTTTGGCCTTGGGTGAAACCACTCCCGGTCCGTTGATCATGGTGGTGACCTTCGTGGGCTTCGTCGGGGGCTGGACCCAACAGCTCTTCGGTCCGGATGACCTATTTCTGGCCGGGGCGGCGGCAGCGGCCGTGGTGACCTATTTCACCTTTCTTCCCAGCTTTCTGTTCATCCTGATGGGCGGCCCTCTGGTCGAATCCACCCACGGCAATCTGAAGTTCACCGCGCCGCTCACCGCCATCACGGCGGCCGTAGTGGGCGTGATCCTGAACCTCGCGCTATTCTTCGCCTATCACGTGTTCTGGCCGCAAGATCTTGGTGGACGCTTCGACGGCGCTTCCGCGCTGATCGGCATCTGCGCCCTCCTCGCGCTGTTTCGTTTCAAGATTGGTGTGATTCCAGTCATCGTGGCATCCGGGGCGGCCGGGCTCGCGTTCGTCTTGCTCAAACCCTGGCTCGCCCAGAAGGGAGTTTTCCTCTGAGCACGATCCGTTTTGGTATCAGTCAGTGTGCCCCGTCCCTGCGATCCAACCCTCCCGAATCCATTGCTGCAGCAGGGTGGCGATCTCGACAGCCACGCGACCGGGTTCGATCCAGTCGCATAGCGACTCACAGGTCTCTGCGAGAGACGCCCCGGACAGCAGGGCTTCCAATGCCCCGGCTTCGTGAGCCGACAATGAGCGGAAAAAGGTGGTCAAGTCATATCGCCAAACGGCCCACCCGACGGGCCTTTCATCGGTCTCTGCTGGCAGCGTCCCGTTTGGTTGAGTGAGTGCTTTCCACTGCGCTGCCACATGGTGGCTCAGCTTCAGATAGCGCAGGGAGGGATGGAAAACCAGGCGCAGGGTCGGCCAGACGTCGGGCCTCAAGGCGGCCATTTGCGCGAAACCCATCGAGGGACAGTCGCAGGCATCGAAGGCTTCGCTCAGCGCCCATTCGAAAGCGGCCAGTTCGCCGAGAGCGGGTTGCGCGGAATATGGCGCCGCTTCGGTGAGAAAGCGGCTCAGATGGCGACCGAACCAGCGGATCGAAAAATGGTTCGAGGGATAAGCATCGAGATAAGCGCGGCCCAGGTCCGCGAAGCCGCCGTCCCCGAGCAAGGCGTGCAGGGCCGGATAATCCGTTTCCAGCGCTTCGATCAGACGCAGCCGGTAGGCTTCCGAATAGATCTCCAAACCATCGGCGCCTTCGGCGTTGGGTACTGCCAAGACAAAGCCGGGAACCTCGGCTCCGGGTTCGAGCAGAAAAGCGAGCAGGCGGTGCTGCACTTCGAACAGAGGAAGACCCATCGGTTCCATCGATTGGATCATGCCGCCGCCTCCACCGAATGATCGGCGGCGATCCGCCGGGCCAGAGCGAGCTCGGCCATTAGTTCCGCTAGCGGCGGGATCTGGTCATCGCGCTCGATCATCATGGAAACTTGCCCGAACCGGTCCAAGGCTTCCCGATAGAGATCCCAAACCGGATCGATCACCCGATCGTCGTGGGTATCGATGATACGGCTGCCGAGGTTGAGATGGCCGGCCAGGTGAAACTGCCAGACTCGCTTGACCGGCACATTCCGGAGATAGGCGAGCGGGTCGAAGCCGTGGTTATAGGCGCTGACGTAGATGTTGTTGAGGTCGAGCAGGATCAGGCAATCCGACTGTTCCGAGACGGCACTGAGGAATTCCCATTCCGTCATTTCCGACTGACGGTAGGTGATGTAACTGGACACGTTTTCCAGCAGGATTCTCCGCCCGAGGAAATCCTGCACACGCGCGATGCGTTCGACCACGTGCCCGACGGCTTCTTCCGTATAGGGCAAGGGCAACAGATCGTGCAAATTGATGCCCTTGGCACCCGTCCAGCACAGGTGGTCGGAAACCCAGGCGGGCTCGATGCGTTGGGCCAACCCCTTGAGCTGGCAAAGATACTCTTCATCCAGTGGGTCGGTGCCGCCCACGGAAAGCGAGACCCCATGCATGGCCATGGGATAATCCGCGCGAATCTTGTCGAGGTAGTACAGGGGCTTTCCGCCCGCAACCAGGTAGTTCTCCGTCAACACCTCGAACCAATCCACGGCGGGTTTATCCCGCAGAACGGTATCGTAATGCTCCTTGCGCAGCCCGAGCCCAAAACCAAGGTGAGGACGCTCATCCGGAGCGATCATAGCGGCATTCGCGAGTTGGATCAGGAATTCGATCAACAGGCTGGACGCCGCGGCGCCCAGCCTCTCGGCAGCAAAGAAAGGCCTATTTCATGCCGACGTCGGTCAGGATCTTTCCACCTTTAGCTTCACAGTCTGCCTTCTTCATCATGATGAAGCCCTGGCCCTTGCAGGAATTCTGGCCCCCGCAGGCGTTGGTTGCGGTCTTGCACTGAGATTGGCCTTTGCAGGCATTGACGCCGCCGCAATAAACCTTGGCTTCTTCGGCACTGCCTTGCTCCGCGGCCGGCAGGGGACCGCTCACGAACAAGGTGGCTGCGGCTGTCGCCAGCCAGAGACCCTGGTTTTTCTGTGCTTTTGTCATCGTTAAATTGCTCCGGTTCAGGTGAGGGGTTAGAAACACAAGCCAGCTGCCTATGTGTCCCTCCGTCACGGGCGATCCCTGCGCCCGATAAACGAAGGAACGCGGTTTTGGCGAGTGGCATGCTAATTCGACCGAGGCCGTCATGCAACTCTCATGCAACTCTTCGCCGTCGTTCCGGGCGGGAAGCCGCAACCCAGGCGCGCGATGATCGTTCCTTTCCTTGAGGAGAGCCACAACTTACTGCAACGCCTCGCCCTGCGGTCTATTGCCGGCGCCCGGCGAGGTTCCGCCGGTGCGAGCTCGATGACAGTTTCGCTGGCGTAAGCGGGTCTGCACGCCCGGATGCCGCGCAAGATGCTGAGCTGACGGGCCATCCCTGGCTGTCCCACGTTATCAAGCCGCGGGGTGTGTGCTTTCACGCAGTGGTGCGGGATTTCACACTCTCCGTCAAATCTCGGTCATTGGGGTAAGGCAGGACCGATTCCAGGTCGATGTCGTAGCAGCCTGTGACTCCCCCACAGAGCCTCACAAGGCCGGGGAGGAGGAAAGAGCGACCGTGGTTGCCGACAGCCGGCGTGCTCCTCTTCGCCGTACCGCATGGGTGGTATATCCTTGGCGCTCGCCGCCCCATCGCGGGATTTCTGTCTCTTAGCGAAAACCGTTATCGTGAACCCTTCACACGCCAATACTCACCCCCCCGGATTTCGCCTCTTCCAGGTAGTCACACTCTGCGCCGCGCGATGAGGAAAGCACTGGCGATCACGTTAGCCCTTTCTGGAATTGCCCTGATTCTCTGGCTCGATAGCTGGTTCATGAGCCATACCGACATGCCCAAACTTAGCCGGGACATGAGCTATGGTCTCCTGTTCCTGGTTGGCTTCCTCACCGGGTTTCATTGTGTCGGCATGTGCGGCCCGCTGATCATCGGTTATGCGGCCAGGGACGCCGCCGCCGGGATCGCATCGTCTGTCTCCCATCTCCTGTACGGGGTCGGGAAAACCCTGTCCTACTCCCTCATTGGCGGCTTGTTTGGCACTTTCGGCGCGGTCATTGCCTTCACGCCGCAAACCCAGGGGGCGGTCGGCATGGCCGCGGGCGTGTTCCTGATTCTGTTCGGCCTGCACATGCTGAACGTGTTCCCCTCGCTGCGGCATTTCCACATCAAGACTCCGGCCTTCGTGATGCGGTTCGTGGGGAAGGAATACCGGAAACATCGAAATCCGTTTGTCATCGGTCTTCTCAACGGCCTGATGATCATCTGCGGGCCGTTGCAGGCTATGTACGTGATGGCGGCGGGCACCGGCAGTGGGTCCGAGGGTGCGGCTATGCTGTTCTTCTTCGGCCTCGGCACCCTGCCGCTGCTGTTGGGCTTCGGGTTTCTCACCAGTCTGCTTTCGACGAACCTGACGCCAAAATTGCTCAAGGCCTCAGGCGTGATCGTCATGGTTCTCGGGGCGATCATGCTCAACCGCGGGCTCGCGCTCGCGGGTTCAGGGTTGGATTTGAATACCCTGGTGGCCCGTGTGTCGACGGCGCTGGCGCCGGTCGTGGCCGAGACCCCTGCCTGCGAAGCCGAACAAACCATCACCATGGAAGTGCTGGTCGGGCGTTTCGCGCCGAATCGGTTCGTCCTCCGTAAAGGAGTGCCGGTGAAATGGGTGATCGACGGCAAGGAACTGAACGAGTGCAACCGCAGCATCGTGGTTCCGAAGTACGATCTGAAGATCATGCTGCACCCGGGCACACAAACGATCGAATTCACTCCCCAAGAGGCCGGTGTCGTTCCCTGGAGCTGCTGGATGGGCATGATTCCCGGCAGCTTCATCGTGGTCGACACGCCGCCGTCCGCCGGGGCGGCGGAGGAAACGTCGGTCTTCGCGCGGGCCAAGGGTTTGCTGGAAGGAATCGGACAGCGCGTGAGCCGGGCCGTCCGGGAATGGTGGCATCGGTTGCCCTCCCGCAAAGTCGATTCGTTCTAGCCCAACAAGCGGCGAGTCGGCCGCCGCGCGATCAGAGTGTGTGAAATGCCACACTTCTTTCCTGCGCTCCCGGGGGGAAGCGAGGCAGAATGTTCTTCGTGTTCCTTCGTTCTCACAGCCGCAACGGCCTTCGGTGCTGATGCCGTCAAGCCCAATTACCCAGGCGTCCGATTCGACTCTCCCCCTCCGGATCCAACATGTCTCGTTGTGTACCGCGATCGGGAGGATCGGGTGAGGTTCATGGAGATCAGTTCCGGGACCTATCTGTTTCTGGACGTTCTGCGCCACCAAGGCCCCCTCGACGCGAGCGCGGCAGTGGCAGCGATCGCCGCGACGATCGCACCCGCTGACCACCACAGCTTTGT
>Ga0209254_10003000_pt1 | contig 15407 bp, 12 predicted proteins | sample FrelakmetDIP11DI_FD_187148 | JGI IMG/M metagenome (GOLD analysis project Ga0209254, IMG submission 187148) | Freshwater lake sediment microbial communities from the University of Notre Dame, USA, for methane emissions studies - DIP11 DI (SPAdes)... | ecosystem: Environmental > Aquatic >...
GGCTCCTGCGGCTCGCTCTACGACTTCGACAACGACGGCGACCTCGACCTCGGCCTCGCCGATGAGCTCGAAGACGTGGTGCTGCTGCTGCGCAACGGCCCCGCGGTCCTGCCGCTGTTCGCCAACGGCTTCGAGAACCCCTGAGCCGCGGCGTCAATTCGCCTTGATCATGCAGAAAACGTTGAGCTTGTTGCCGTCGGGATCGCGGAAGTAGCCGGCATAGAAACCAGAGCCGCGCGGACCGACCGCACCCTCGTCCTTGGCGCCCAGTTCCAGGGCCTTGCGGTGCAGCGCGTCGACCTTGGCCGGCGAATCCACCACCAGCGCGACCATGGTGCCGTTGCCGACGGTGGCCGGCTTCTGGTCGTAGGGCTTGAACACGCACAGCGCCGGTTGCGTGGGCGATACCGCCCAGGCCACATAGGTCTCCGCCTCCATGAACCGCCCGGCGCCCAGCATGGCCAGCAGCGGGTCGTAAAAGGCGCAGGCGCGCGCCATGTCGTTGGTGCCGAAGGTGACGTAGCCGATCATCGGAGCCTCCAGGGTCGGGAGTCGGGTGCCATGCCGGCGACCGCCAGGCACGGCGGCGCAGCTTCGGCCCAATTGACGCGGTCGGCAAGTGGCAAGGCATGGCAAGGCGCGCCGGCGACCGGCTAAAGTCGGGTAATGACCTCCCAACCCTCGCCCGCCGTCCGCCCCGGCCTCCGGCAGCTCCGCAGTGCCATCGCGTGCTGCCTGTTCGCGGCGCTCGCTCCCGGCGCGCTCGCAGCCGCCGTCGAGCCGGCACAATCCTGGCTGTTCGTGCATGCCGGCACCCTGCTCGACCGGCCCGGCCAGGCCCCGCGGTCGGCGGCCACCGTGGTGATCCGCGGCGAGCGCATCGTCGCGGTCAGCGCCGGCTACGTGCAGCCCGGCGCCTACGCGGGCGCCCCGGCCGACGCACCGGTCCTCGACCTGCGCGAGCGCTTCGTGATGCCGGGCCTGATCGACTCGCACGTGCACCTCGACTCGGACCGCGCCGGGGTCGAAGGCGCGATGGCCGCGATGACCGACAACATCGCGGCCAGTGCCTACGAAGCGGCGATGAACGCGCGCAAGACCCTCGCCGCCGGCTTCACCACCGTGCGCAACCTCGGCAATGCCGACGGCGTCACCCTCGCGCTGCGCGACGCGATTGCCTCCGGCCAGATGCCCGGGCCGCGGATCCTCGATGCCGGCACCTCGATCTCCGCCACCGCGGGCCACATGGACCCGACCCTGGGCTTCCGCGAGGAACTGCACGACGCGCTCGATCGCCACGCCAACCTCTGCGATGGCGCGGATGATTGCCGCCGCGCCGTGCGGCGCCAGGTCGCGCGCGGCGTCGACCTGATCAAGATCGCCACCACCGGCGGGGTCAACAGCCGCATCGGCGCGGGCCTGGGCCAGCAGCTGTTCGAGGACGAGGCCATCGCCCTGGTCGAAACCGCGCACCTCTACGGCAAGAAGATCGCGGTGCATGCGCACGGCAACGACGGCATCCTCATCGCCCTGCGCGCTGGCGCCGATTCGATCGAGCACGGCACCCTGATGGACGACGCCAGCATCGCGCTGATGCTCGAGCACGGGACCTACTACGTGCCGACCCTGTCGACCGTCAACGGCTACCTCGAGCGCATCGCCGCCAACCCCGACGCCTATCCGCCAGCGGTGCGGGCCAAGATCGACTGGCGCATCGGCGTCACCGGCCAGGCCCTGCGCAAGGCGCATGCGCGCGGCGTCAAGATCGCCTTCGGCACCGATGCCGGGGTCAGCAAGCACGGGCGCAACGCCGACGAATTCGAGCTGATGCAGCAGTACGGCATGAGCCCGATGGAGGCGCTGGTGGCGGCGACCGTCAATGCCGCCGACCTGCTCGGCATCGCGGACGAGGCCGGCACGCTCGAGCCGGGCAAGCGTGCCGATTTGATCGCCGTGTCGGGCGACCCGCTCGCTGACCTCACGCTGCTCAAGCAGGCGCCGCTGGTGATCCAGGGCGGTCGGGTGCAAGCGGCGGCAGCGCAATAAACCGTCACGGCACAGCTCGCGGAGCCGCCATGCCCAGCCGCATTCCCACCCTGCTCGCCGCGCTGCTGCTGGGCGCGATGGCGCTGCCGTTCGCATCGGCGCAAGACGAGCCCAAGCTCGTGCCGGCGGCCACGCTCGGGGAACTCGACCAGCGTCTGGCGGAACTGTTCCTCAAGCACAAGGTCCCCGGCGCCACGGTTGCCGTGATCGAGGACGATGCGGTGGTGCTGGCCAAGGCCTATGGGCTGGCCGAAGTCGAGCGCCAGGTTCCCGCGACGCCGGACACCGTGTTCCGCGCCGGCTCGATCAGCAAGAGCATCGTCGGCATCGCGGTGATGATGCTGGTCGAGGAAGGCAAGCTGGACCTGGCCGCGAAACTCGCCGACCTCGCGCCCGAGATCCGCTTCCGCAACGCATGGGAAGCGACCGACCCGGTCCGGGTGGCCCATCTCCTGGAGCACACCACCGGATTCGACGACCTGCGCTTCCGCCAGTACCTGATCGACGGCTCCGGCATGAGCCTGCGCCAGGCGATCGATCATTACGGGCCCTACGAAAGCCGCTGGCGCCCCGGCACCTGGTTCGCGTACTGCAATACCGCGCCGGTTATCGCCGGCTATCTGGTCGAGAAGGCCTCCGGCCTGAGCTGGGCCGAATTCACCCGCACGCGCATCTTCGAGCCGCTGGGAATGGAATCAGCGCATTGGGACCGGGCGCCGGCAATCATCGACCGGCTGGCGCGCAGCTACCAACCCGATGGCGTGACCCCGGAACCCTATGTCGACATACCGGGCAAGCCCGCGGGCGCGCTCAATGTCACCGCTGGCGACCTGGCCAAGCTGGCGCGGATGCTGATCGGGCGCGGCACCGTCGATGGCGTGACCCTGCTGCGGCCCGAATCGGTGGACCGGATCGAAACGCCGCACACGACGCTGGCCTCGCGCAGTGGGCTCACGGTCGGGTACGGCCTGGGCAACGTGCTGGTCGCGCGCGCGAAGGCCGCGTTCCACGGCCACGACGGCGGCATCGACGGTTTCCTTTCCACGTACCTGTACCAGCCCGAGCACCGCGCCGGCTACGTGGTGATGATCAATGCGCCGATCGGCGAGGCGCTGGCCACGGGCGACGCAATTTCCGACTACCTGCAGCGCGACTGGCCCGCGACGGCGCAGCCCGGGTACCCGCACGAGGCCGGCGAACTCGAAGCGCTCACCGGGTTGTACCAGTCCGTCGCTCCGCGCCAGCAGATGCTGGCGCCGTTGGAGCGCCTCGCGGACTGGTCGCCGGTGCAGTTCAGCGAGGGTCGATTCAACATCAACGGCACCGAACGCAAGGGCGTTGCGCCGCGCGTGTTCCGGCGCGCCGAACGCATCGCGCCCAACGTGCTGTTCATGGATGGCGATGATGGCCAGATGATGCTGACGCCGACCGGCGCCAACCGCCGGGTACCGCTGCTGGAAACGGTGCTGAAGGCGACCTGGGGCGTGCTGTATGCGCTGGTGCTGCTGACCACCCTGGTCTACCTGCCGGTGTGGGCGGTTGGCTGGTTCCGCGGGCGCCTGCGCGAGCGCGGTGGTGTCATGGTGCGGCTGTTGCCGGCACTGGCGGCGTTCTCGATCGCGGCCTTCGCGGGCACCCTGCTCTACGCCCTGGCCGGCTCGCCCAATACGCTGCAGCTCCTGGGCACGCCCTCGGCCACTGCGCGCTTCCTGCAGTACAGCTCGGCCTCGATCCCGGTCTTCGGCATCCTGGCCGTGCTCGCCGGCATGCGCGCGCCGCAGGTCACGCCGGGGTGGGTGCGCGTGCTGGCCCAGCTCGCCGGCATGCTGGCCTTCATCGCCGGCGCGTGGCTGTGGCCCGAGGGTTGGGTCGGGCTCCAGACCTGGCTCTGAGCGCGCGGCGGCCTACCCGCCGTCGGCGCCAGCCGCTGCCGGCTTGCGCGCAGCGATCCAGGCGTCGATGTGCTGTTCCAGCGCGTACAAGGGCACCGACCCGGTGGCCAGCACCGCATCGTTGAAGTCGCGCAGGTCGAAGGCCGGCCCCAGTGCCGTGCGTGCGCGCTCGCGCAGCGACAGGATTCGCAATTGGCCGATCTTGTAGGCCAGCGCCTGGCCCGGCGTGCCGATGTAACGGTCGATCTCGTTGACGATGTCCTGTTCGGTCTTGGGCGCGTTGTCCTTGAAGTAGGCGATCGCGCGCTCACGGCTCCAGCCCTGGTAGTGCATGCCGGTGTCGACCACCAGGCGCACCGCGCGCCACATCTCGTAGACCAGCTGGCCCATGCGGTCGTAGGGATCGGCGTAGAGGCCCATCTCCTCGCCGAGGCTTTCGGCGTACAGGCCCCAGCCCTCGCCGTAGGCGACGAAATACGCGGTGCGGCGGAACATCGGCCGCTCGGGCAATTCCAGGCCCAGCGCGAACTGGAAATGGTGGCCCGGCACGGCTTCGTGCAGCGACAGCGGCACCATCTCCCAGATCGGACGAACCTCCGGCTTGTAGAGGTTCACGTAGTAGTAGCCGGCACGGCTGCCGTCGGCCGCGCCGGGCTGGTAGTACGCGGTGGTGGTGTCCGGCGCGCTGGTGGCGGGGATCGGGCGCACGCCGTAGGGCATGCGCGGCAGGTTCCGGAACACCTTCACCAGTTCGGGGTCGATGCGCTTGGACAGGGCCTGGTAGGCCTCCAGCAGCGCCGCCGGGGTCGGGTGGAAGAACTTCGGATCGCTGCGCAGGTGGGTGAAGAAATCGCCCAGCGTGCCCTCGAAACCGACCTCGGCCTTGATCTCCTCCATGCCCGCGCGGATGCGCGCCACTTCCTTGATCCCGATCGCGTGGATCTCGTCGGGCGTGAGCTCGGTGGTGGTGTAGTCGCGGGCGAGGAATTCGTAGTACGCCTTGCCGTCGCGCCGCGCCGATACCGCGATCGCGGTCGGGGTAGCCGGCAGGTAAGTGTCGTTGAAGAAGCGTGCCAGTCGCGCATAGGCAGGCAACACGATCGTGCCGATCGCCTCGCGCGCTTCGGCGCGCAGCCGTTCCTGCTCCGCCGCAGGGATCGAATCCGGCATGCGCGCGAACACGGCGAAATACGGGCTGTCCTCGGGCTTGGCGACCCGCTGCGCCGCGATCTGCGCCGGCACGCGTTGCATGATCACGCGCGGCGGCAGCATGCCGTCGGCCACGCCTTCGCGCATCAGCGCGATGGTCTGGTCGGTGTAGCGGCCGAACTGGCTCAAGCGCGCCAGCCAGTTTTCGTAGTCCCCGACCTGGGTGAAACGCTGCAGCTCGGTGATCTCGTGAAGGTTCTGGATGCCACTCTGGTGGGTCAACGGGATCAGGTACTCGCGGAATTTCTGCCGCTCGACCTGGCGTTCGAGCAACCAGCGGAAGGTGTCGAAGTCGAGGCGGTCGTCGGGCCCGAGCGCCGCGCGATCGATCGCCAGCAGCGCCGCCAGGGCCTTGCGGTCGCCGTCCTGGCGCGCACGGATCGCCGCCAGGTCCAGGTCCGGCAACTGGTCGTCGAAGCGCCGGTCGCCGAGGTAGGTCGCGTTGAGCGGGCTCTCGCGCAGGCCGCGCTCCCACTCGCTCTCGAACAGCGCGTGCAGCGTCGTGGCGGCATCCGCCGCGATCGCAGCGGCCGACGCCGCGATGAGGGCCAGCATCGTTGCGCCCTGCAGCAGCTTGCGAACGCGCATGGTGGCTCCGCGTAGTCTGGGATGGTCGATTACTACCGCAGATTCCGCCCGGCGTCTAATCCCGATCCGGGGCCTGGCTGGTCCATGCATGGCTACGGAGTATCCTCTCGGCCACTGATTCCCATGGGGCGACGCATGGCGCCGGTCGTCACCCCGGGTCGCGGTACCTCGCTCGCCGACAGCGCCCAAGCCCAGCATGGAGAAGACGATGTCCGAGCAATCCATGATCCTGCGATCGATGCAGGCGACGATCCTGAGCCTTCCGGTTCTTGCCGGCACTGCCTTCGCACAGGCCCCTGCGCCCGCGCAGCCGTTGACGCGCGCTACCGACGACGCCCAGCTCACCTGGGGTCCCTGCCCGCCCTTCCTGCCCGCGGGATGCGCGATCGCCGTACTGCAGGGCGATCCCGCCCTCGGCAACTTCGACATCTTCTTCAAGGTGCCCGGCAAATCGGTCATCCCGCCGCATTGGCACACATCCGCCGAACGCATGGTGCTGGTCGCGGGCGAACTCGAAGTCACTTACGAGGGGCGCGAGGCGCTCACGCTCAAGCCCGGAACCTATGCCTACGGCCCGGCGAAGCACCACCACCACGGCACCTGCCTGAGCGCGGATCCCTGCGTGCTCATGATCGCCTTCGAACTGCCGCTGGATGCGGTACCGGTGGACGGCGCGGCGAAGTAGCGCGGCGCCAGGTCAGGATCCAGCGCGGACGATCTCGACCCATGGCACTCGATCAATCGGGATGCGGGCTCGCGCGAGGATCGCGTGGGAGAGCGTTGGTCCACGACCCGAGGCCTGGGTCTGCCACGCCGGCCGCGTCGGGGCCTTCGATCAGGCTATCGACGCGTGCCCGGTACCTCTGCGTGCTGGCACTGTCGTTGCCGCCTGGCGCGCATGCGCAGACCGCCTTCCGCTTCAGCGATCTCGACCTGCGCGATCCGCACGTGTTCGTTAATTTCCTCGGCTGCCGCGACCTCACCGATACGCCCGTGGTGGGATTTTCGGTCAACGGAGAATTGCAGACCCGCATCCAGACCGACGGCAGCCAGCCGTCCGATGGCCTGCTCGATCTTTCCTACCTGGTCGAGTTCCTGCCCCTGGACCAGGCCCAGCCCACCAATCTGGTCGACACCCTCAGCTTGCAATGCACGGCCCCTCTGGTCGGCACGACCTGCGGCCCGCCCGCAACGCCACTGGGTATCGCGGGAGACGCGTCGTTGGCGTCGACTGGCCAGTGCCTTGCGCCGCTGCCAGGCACCACCCGTCCCTATTCGCCCGCCATTACCAACACCAGCGGGCCCTGTTTCGCCACGCCGGCAGGCACGGTCACGCTGGATCTTGGTGGAATCCCCTTGACGCTACGCGACACGCGCATCGCCGCGACCTTGGTCGGGAATCCCGCGGGCAACCTGGTCAACGGCCTGCTCAGCGGATTCGTCAGCGAAGCCGACGCCAACGCCACCATCCTGCCTGCAACCCTGCCGCTGATCGGCGGCCAGACCTTGTCGTCGTTGCTTCCCGGCGGCACGGGAAACTGCGCGGGCTTCAATGACAAGGACATCAATGGCGGCGTGCAAGGCTGGTGGTTCTACCTCAATTTCACCGCGCCTCGGGTCACGCTGGTCGCTGACCCCTTCGCGGACGGATTCGCCGACGGCTTCGAGTAGCCGCGACACCACCCGTCGCGCCGCAACACTCAGGCCGCCGGATCCTCCAGCGCCTGCCAGCGCGCGTAGGCGGCCTCGAGTTCGGCCTGGGCGCTCGCAAGCTCCGCGTTGTGGGCGGCGATCGCGGCGCCGTCGCGGCGGTAGAAGTCCGGCTCCTGCGTGCGCGCGACCAGGGATGCGATGCGGGTCTCGATGAGCTCGACCTGGGCCGGCAGTTTCTCCAGTTCGCGCGCTTCCTTCTGGCCGAGTCGGCGGCGCGGCGGCGCCGCGGCAAGCTGCGCAGTGGCGACTGGCATCGCGACGGGTGCGCGCGCCAGTGCGGAGGCAGTTGGCGCTGGCGCGGTCGATCGCTGCCGTACCCAGTCGCTGTAGCCCCCCACGTACTCGGCCACGCGGCCTTCGCCCTCCATCACCAGGGTCGAGGTCACGACCTGGTCGAGGAAATCGCGGTCGTGGCTGACCAGCAGCAGCGTGCCCGGGTATTCGCCGAGGATTTCCTCGAGGAGTTCGAGCGTCTCCACGTCGAGGTCGTTGGTGGGCTCGTCCATGACCAGCAGGTTGGAGGGCTTGGCGAAGAGCTTGGCCAGCAGCAGGCGGTTGCGCTCTCCGCCCGAGAGGCGCGTGATCGGCGCGCGCGCGCGTTCCGGCGAAAAGAGGAAATCCTGCAGGTAACCCAGCACGTGCTTGCGCCGGCCGCCCACGTCGACGTAGTCGAGCCCGTCGGCGACGTTGTCGAGCGCGTTCCAGTCCTCGCGCAGGACGCTGCGGTACTGGTCGAAATAGACCACGTCGAGGCCGGTGCCCAAGCGCACTTCGCCCTGCGTGGGCGTCAGTTCCCCCAGCAGCAGCTTGAGCAGCGTGGTCTTGCCGCTGCCGTTGGGCCCGATCAGGCCCACGCGGTCGCCGCGCATGATCACGGTCGAGAAGTCGCGCACCAGTGCCCGGCCGGGATAGCCGAACGACACATTGCGCGCGTCGATGACCTTGCGCCCGGAGGATTCGGCCTGGGCCAGGCCCATGCGCACGGCGCCGGCCTGCTCGCGCCGCGCCGCGCGCTCGCGCCGCATGGTCTCCAGCCGCCGTACCCTGCCCTCGTCGCGCGTGCGCCGGGCCTTGATGCCTTGCCGGATCCAGACCTCCTCCTGCGCCAGCAGCTTGTCGAAGCGCGAGCGCTCCTGCGCCTCGGCATTGAGCCGCTCCTCGCGCCGCCGGACGTAGTTGGCCCAATCGCCGGGCCAGCTCGAGACCTGGCCGCGATCGATCTCGATGATGCGGGTCGCCAGGGCGCGCAGGAAGCGCCGGTCGTGGGTGACGAAAACCACGCTGCCCGGCCATCCGTGGAGGAAATCCTCGAGCCAGTCGATCGACTCGATGTCGAGGTGGTTGGTGGGCTCGTCGAGCAGCAGCAAGCCCGGGTTGCCGACCAGCGCGCGCGCCAGCAGGGTGCGTCGCTTCATGCCGCCCGAGAGCGCGGCGAACGAGGCTTCGCCGTCGAGGCTGAGCCGGTCCAGGGTCTCGACCACGCGCTGGTCGGCCGACCAGCCATGCGCGGCCTCGATGCGCGCCTGCACCGCAGCCATGGCATCGGCATCGAAGGGTTCGGCGTGGCTCAGGTGATGGAATTCGGCCAGCCACGCGCCGAGGTCGCCGAGCCCGGCGAAGACCACGTCGAACACGTCGCCCGCAGCGTCGTGCGGGATTTCCTGCTCCAACCGCGCCACGCGCACGCCGTCGGATACCCGCAGCTCGCCGTCATCGGGCCGGATCTCGCCGGCCAGGAGGCGCAGCAGGGTCGACTTGCCGGCGCCATTGCGGCCGATCAACGCGATGCGCTCACCGGGCTCGATGGTGAGGCCGACCTTTTCGAGCAACAGGGGACCGCCGACGCTGTAGTCGACGTCGAGCAGGGATATCAAGGGCATGCGCGCATTGTACGTTGCCGCACCCTGCCCGCAGGCGCTGGATCATCGGGTCGACGCAACCCGATCGATGACCTTCTGTGGGAGCGGCTTTAGCCGCGACGGGCGCCCGTCGCGGCTAAGGCCGCTCCCACAGGGCAAGGTCCCCATCAGCGCCGCCGATCCAGTCCCCGGAAGGAAGCACCAGGTCCGCGTACTCCGGATGGCGCTCCGCATAGGCCGCCGCATAGGAACACGCCGGCACCACGCGCCAGCCGGCCGAGCGCGCATGGTCGAACGACGCCTGCACCAGCGCGGCAGCAATGCCGCGCCCGCCCACGGTCGCCGGCACCTCGGCATGGACGATCGTCATCACGTTGCCGTGCAGCCGATAGTCGAGCCGGCAGGGCTGCCCCTCGACGACGGCACTGAAGCGCAAGGCGGCGGCGTCGTGGAGGATGGTCGGGTTCATGTGGGTTCCTGCCTATCGCGCGCAGAGCGCGCTCCTACTTTGCCGGCATTGTAGGAGCGCGCCCTGCGCGCGATAAGCCTCGCTTGCCGCCAAAGCCGATCCTGCAGGTGCAACCTTTGCATTTTCGGAACGCGCCATGGCTCCATTCGGGCTACGCTGTGCAAATGAGCGAGCTTCCCAGCACTACCAGCAGCGCCCCTTTCGCCAATCTCGGCCTGTCCGAACCCGTCCTCGCCGCGCTACGCGACGTCGGCTACGAGACTCCCTCGCCGATCCAGGCTGCGACCATTCCCCTGCTGATGGCCGGCCGCGACGTGCTGGGCCAGGCCCAGACCGGCACCGGCAAGACAGCGGCCTTCGCGCTGCCGATCCTGAGCCGCATCGACACCACCCGCGCGACCACGCAGGCGCTGGTGCTCGCGCCCACGCGCGAACTGGCGATCCAGGTCGCCGAGGCCTTCCAGCGCTATGCCGCGCACTTGCGCGGCTTCCAGGTCCTGCCGATCTACGGCGGCCAGAGCTACGGTCCGCAACTGGGCGGCCTGCGCCGCGGCGCGCACGTCGTGGTCGGCACGCCCGGGCGCGTGATCGACCACCTCGAGCGCGGCTCGCTGGACCTCTCGACCCTGAGTTGCGTGGTCCTCGACGAAGCCGACGAGATGCTGCGCATGGGCTTCATCGACGCAGTCGAGTCGATCCTGCAGAAGGCCCCGTCCCAGCGCCAGACCGCGCTGTTCTCGGCCACCATGCCGGCGCCGATCCGGCGCATCGCCGATCGCCACCTGCGCGATCCCGCGACGGTGATGATCGAGGCCAAGACCCGCACCGCCACCAACGTGCACCAGCGCTACTGGGCGGTCAGCGGATTGCACAAGCTTGATGCGCTGACCCGGATCCTGGAAGCCGAGCCCTTCGACGCCATGATCGTGTTCACCCGCACCAAGCAGGCAACCGAGGAACTGGCCGGGCGCCTGCAGGCGCGCGGCTTCTCCGCCGCCGCGATCAACGGCGACATCGCCCAACCGCTGCGCGAGCGCGCGATCGCGCAACTGCGCGATGGCCAGCTCGACATCCTGGTCGCGACCGACGTGGCCGCGCGCGGCCTCGACGTGGAGCGCGTGAGCCACGTGCTCAACTACGACATCCCCTACGACACCGAGAGCTACGTCCATCGCATCGGGCGCACCGGCCGCGCGGGGCGCAGCGGCGAGGCGATCCTGTTCGTGACCCCGCGCGAACAACAGATGCTGCGCGTGATCGAGCGCGCCACGCGCCAGCCGATCGAGCGCATGGAGCTGCCCAGCGTGGAGGCGGTCAACGACCGCCGGGTGTCGAAGTTCATGCAGCGCATCAGCGACATCCGCGCGGCCGGCGAACTGGGTTCGTTCCAGGCCCTGGTCGAAACCTACGAGCGCGAGCACAACGTCCCGGCCATCGAGATCGCCGCCGCGCTGGCACGCATCGCCCACGGCAACAAGCCGCTGCTGCTCGAAGCCCCGCCGCGCAAGCCTGCCTACGACAAGCCCAGGTACGACAAACCCGCGTACGACAAGCCACGCGATTCCACCCCGTCGCGACCCGGCCGCACCCCACCCCCGCCGTCATCCCGACGCAGGTCGGGACCCAGTGACGACTTCGATCCGGATCGCGCGGCACCCACGCGGCCCAAACGCCCGCGCGCTTCCGACGCCGGCATGCAGACCTACAGGGTCGAAGTCGGCCACTCGCACGGCGTCAAGCCCGGCAACCTGGTCGGCGCAATCGCCAACGAGGCCGCGCTCGACAGCCAGCACATCGGCCGCATCGACATCCATGACGACTACAGCCTGGTCGACCTGCCCAAGGACCTGCCGGCAGAGAGCCTGCAGCACCTGCACAAGGTCTGGGTCGCCGGCCAACGCCTGCGCATCGCACCCGCGCAGGACGCCGACCGCAACGCGACGTCCACGCACAAGAAATCCTACGCGCGCCCGTCCGGCCCCAAGCCGCACCGCAAGGGCCCGTACCCGCAGCGTTGATTTCCGCTCCTCGAGATCGCCGGGATATCTCCCTGAAGCCGCTCCTAGAGGGGCTGCGTTGCCTCAGGTGGCGGCACCAAATTCGGACAGCCAGGCGCCGGCATCGCGCTCGAACCATGCGAGCGGGCCCTGCGGCGCATACGCGGGATGCGCGAACGCGCGCTCGCCGTTGCGGAGCAGCCCGGCCTTGAGCAGCACTCGTTGCGAGCCGAGGTTGGGCAGGTCGGTGATCGCCACGATCCGCGGCAGGCCCATCACCATGAACGCGTAGCGAACCACCGCGAGCGCCATTTCCGTGGCAAATCCGCGCCCCCAGGCCACGGGCACCAGCTGGTATCCGACCTGGATCAGGGTCTCGCCCTGGATGTGGTTGAGCAGGTGCAGTCCCACGCAATTTCCGGTGTCGCGTTCGACGGTGGCCCAGATCCCGAGGCCAGGATTGGCTTCGTAGTAGTCGATGACACGCACCCGCAGCATCTGTTCCGTCTGCGCCCGGTCCTTGGTCCCGCCGGTGTAGCGCGTCACATCCGGATCGGCGTTGAGCCGGCACAGGAACTCGAGGTCGTCCTCGCGGAAACGCCGCAAGGCCAGGCGCGGCGTCACCAGCAAGGGGTGCACGGGCTCGATCGTGGCGCGCGCGTCCGCAGCAGCTCCCGGCGCAGTCAACGCTTCACCGCCCGTGCCGGGACCGCGCGCAGTGCGTTGGCCTCGACGTACGGCGCATGGGTGCCGCGCGGCAGGTACTGCCCCGCGCCGCGCACTGCACGAAGGTCGCCATCCACCCAGGCCAGCGCGCCGCGAGTCAACGTGTGGGTCGCGATGCCGCGCACCGTGCGGCCCTCGAAGATGTTGAAGTCGACGTTCTGGTGATGGGTCTTCGCCGAAATCGTGCGCGAGCCGTTCGGGTCCCACACCACGAGGTCGGCGTCCGAACCCACGCGCACCGCGCCCTTGCGCGGATGGAGGTTGAAGATCTGCGCGGCGTTGGTGCTGGTCACGCGCACGAACTCGCTGGGCGTGAGGCGGCCGCTGCCCACGCCGTAGTGCCACAGCAGCGACATGCGGTCCTCGACGCCGCCGCAGCCGTTCGGGATTTTCGTGAAGTCGTCCTTGCCGGCCGCCTTCTGCGGCGCGCAGAAACAGCAATGGTCGGTGGCCGTGGCATGCAGGTGCCCGGCCTGCAGGCCCTGCCACAGCGCCTCCTGGTGCGACTTGTCGCGGAATGGCGGACTCATCACGTGCGCGGCGGCGCGGGAGAAGTCCGGGTCGCGGTAGACCGACTCGTCGACCAGCAGGTGCCCGGCCAGGACCTCGCCGAACACGCGCTGGCCTTCGCCACGCGCGCGCGCGATCGCCGCGAGCGAATCCTCGCACGAGACATGGACGATGTAGATCGGCGTGCCCAGCACCTCGGCGATGCGGATGGCGCGGTTCGCGGCCTCGCCCTCGACTGCCGGCGGGCGCGACAACGGATGGCCTTCCGGACCGGTGATGCCCTGCGCGACCAGCTTGCGCTGCAACTGGAACACCAGCTCGCCGTTCTCGGCGTGCACGGTCGGCAGCGCGCCGAGCTCGATGCAGCGGCTGAAGCTGTTCACCAGGGCCTCGTCGTCGCACATGATGGCGTTCTTGTAGGCCATGAAGTGCTTGAAACTGGAAACCCCGTGCTCGCGCGCCAGCGTGCCCATGTCGCGGTGCACGCTCTCGTCCCACCAGGTGATGGCGACGTGGAACGCATAGTCGCCGGCAGCCTTCTCGGCCCAGCCGCGCCAGGTGCGGAAGGCCTCCATCAGCGACTGCTGCGGATTGGGGATGACGAAATCGATGATGCTCGTGGTGCCACCGGCGAGGCCCGCGGCGGTACCGCTGTAGAAATCGTCGCTGGCGACCGTGCCCATGAAGGGCAACTGCATGTGCGTGTGGGGGTCGATGCCGCCGGGAATGACCAGGCGGTCGCCGGCGTCGATCACCTGCGCGCCCGTCGGCGCTTCCAGCGCTTCGCCGATCGCGGCAATGCGCCCGGCGCTGCACAGTACGTCGGCGCGGTAGGCGCATTCGGCATCGACCACGGTGCCGCCACGGATCAGGATCGGTTTCATTTTCAGGCGCTCCGCGCACGCAGTTCGGCAGACTTCATCAGCAGCAGGTACAGCAGCCCCGCCACCGCCAGCCCCACGAACCACGCGTAGGTGTAAATCGTTTCGAAGGCCGGCGGCACCGAGGCAACGAAGCCGGCGGCCTTGAGGAAACCCGGCAAGTTGGGCGCGACGCCCAGCACCAGGGCCGCCAGCGCTGCCGGGTTCCAGCCCCCGCGGTAAGCGTAGGCGCCGTCGTGGCGGAACAAGGCCTCGCGATCGAGCTCGGTCCGCCGGATGAGGTAGTAGTCGACCAGCATGATCCCCGCGATCGGCCCCAGCAGCGCCGAGTAGCCGATCAGCCAGGTGAAGATGTAGGCGCCGGTGCTCTCGAGCAGCTTCCACGGGAAGATCGCGATGCCGATGCCCGCGGTGATGTAGCCGCCGGTCCGGAACGAGATCCGCTGCGGCGACAGGTTCGAGAAGCCGTTCGCCGGCGCGACCACGTTGGCCGCGAGATTGGTCGTCAAGGTCGCCAGGAGCAGTGCGATCAGCGCGATCACCACGCCGAAGCCGCCCATGCGCCGGGTCAGCGCCACCGGGTCCCAGATCGCCTCGCCATAGATCAGCACCGTGGCCGAGGTGACCGCGACGCCGATGAAGGCCAGCAAGGCCATCGGCAGCGGCAGCCCGATCACCTGCCCCAGCACCTGGTCGCGCTGGCTGCGCGCGAAGCGGGTGAAGTCGGGGATGTTGAGCGCGAGCGTGGCCCAGAATCCGACCATGGCGGTGAGCGAGGGCCAGAACACGCTGGCGAACTGGCCGGCACGCTCCCCGCCCGGCGCGAATTTCGACGGCGCCGACAGCATCGGCCCGAATCCATCGGCCTTGATCCAGGCCCACGCCAGCAGGGCCAGGCACATCGCGATCAGGAGCGGCGCGGCCCACAGCTCCAGCCAGCGGATCGACTCCGTGCCGTAGCGGATGAACACCACGTGCAGGAGCCAGAAGGCGAGGAAACACAGGGTCTGGCCCAGGTCGATGCCCAGCAGCGGCAGGCGTTCACCGACGATCGCATCGCTGCTCAACACATTGACGATGGCGTAGATCGCCGCGCCACCGACCCAGGTCTGGATGCCGAACCAGCCGCACGCAACCAGCCCGCGCAGCAGCGCCGGCAGCTTCGCGCCCTGGGTGCCGAAGGAGGCGCGCAGCAGCACCGGGAACGGGATGCCGTGCTTGGCGCCCGCGTGGCCGACCAGCAGCATCGGCACCAGCACGATCACGTTGGCGAGCAGGATGGTGAACACGGCCTCGCGCCACGACATCCCCTCGCTGACCAGGCCCGCCGCCAGCATGTAGGCCGGCACGCACACCACCATGCCGACCCAAAGGGCGGCGATCGCTTTCCAGTCCCAGGTCCGCTGGGCCAGCGTGGTCGGCAACAGGTCCTCGTTGACCAGGTCTGGCGCCGCGTTCGCGATTGGCGCATGACTCATTCGCAGCCCCCTCCAGGCGTCATCCCGGCGAAAGCCGGG
>Ga0209254_10003001_pt1 | contig 15405 bp, 16 predicted proteins | sample FrelakmetDIP11DI_FD_187148 | JGI IMG/M metagenome (GOLD analysis project Ga0209254, IMG submission 187148) | Freshwater lake sediment microbial communities from the University of Notre Dame, USA, for methane emissions studies - DIP11 DI (SPAdes)... | ecosystem: Environmental > Aquatic >...
CACCTACGACGTCGGCGGCCCCGACCTGATGAGCTACGAGGACATGATGCGGGTCTTCGGCGCCGTCGTCGGCCGCCAGCCGCGGATCATCCGCGTGCCGGTGCTGACGCCCACGCTGTCGTCGTACTGGCTGGGGCTGATCACCGCCGTGCCCGTCAACATCGCCCGCGCGCTGATCGGCGGGCTCAAGCACGACATCCCGGCGCACGACGAGGCGATCCGGCGCCTGGTGCCGCAGAAGCTGCTCGGGTTCCGTGCCGCGGTCGAGGCAGCGCTCGCGGCGGAGCGCGACAACGCGGTCGCCGCGCGCTGGACCGAGGGCGCGCTGATGTTCCGCGCCTACCGCACCGACTACGCGTTCTACGCCAAGAAGGCCGGCGGGTCGGCGGAAACGCCCGCGTCGCCAGCCTCGGTATGGCGCGTCGTCACTTCGATGGGCGGGCGCAACCGCTACTTCTACTGGAACATCCTGTGGACGCTGCGCGAGCTCGCTGACTGGCTCGTCGGCGGCGCCGGCTTCGTGCGCGGCCGCCGCGATCCGAACGACGTGCGGCTGGGCGACATGATCGACTACTGGGAAGTGATCGGACTCGAGCCCGGGCGCCGGCTGACGTTGAACTTCGGCCTCAAGGCGCCCGGCGCCGGCATCCTCGAGTTCGAACTCGAGCCGCTGCCCGGGGGCGGCACGCGCCTTACCGAGACCGCGTACTGGCATCCGCAGGGAATCTGGGGGCTGCTGTACTGGGCGGTGCTGGTGCCCTTCCACCTGTTCATCTTCAAGGGCATGACGCGCGCGATCGCGCGGCGGGCCGAAGCCCTGGAGTAGCGCGCGGCACCAGCGATGGCAGGTGCCGCGCCATGGAACAGCCGGGGTCGAGCCCTTTCAGCGCCCGGGCCCCCGATAGGTGACGGACTTCTTCGTCGCCGCGTCGACCTCCTCGCCCGTCAGCAGGACGACGGTCTTGGTCGACGCCAACCCGGATTGCCCGACCGCGAGTGCCATCGCCGCAGCCGTCGCGTTGTCCGGAAGGTCGACGATGACGTAGGCATCGACGCCACCGAAGGCGAAATAGAACGCCTCGAGCCGGCCGCCGAGTGCCGTGACTGCCTTCTCGATCGCGGCGCGGCGGGCGCTGCCCCCTTCCTTGATGATCCCCTTGGCCCCTTCGGGCGTGTAGTGCGCCTCGAACAGAAACTTTGCCATTGGTTGACTCCTCCTCGGTTGTGCGCGCTTGCGAGGTCCGCCCGGGCGCATCTTGCGGCAACCGGGCGCTCTGGCGCGTCGGCGAATTCTGCGCCGATTGCATTCGCGGCGAAACCCGCCCCGGCGCCGCCGGTCCGATCCACGGATCCCGGCCAACAGCGGTGATCCGCGCCTCGCACCATCGTGCGAGCGGGGTGAGCACAATCGGGTGGGGGTGGCTGTGCCAAGGCCACCACGGCCGGGAGCGACAGCACCGCCAGGGTGAGGATGTCTGCCGCGCATTCGACTTGCATGTTGCCTTCCTTGTCGACCGAACGGCAGTGGCCGCGCGGAACCACCCGGACCCGGCGTCGCTCAACCCTTGACGGCCCCCATCGTCAGCCCCTTCACCACGTACTTCTGGAAGACCATCGTCAGAACGATCGCCGGCGCCATGATCGCGACGGCAGCGGCCATCACGCCGCCCCAGTCGACCTCCGCGTAGGAAAGGAAGTTGTAGACGGCGATGGGCAGCGTCTTCGTCTTCTCCATGCTGAGGACCTGGGAGAACATGAAGTTGTTCCAGGAGAAGATGAACGACAGCGTGGTCGCGGTGATGATGCCCGGACCGGACAGCGGGAGGATGATCTTCCAGAACGCGTACTGACGGGTGGCACCATCCACCATCGCGGACTCCTCCATCTCGCGCGGAATCGTCGCGAAGTAGCTGGACATGATCCAGACGACGATGGGCAGCGCGATGAGAATGTGGCTCAGGATCAGCGCCGTGTAGCTGTCCATCAGGCCAAGGCGCGAGAAGACGATGTACCACGGCATCAGGAACGAGATGCCGGGCATCAGCCGCGCCAGCAGGATGAACATGCCGAGCTTTCGTTGCGTGAAGCGGGCGATCGAGTACGCCGCGGGGAGCCCGAGGACCAGCGACAGACCCACGGCCGCAGTGCCGACGATCGTCGAGTTCAGGAAGTACTTCAGGAAGTCCTGCTCCCCGAAGACCTTCTCGTAGTTTTGCAGCGTCGGCGTGAAGAGGATCTTCGGCGGCCAGGCGATGATGTCGAGCTGGGTCTTGAACGACGACGACAGCATCCAGAGAAACGGGAACAGCACGACGAGCGCAATCGCGACCACGGCGATGTAGAAGATCGCGCTCGAAAGGATTTTCCTGTTCATCGGGACTCCTCGTGCCTTCGTTCGCCTCGCGGCGCAGATCGTGGCCGCTCTATTCCTCGGACGCGGCGCGCAGCTTCATGATCCCGAGGCTGCTGCCGAACACAACCACGAAGAGCACGACCAGAATGACCGCCGACTGCCCCATGCGGAAATACTCGAAGCTGTACTTGTAGCCCATGATGTTGAGCGTCTCCGACGCGTAGCCGGGCCCGCCTCCCGTCATGGCGAAGATGATGTCGAACGTCTTCAGCGCGTCGATGAGGCGGAGGATCAGCGCGGTCAGGATCACCGGCATGACCATGGGGATCGTGACCCACCGGATGATCTGCCACTCGCTCGCGCCGTCGATGCGCGCGGCCTCGACCGGCTCCTCCGACAGCCCGGCAAGGCCGGCCAGGACGATCAGCGTGATCATCGGCGTCCACTGCCAGACGTCGACGAGGATCAGCGAAGGCAGGACCGACGCGGCATTCGATATCCACAGTCCCGGAGGCAATCCGAACGCCTGAAGCACGAAGTTCAGCAGGCCGATGGTTGGATCGAAGAACAGGTTGAACACGATCCCGACGGCGACCGGCGTGGCCACCAGCGGCAACAGGAGCAGCAGCTTGGCAAGGCTGCGGCCGACGAACGCGCGGTTGAGTATCAGCGCAGCGGCAACCCCCAGCAACCCCTCGATCGCGACAGCGAACAGCGTGAACGCGAACGTCCGGGCCAGTGCGTTCAGGAACCGGGGCTCCGTCAGGACCCGGGTGTAGCTCCTGAGGCCGACGAACTCGGCGGGCAGGCCGGAGGTGAGGTTCCAGTTGGTGAAGCTCAGGAAGAACGTGTAGAGGACGGGAAAGACCATCAGCATCGCGACGAAGACGAGCGCCGGGAGCGGGAACAGGATGTGCAGATGGCGTTCGGCAAAGCTCGACCGGCTCATGGGCAACCCCACCGTTCAATTGCCATGCCGCGGCGCGGCCGGCAGCCGCAGCCCGGCCCTGCGGCAATGCCGTCGCCGCGGACCGGCGCTGCGTTCATCCGCAATCTCGCTTCCTGTTGCGGCAAGCGGCGAGGCCCGTGGCCTGCCGCTCGCGCCCCTCATCGGCCGCCTGGCTGGCGGGTCGTCTGCCGCCTACTTGCCATGCTCGCCGGTGTCCTGGAGCAGTTCGTTCACCTTCTCGACCCGCTCCTTCGCCATTTTCTCGAGGTTCGGCGACGCGCCCCTGGTGTTGATCGACTCGATGATCAGCTCGCCGATCAGGTCGCGCGCTTCGCCCACTGCGCTCATGTACGGCCGGTCGAGCGGGTAGCCGTTCTTCGCGGCGAACGCGCGCGTTTCGACGAGGCCCGGATTCACCTTCGCCAACACCGCCTTGTCTTCCCAGACCGACGACCGCGCCATCGTGATATTCGCCAGCATTCCCTTGGCCGCCAGCTCCTTGCTGGTTGCCCAATCGACGAACTTCAGCGCGAGATCCTTCTTCTTCGACTGCTTCGCGATGGCCATGCCCCACGACGTCACGATGAACGGCGAATTCGTCTTCGGGCCGGCCGGGAAGTTGGCAATGCCTACCTTGTCGGCGCCCAGCTGCGTCTTCGCCGGATCGATGATCTGGCCATAGAACACGGACGCATCCGTCCACATCGCGACCTTGCCGGCCTGGAACAGCGGCATGATGTTTTCCCACGACATCGACGTCACGCCCTTCGGCCCCCAGGTGCCGAGCATCTTGCCGTAGAAGCGGATCGCGTCGACCGCCGGCTTGGAGTCGAACACCGCGACGCCCTTGTCGAGGTAGAGGCCGCCGAAGTTGTAGACGTAGCTCGACAGCTGGGTCACGGCCGCCGCGCCCTTGCCGCGGGAGGCAAAGCCCGCAACAGCCTCGGAATTGAGCTTGCCGGCCGCGGCCTCGAGCTCGGTGAAGTTGACAGGCACCCTGATTCCGGCACCGGCAAGCAGGTCCTTCCGGTAGTACAGCACCTGCCACTCGGTGACCAGCGGCACGATGTACGAGCGCGTGCCGAACGACGCGACGCTCATGACGTTCTTCGGATAGTCGGAGAAGTCGTAGCTGGTGAGCGGTTCGTACCATCCGTTCTTGTGGAACATCTTCCCCTCCTGCAGCGGCCGCGTCATGAACACGTCGACCGACGAGGAGTTCGTCGCGAACTCGGTCGTGAGCTTGGTGGTGAGCTGGCTCTCCTGCAGGCTCTCCGCGTTGACCTTGATCCCGGTGGCGCTTTCGAACTCGGGGATGGCGGACTTCAGCAGTTCGCCGTAGGGGTGGTTCGCGAGCAGCACCCGGATTTCCCGGGTCTGTGCCTGCGCCGCCACGCTCGCGGCAATGGTCAGCGAGCACAGCGCGATCAGCGTCTTCCTGATGACTTTCTTCATACACCCTCCATGAAACGTTACGGACCGCCACGTCAGCCGCCGGTCCTGGGACCGGCACCGCCGTGGCGGGCACAGCGTGGCCTGGTGCTCCGCGAGAGCAGAGCACTGCTGCCCAATCCTGTCGTTGCGGTGTCGGCGCGCTCCTAGACGATGGTCCGCGACGTCTCGGCGTCGAACACGTGCGTCTTCGCCATCCGCAGGTCGACCCGGATCGTCTCGCCGACGCGAAGCGGAGTTTCCGGCACCTCCATCCGGGCGACCATCGACTGCGCACCGCAGCTCAGGTGGACGAAGATCTCGGAGCCCAGGGTTTCCACGACTTCGGCACGCGCGGCTACGCCGCTGTCGCCGTCGGCCTGCGTCGAGGCGCCGTGCACCGCGATGTCCTCCGGCCGGACGCCGAACACGACCCCCCGGCCGACGTATGCCTGCAGCGCGGGGCGAAACGACTCGGGCACCCTGACGCGGAAGTCGCCGGCGTCGATGAACACGCCTCCATCCGCCTCGACCGCCCTGGCGTCGACGAAATTCATCGCCGGCGAGCCGATGAAGCCGGCGACGAAGCGGCTCGCGGGCTTCGAGTAGACCTCCATCGGCATGCCGCTCTGCTGCAGCACGCCCTTGCTCATGATGAAGATCCGGTCGGCCATGGTCATCGCCTCGACCTGGTCGTGCGTGACGTAGATCATCGTGGCGCCGAGCCGGCGGTGCAGCTTGCTGATCTCGGCACGCATCGCGACGCGCAGCTTGGCGTCGAGGTTGGAAAGCGGCTCGTCGAACAGGAACAGCTTCGGCTTGCGGACGATCGCGCGACCCACCGCCACGCGCTGCCGCTGGCCCCCGGAGAGTTCCTTCGGTTTCCGGTCCAGCAGGTCATTGAGACCGAGGATGTCGGCAGCCTCGTGCACGCGCTCATCGATTTCGCGCTTCGGAATCTGCTGAATCTTGAGCCCGAAGCCCATGTTGTCGCGGATGTTCATGTGCGGGTACAGCGCGTAGCTCTGGAACACCATTGCGATGTCCCGGTCCCGCGGCGCGAGGTCGTTGACCAGCCGTTCGCCAATGTAGATTTCGCCGGAGCTGATGGTCTCCAGGCCGGCGATCATCCGCAGGGCCGTCGTCTTGCCGCAGCCCGAGGGACCCACCAGAACGGCGAACTCCCTGTCCTCGACTTCGATTGACAGGTTGTCTACTACCTTGGTCGCGCCGTACTGCTTGACGACGTTCTTCAGCGTCACGCCGGACATGGCGTTGGCCTCGCAGACTGGGATACAGGAAGAGAAACTCGCCGTTGCCGCTTCCGCGCCGGGACGCGATGGTCGTGTGGTTGCAAGTCGTCGTCGTTGCGGTGCCCGGCGAAGCGGCCATCGCGCACATCGCTGCGGCCCGGTGCGGGCGGCCGGCAATTCCATGGTCCAGGATGCCGCGCCGTCGCCATTCGATTACCCAACGGGATGTCGAGACGTCGCGTCGCGCCGCAGGGAAGGAAGTGCTGCCGCGGCGGGCGCACGAGACACCATGGCATTGCCCACACTACCCCCGCTCCGATCACCATCCCGAACACCTTCGGAGTTCAATTCCGCACGGGATTGCGTCGGAGGGTATTGATGCACGTCAAGGAGGTTCGAATCCACCGGAGCCCCGCGGCGGGCACTGCTCGCCTCGAAGGCCGGCATGGCGGACTGCCAGTGGCCACTGGCGCTGCCCTCCCCGCCCGGCCGGACGCATTGCGTGACCTACGGCCCGTCGGTGACTCCGGTCGAGAACGGCTCTTCCCCCGCACGAATGCGGGGCCGCTGCCGCACGCGGGCCGGCCGGCCTCGACTTCCATGCGGGCGCTTCATGACAGGACAGCGGCAGTCACGTACCCCGTTACGGCAGCCGAAGGACGTCGAGTACCTGGCCCGGACCGACGCCGTCGATCCGGTGGCCGGTTGCGCAGCTGGTCAGCGGAGCTGTCCGGACGTGGCGGAGGGCGAACACGCGTCCTCCGCCACGTACCTCCCCGCCACCCAACCGACGGTCCCCCGGAAGTCGACCTTGCACCAGCGCGGGTTCTCCGCCGCGCGGCGACGCTTCTGTTCCTCGCTCAGCGTGGTGAACTCCTCGAAGGTGAGCCCCCCCTGGCAGCCTAAGCTGCGCAGGCAGGTCGCGTTCGACGGGATGCGCGCGAGCGGCTTCGACCCCGTCGACGGCTCCGCCCGCAGCGTCAGGTGGTGCCCCGTCGAGACGCCGCGCACGCGATAGTGATCGGGGCCGTCCGCGGTCGCCTGCGCGGCACCGGCCACCACCACCATTGCCGAGGCAATGGCGGCAAGCGCCGCGCGTTGGCACCGTTGCGACCAGCCGGGCGCGAACCGCCCCGGCGGCGCGGCTTGCTCAGCCGCCTTTGAGGAACGCATCGGGAATCTCGTAGCGCTCGTCGTCGCCCACCTTGACCACCGTCACGTCGCCCTGCCGCGTGGCCGTCACCGGATCCATCGTGTCCGCGGCCACCGGCTTGCCCTGCACGAACAGGATTCGACGCTGCACGCCCATGGGGCCGATCGCCTCGAAAGTCGCGGTGCCGTCGTTGCCGCGGCGGACGACGCCCGCGTCGCAGGACTTCACGTCCGCCTGGTACGGCAGCGTGCACGGCACCTTGGCCGTCGCGTGGTACGCCGTGCCCGCGACCTTCGCGTCCCGCGCCGCGGACACGGGCGGCAGAGGCGTGCCGGTCACGGCCACCGTCAGCGTGTACTTCGACGACTCGTTCCGGCGCGCCGCCGGGCGCATCAGGTAGACGCGGATCGCGTAGTCGCCGTCGGCCGGCAGCATCCCCGACCAGGACCGCTCGCCGGTTGTGCTGCTCACGTACATCGCGACATTGGAGGAGCCGGGCGGCAGCACGTTGAAGTAGTTCTGGGCATTCGTGCCCTGGAGCTTCACCTCCAGCGTCTGCCCTGCGGCCGCCCGCACCAGGTAGTCCACGTCGGCGCCGCCCTTCAGGGTGCCCTTGATCGTCGCCGACGACGCGCCCTTCGCGAACGTCACGCGCTCCTTGCGGGGGGGTGGCGGACCGTCGGCAGCCAGCAGCGGCGCGGCCAGGACCAGAGCTGCGAACGCGGCGAGCGTCCGCACTATCATCGTCTTCATGTCGTTCCTCACCAGATCGTGACCCGTCAGGTCAATTCGCGAAGTCCTGTGGTTTGGGGTCGAGCGGGACCTCCGGCGCCGGTCCCGAAGGTGCACGGCACGTGGGACGCGGCGCAAGGGTTCGCCGCCGGGCGACCGGCGGCGAGCGTCAATCAGCGACACGTCGCCAGGCTACTGCTGCGAGTAGGTACCCCAGGTCGGATTGTTGCGGTAGGGGTAGTCGCCCGAGATCCGGCGCCCGGACGAAATGCTGTGGTTCTGCCCGCCCGGCAGGTTGGGATAGTCGCCCGGACCGTACGTATGGCAGTTGCCCTGGAAGTCGGCGTCGGTGCAGAACACCCAGTAGCCGGACTCGACGCGCAGCGACCGCGCCTTGTCGTTGAAGCCGGCGCGGGCGAGGTTGTTGACGCCGCCCGCGCTCACGACGAACGCCTCGCCGGCAAGGTTGTAGCTAGAGAACAGCACGGCGCGGGAGCCGGAGCCCCAGTTGCCGCCCTGGTAGTTGTTGGCGTTGTACGTGTAGCGGTTGTTGTAGCCGCTGTCGCTGTTGTACGAGCTGCTGCCGCTCCAGCCGCCGCCGCCATCCGGCGTCCATCCCAGCTCGCGCACCGACGACACCTTGTCGTTCATGCCCATGGCGCGCAGCGAGGAGTATTCGCCGGGCCCCAGCGTGACGCAGCTGCCGCGGAAGTATGCGTCGCCGCACAGCTGCCACCGGCCGCTGCGCACGTTGACCGACGACGCCCTGTCGTTGAACCCGCTGTCATTCAGGTTGGACACGCTGTTGGAAGCGCGGAAGCTGCGCCCGTTGAAGTTGTCGTTCTCGTACAGAACGATCTGCGCCGTTGCCGCGGAAGCGGTCGCGGCGACGATCACACCGACAGCGACGACCTCGAGCCATTTGAGCATTTCGGTTCCCCATTACGTGTAATGCACCCCGCGCACCAAAGTCGCACTTTGGCGACAGGGCGCGAGTTTCGATTTCGATCCGCGCGGTCGAGCCCTCACGGACGATGCAGCGGAATGGTGCACGAGCCGTTGATCCGGCCGGCGACGCACGCCCAAGCAGTAAGATATCAACGAATTGACGAGGTCGCTATCCGGAAACCGAGCAAGCCCGCTTCCGGGGCTTGGACAGATGCGAAATCCACACGGGTTCACCCCCCGCCGCCCTCCTCGGCCCAGGGCAGGAATGCACGCTCTGCTTCGAGCCCGACAATTGCTCCGTCGCCCTGCACACGCCGGGCCTTGACGCAAACGCACGACCTGCGAGAATGCCTCGCGCGGCCTCCAGCCCGCCACGGCTCGACATCCCACCTTGAAATTTCTTCTCGCCCTCGTGCTCGCCATCGCGTTGCCGGTCCACGCGGCGCTTTTAGAAAGTTCGCAGCCGTCGGCCGAAACTGGGAAGTCGCCCGAAACGGTGACCATCGATCACGGCCCGTTCCGCATCGTCGCCCAGGGACGGCGCATTTCCACCGGCACGTTCCCGAACCAGGGCGGCAACCCGTTCGCCACGATGGAGGTGACCGGGTTTTCGGTCTACCACAAGGACAAGGCAGTCGTGGTGACCCACGGCGACCGCACGATCGCGCGCTTCTGGCGAGTCGCCGTCCTGGCCGACGCCCCGCGGCCGGCACTGCTGGTCTCGACGACCGACTTCCACCTTGTCACCGAGGAGAACGGCGCCGCGGTCGTGCGCTCGCTGGGCAGGCCGACGACGGACATGGCCGACTACCAGTGGCTCGACGCTGCCGGCGGGCAGCCCGCGCCGGTCGCCTCGTTCGGCATCGAGAAGGTCTCGCAGCAGCAGCTGCCGCTCGCCGGAGGCCGGTGGCTGCTGCTGTCCGCGCAGGCGGTGCTCGACGTGAAGTCGCTGCGGGTCTACCCGGTCACCTACCATGTGCCGCAGGGCAGGCCGCTGCAGGGCGTCGGCGGGCCGCTGGCGCTTGCCTTCTCGCCCGGCCGGACGCAGTACGTGACCTACGGCTCGTCGGTGACACTGGTCGAGAACGGCGATTACGTGACCGGACTGTCGGTGGTCGACATCCCGACCGGGGTCGCCTACGGCCTTCCGCTCAAACCGGGCGAGAAGCGCTTCCGCGCGATGGAAGACCTGACGCCGCGCTGGTTCGCGCACTACTACGAGTGGCGCAACGACGCCGGCGGTCGCGAGCGGCTCGTTCCCCGGACGAATGCGGGGCCGCTGCCGCACGCGGGCCGGCTCGAGCCGCACACCATCCGGCTCGCCGGACGCTCGGGCACGAGCGAGTACCCGACGATGACCTACGTTCTGTACCAGGCGACCGAGCGCCTCGTCGACGCGCTCGAGCAGTTTGCCGTCACGCGCTTCGGGGCGACGCGCGGGCCCCGTGCCAACGCCTACGCCAGCGAGCGGCTGCAGGCGCAAGGCTGCCCCGGGGGCATGGAAGCCAAGGTCTATCTCGGTAGCGAGAACGAGATGCGCGTCGTGCTGGAAGCCGTGGGCTCGGGCTACGACGACCGGGTGGCCTGCGCGGCCGTGATCGAGAAGATCGGCCGCGCGTTCGACGGCGAGCTCGCCCGCGGGCGCTACCAGGAGCTCTTCGCCGCCGACTAGACTTGCGGGCGCGGGGCGCCCTGGCGACCTATCGTGGAGTACCGGGAGAAAGACGAGGCCGCGCAGGCGTAGTCCGACGGCAACGACGCACCGGTGCGCTCCATGCCAGGCCATCTCGCCGACGAGATGCGGCTCTCGACCTCAAGGATTTCCTGCAGACGATCCTCGACCGGGTCGAACTCAACCCGGAGGCGGAAACGATTCGGCTGTGGTGCCGGATCCCACTGCGCAGTGGGAAGAAGGTGGCGTCCCCAGGGGGATTCGAACCCCCGTACTCACCGTGAAAGAGTGTGCCGGCCCCTCTGAAGCCAATTTCCCTCACCGTGTTATTCCTCTATACTAGCCACAGTTGACCCAACAATAATCCCAGACGGTTCTAGTCGATTGTGGGGTGAATTGTGGGGTGCCGTAGTCACCGTGGAAAGGGGAAACATGGCCAGGCTCGCCAAGGATTTCGACCTTCGCACCAAGACCGGACGGACCAAGCTCGCCCCCCGCCCCAAACCGTACTACACGCAGATCGCGCCCCGCAAGACGCTCGGCTACCTTCGCCGGGCCGACGCCGCCGGCAGCTGGCAGGTGCGAGAAAAGGTGGGCGGCCGGTTCACCTACCAGACCATCGGCCAGGCCGACGACCTCACCCGGGCCGACGGCCTGGACATCCTCTCGTTCGAGCAGGCGCTCCGCAAGGCGACCGATCCCAACCCGGCCGCACCGAACTCGAAGATGACGGTGGCGAACGCGCTCGACGCCTACCTGACCAAGCTCGCCGCCAAGAGCAAGCACGCCGCCGAGTACCGCAATGCCGCCGACAAGCGCATCGTCCCGGTGCTCGGCAGTCATCGCGTCGACCGCGTCAGCAAGACCCAGATCGAGGCCTGGCAGGCCGGCATGGTCCGCGATGACCCCGAGGACGAGGACGCACGGCGGCGCTCCCAGGACACCGCTAATCGCATCCTGACGATCCTCAAGGCAGCGCTCAACCACGCCTTCGCCGACGACAAGAACCGGATCGAATCAGATTCGGCCTGGCGGAAGGTCAAGCCGTTCAAGAAGGTGTCCCGCGCCCGCGACGACGATCTCGACGCCGGCCAGGTGCGGGCGTTCATCAAGGCCGCGGCGACCTTCGACAAGCCGCTCGCCAACCTGATCGAGGCCGGCTTCCTGACCGGCGCCCGCATGGGCGAGCTCGCCGGCCTCGACGTACAACATCTCGACGGCGCCAAGCGCACCCTGTACCTCGACGGCAAGACCGGCCAGCGCACCACAACGCTGACCGAAGAAGCCGCCGCCTTCCTGCAACGCCTGGCCGGCAAGCGGGCGCCGACCGATCCCCTGCTCCCCCAGGGCGACGGCACCCGCTGGCCCCGGTCAGGCCATCACCGCTCGATCAAGCGGGCGCTGGCCCTGGCGAAGCTGCCGGCGACGGTCTCGTTCTACACCCTGCGCCACGCCCACATCAGCCGGGCGATCGACAACGGGATGCCGCTCTCCCTGATCGCCGAGAACTGCGGGACGTCGTTGCTGATGATCCAACGCAACTACGCGAAGGTGTTGCAGAAGACACGCAAGGCCGTATTCCAGAAGACGGCGCCGAAGCTGCGGGTGGTCAAATGAGCGACCTCAAGCGGACGGCGTATCACGAGGCCGGCCACGCTATCGCCGCGACCGAGCTGGATGTTCAGTTTGACGTCATTTCGATTGCTGGCGACGAAGGCCGCGCCGGGACCGTCGGCGTAGAAGGCGATGATGGATTCTTCGTCCGGCCAGGGACGGACCCCCTATCCCCCGACAATGAGCGCGCGTATCGGGCATGGGCCGATCAGCAGGCGGTAATCGACTACGCCGGCCACGCCGCGGTAGTCGCGTTGCTGGGCGCGGGCGACATGGGCGACGAGTCGGCAGCGGCCTATGGTGCCGGCGACGACTTCGAGAAGGCGCGGGCGCGCATGGGGGGCGACCCTCGCCGGATCGCGGAGGCCAAAGCGCGCTCGACCGAGATCATCACGCGCCGCGGCGATGCCGTGCGGAAGATCGCGGACGCGCTAATCACGCACACCCGGCTTGATGCCGAGCAGGTGGATTGCGTGCTGGTCTGGGGAACCCCGCAGCGACCGTGGGTGGTCAAATGAAGACGCCCATCATCGGCCTGGCCGAGTTCGAATCGCTGCGCCGCCAGCTAACCGGATCGAAGGCCGGGCTCGTCGCCAACCTCGAGCACGCCTACCGTGCCGAGCTGGGCGTCGAGAAGTTCACCGACGACGAGATCGTCGAAGTCCAAGGCGCCAAGGGGCAGACGGATGCCGAGCGCGCCGGGCTGGCCGTCATCCGCTGGTGCATCGCCTTTCGTGAGGCTGAGGACGACGGCAGCCGGGACCAGGCGCTCGACTACCTGGCGATCGCGCTCGCCCATGCCGACCCGCTGCGGCTCGCCGGCATTCTGTTCTCGAAAGGCAAGCCCAAAGGTGCCGTAGGCGAGGTCACGCGCTACCTGCGGGCTGAACGCCGGCCAGGCGAAACGGCGCGCGACCTGTGGGAGAGGCTCCACGCGCTCGGCTCGTACGACCAGCAGCCAATCTACTTCGACGGCGACGAGATGGTCGACTACCGCACCACCAAGACGATCAGTTTCAAGGCGTTCGAGAAGCGCCTGATCGTGAGAAGGCGAACGAAGAGAAAGTAGTCACTAGTCGTCGCAATTCCCGTTTAGCGTAAACGGGAGCCGCGTCTTGCGAACCTCCTCTCCAGCCGATCCTTCGGGTCGGTTTCGAGAGGAGTTTTCACATGAGCGCGCCCCCCGCAACACCCCGTAACACCGACTTCCCGAACATCGAGGATCGCGCCCGGCGGATGCCGGACCTGATCGCCGCCCCGGCGTTGCCGCTGGGCGACGTCGCGCTCTTCCTCGACCTGCCTATCTCCACGATTGACAAGTTGCGCGCCGAAGGCCGCGGGCCGTCGCTGTTCAGGCTCGGCCGCCGGCTCTACTGCCGGCAGGCAGATCTGCGCGCCTGGCTCGACCGGATGGCAACCGAATCCGCAGCCTGATCGTCCGCAACACCCTCCCCCCCCGTAGACCGACCTCCTGACCTAAAGGACCGAATCATGTTGACCATTTCCGAGAACCGCCCCGCCGAATTCGAACCCGCCCCCGCCGGCGCCCACGCCGCCCGCTGCTGCCGCATCGTCGACCTCGGCACCCAGACCACGACGTTTCAGGGCGAGCACAAGCAGCAACGCAAGATCCTCGTCAGCTGGGAGCTGCCCGACGAGCTGATGGCCGACGGCCGGCCGTACAGCATCCACAAGCGCTACACGAACAGCCTGCACGAAAAGGCGGCGCTGCGCCGCGACCTCGAGGCCTGGCTCGGCCGGCCGCTTACCGCCGCCGAGCTGCTGAAGTTCGACCTCGCCGCGCTGATCGGCAAGCCCTGCCTGCTGAACGTCGTCCACGACACCAACCCGCGCGGCACCTTCGCCAACGTCGGCAGCCTGATGCCGCTCCCCAAGAACATGACCTGCCCCGAGCCGGTCAACGAGCCGGTGATCTTCGACATCGACGCGCCCGACCTCGAGGTCTTCGCCAGCCTCTCCGAGCGGTTGCAGGCGCAGATCGCCAGCGCCCCCGAGTGGCACAAGGCCACCGGCAAGGCGCCCGTCAGCACCCGCACCGCGGGCGCCGACTTCGCAGACGACATTCCGTTCTGACGAGGCCGACCATGCGCGTCTATCTCGACATCGAAACCATCCCGACGCAAGACCTCGCCGAACAGACCGAGATCAAGTCCAGCATCAAACCGCCGGCCAACTACAAGAAGATCGAAACCATCGCCGCCTGGCTCGCCGAGAGCGGCGAGGCCGCAGCCGACAAGGCCTGGCGCGACACCGCGCTCGACGGCACCAGCGGCGAACTGCTCGCCATCGGCCTCGCCATCAACGAGGAGGCGGTGCAAGTGTTCCTGCGCCGCCTCGACGAGCCCGAAGACCAGCTGCTGCGCGAGGCCTTCGCCTGGATCGAACAGCAGCCGAGCTGCCAGGGCGAACTTCGCAGCGACACCATCTGGGTCGGCCACAACGTGCTGTGGGATCTGCGGTTCCTGTTCCAGCGCTGCGCGGTGCATGGCGTCACGCCGCCCGCACCGCTGCGGCTCGAAACCCGGCCGAGCTGGTCGGGCATGGTGGTCGATACCATGCAGCTCTGGGCCGGCTACAACGGGAAAATCTCCCTTGACCGGCTCTGTCGCGCCCTGCGGATTCCGTCACCGAAGACCGAGGATGCCGACGGCAGCAAGGTGTGGGATCTGGTCTGCGACGAGCGCTACAAGGTCATCCGCGACTACTGCGCCCGCGACGTCGAAGCGGTGCGGCAGATTCACCGTCGGCTCGACGCGGTGCGCTACTGATGGGCGCCCTCTCGAAGCAACGCGGCGACCACTTCGAGCGCGAAGTCTGCGCCGTCCTGACCGAGCAGCTCGGCCGCAACGTCAAGCGGCAGCTCGGCCAGGCGAGGGACGGCGGCGGCGACATCCTCGTCGCGCCGTTCCTGATCGAGTGCAAGCGCACCCGCGCGCTCGGCAAGGTCTACGGCTGGCTCGACCAGGCGCTCGCCGCGACCCAGATCCTCAACGGCCGCCAGGTGCCGATCGTCGTCGCCCGCGCCGACGCCCGCGAGTCGATCGCCGTCCTGCGCCTCACCGACCTGATCCCGCTGATCCGCGAAGAACTGGAGTAACACCTTGCACGCCGACTACACCGCCGCGCAGGTGGAAGCGCGGTTCGAACAGCGCATGGCCGAGCTCGAGCCCTTCATCGCCGCCGGCCAGTTGAACCGGGAACAGACCGAACGCTCGACCCGCTGGTGGGCCGAAGGCGAGCCGGCCTACGACGGCCCCAACGGACGGCCCTACAAGCCCG
>Ga0209254_10003002_pt1 | contig 15405 bp, 12 predicted proteins | sample FrelakmetDIP11DI_FD_187148 | JGI IMG/M metagenome (GOLD analysis project Ga0209254, IMG submission 187148) | Freshwater lake sediment microbial communities from the University of Notre Dame, USA, for methane emissions studies - DIP11 DI (SPAdes)... | ecosystem: Environmental > Aquatic >...
GAGCCGTGAAATCTGTTGCGGCGTGCGCACGCCGGCCACCACGTCCTCGCCCTGCGCGTTGATGAGGAACTCACCGTTGAACAGGTCTTCGCCCGTACCGGCATCGCGCGAGAAAGCCACGCCGGTGGCGCTGCTGTCGCCCAGATTGCCAAACACCATGGCCTGCACGTTCACCGCCGTTCCCCAGGATTGCGGAATGTCGTTCAGTTCGCGGTAGACCTGGGCGCGATCATTGTTCCAGCTCTCAAAGACGGCGAAGACCGCGCCCCAGAGCTGCTCCCACGGGTCGGTGGGGAAGTCGCGCCCGATGCGCGCGCGAATCAGCGACTTGAAGCGCTGCACCAGCTCCTGCAGATCGTGGGTGTCCAGATCGGTGTCGAGCTTGACGCCGCGCTTCTCTTTCACCATGTCGATGATGACTTCAAAGGGATCATGGTCTTCCTTCGAAACCGGCTTGAGGCCCATGACCACGTCGCCGTACATCTGGATGAAGCGGCGGTACGAGTCCCAGGCAAACCGTTCGTTATTGGCCTTGCGCGCCAGACCGAGGACGGCCTCATCGTTGAGCCCCAGGTTGAGGATGGTGTCCATCATGCCCGGCATCGAGGCCCGGGCGCCGGATCGCACGGACAGCAGCAGCGGATCGGCCGGGTCGCCAAAGCGCTTGCCCATTTCGCTCTCGACACGGATCACGCCCTGGCGGACTTCTTCACGGATCAATTCAAAGACCTGGGTCTTTCCCTTGTCGGTGAATTCCGTACAGGCCTCGGTGCTGATCGTGAACCCTGGCGGAACGGTGATGCCCAGCCGGCACATTTCGGCCAGGTTGGCGCCTTTGCCACCGAGCAGGTTCTTCATGGCGGCTTCGCCTTCGGTCAAGGTGGCGCCAAAGGCATAGACGTATTTCACGGAACTGGACATAGAACCCTCCTTTGAAGATGGACAGCAGGCTCTAGTTTACCGGCCGACGGCCAGGGTTCATCCGCCGACCAACCGCCTTCGCAGTTCGGTCTTGAGGACCTTGCCATAGTTGTTCTTCGGCAGTCCGTCGACGATTTCATAGCGTTTAGGGCGTTTGAAGCGGGCGATCTGTGCCAGACAATGGGCATCCAGTGCGGCAGCCTCCAGCGCGGTCCCTTTCTGCGGCACCACGAAAGCCACCACCACTTCGCCCCACTCAGGGTCCGGCGCGCCCACAACGGCCACTTCGGCCACACCGGGCGCGGTCAGCAGGACCTCCTCGACCTCGCGAGGGTAGATGTTGGAGCCGCCACTGATGATCAGGTCCTTGCTACGGTCTTTCAGTGTCAGGAAGCCATCTTCGTCGAGCGCGCCCATGTCGCCGGTCCAGAGCCAGCCGTCGCGGACAGCGGCCGCAGTCGCCTCCGGGTTGCGCCAGTAGCCGGCCATCACCGTGTCGCCACGCACCAGCACTTCGCCCACCTCGCCGGCGGGCAGGTCCTGGCCGGCGCTGTCGGCCACCCGCACCTGCACCGGCGTCTGCGCCACGCCGACCGAGGCGATTCGTGCCGCGTGGCGGGGATGGGCGGTGTCGGCCAGGTGCGCGCGCGAAAGCGCGGTGCCCACCATCGGTGTCTCGCCCTGACCGTAGATCTGCACGAAGCGCGGCCCCATCACACGCAGTGCGCGCTCGATGTCGGCCGCATACATCGGCGCGCCACCATAGACGATGGTCTTGAAGCCTTCGCCAGTTTCGCCGTGCGCCTCGGCATGGTCCACCAGGCGCTTGACAATGGTGGGTGCGGCAAACATCGACAGCGGGCCGGCCTTGTGCGCCAAGGCAAAAAGTTCTTCGGGTTCGACGCCACCGGAAGCCGGAACGACGTGACGCGCACCGGCCATCAGGTGCGGAATCGCATAGATGCCGGCGCCGTGCGACATCGGCGCGGCATAGACGATCGCATCCTGCGGCGCGATCGGATCGACATCGACAAAGTAGGTGAGCCCCATGGTCATGAGGTTGCGGTGCGTCAGCATCACGCCCTTGGGGCGGCCGGTGGTGCCACTGGTGTAGAAAAGCCAGGCGACGTCGTCGGGTGCGCGCTCGACCATCGGCGCCGCGAGGCCCTGCAGCAGGGCGCCGTAGGCCGGGGTTTCGATGTCGATCTGCTGCTCCAGCCCTTCGAAAGCCCCGGGCGCCACGTCGGCCGTGACGAACGCCCAGCGGGCCTGGGCGTTGTCGATGATCCATTGCGCCTCATTGGGGTGCAGCTTGGCGTTCACAGGGACCACCACCAGCCCGGCCCACCAGGCGCCAAGCAGTACCTCAAGGTAGCGCGGGTGGTTGCGCAGGAAAAGCACGACACGGTCGCCGGGCTCCAGCCCGCTATCGCGCAAGGCGCCAGCCAGCCGGGCCGAGCGATCTTCCCAGTCCCGATAGCTCGCCACCGGCGCCGTGCCACTGAAAATGGCAGGACGGTCGGGGTCGGTGCGCGCCGCTCGCGCCAGAAGTTGCGCCAGATTCATCGTGGGGGCCTATGGGTGTCCATTTTCCAGATGCGTTGCAGGTTGCCTGTGCGTGGCGATCGTCGCCATCGTCCACAGCCTTATTCAATCACAGCGCCACTGTGTGCGGGCGCCGGACGGACCCTAGAATCGGTGAGACGCTCACGTCTGCGGTCCTCCCCTCATTGAAACGCCATGATCCTGCGCAGGTTCGTCCCCCGGCTGCTGCTCGCAGCCGGCGCCTTCTTTGCCGGCTGCCTGGCGGCGGCAGGACAAGCCGTTCCCCCGACGTCGTCAGCAGGTGGTGCGATGCTGATGGCAGTGCGTGCCTGGACGCCAACGCCAGGCGTCGACGATTTTGCTTCCGCCCAGGTCGCGCTGCAGCAGGTCGATCCGCAGACGCTGTCACTTGATCGGCCCGAGTTCCGGGCTGAACCGCGCCAGCCGGTCTGGTACGCGCTGGATCTGGCAGCGGACCCCCAGGTCCGGTCGCTGGTGCTGGAACTCACCCACCCGTCCATCCGGGCGGCCGATCTTTACCTGCCACAGATCGGAGGCACTCCGATCATCGTGCGCAGCGGGCGCGACGTGCCCATGCAGGCGCGCGCGAAAGCACGCTTTCCTGCAACGCTGCAATTTCCGTCGGGTTCGCAGGCAAGGACGGTCTACCTGCGCCTGAAGGGCACCGTGCCCTTGCGCGGGCAGTTCCTGCTTCAAGCGAAAAGTGACTGGGAGCGACAGTCGTCTTGGCAACTTGGCGCCATGACCGTCTGCTTTTCCATTGCTGCACTGGCCGTCTTGTACGCACTCTGGTGCGCGTGGCGTTTGCGCAGCAAGGCCTACGGGCTGTACGCCCTGCTGGCATTGAGCATCGGTGTGACCGGCGTGTTCATTTCGGGCTACGGCGAAACCTGGGCTTGGCCGATGCTTTCGGACTGGCGTGCGGTCATTTCTTCAGCCATGGCGTGTATCTCGGCGGGCCTGGCTTTGTTGCTGGCGGAGCGCGCCTTTGCGATGGAGGTCCGTGCGCCCCGGTTCTCACGGCTGTTGCGGATGATGGGCGTGCTGTGTCCGATGGCGGGCGTTCTCGGAATGGCGTTCGACGTCACGGTTCATCAATTATTGTCGCATGGTGCAGCCGCCGCTGCGATCGCGATGAGCCTGTGCAGCTTCTGGATCGCCTGGCGCACCGACAACCGTGTGGCGGTCTGGTTGCTGCTGGGTTTCGTGCCGGTGTCACTGGGTGTCGGCGTGACCACGCTGGCGGTCGCCGGCATCATCCCTTTTACGCCATGGGTGCTGATGGCCATGCCACTGGGCAGCGCGATCGAGGTGCCGTTCAACCTTTACGGCCTGCACCTGCTTGAACGGCGCCGTGCGCTGGTTCATCGCAGCCGGGCCGAACTGGCCCAGGTGACCGGACCGGCTGGCGAGACACGGCATGCGATGCTGCGGCGCTTGTCGATTCCTCCGGGTGACCCGGCCGCGCCTGAGAGCCGCGGCACCTTGATGTTGCTGCGTTTCCCGAACCTCGCCCCGGGTTCGGCCGGGCTGCGAGCCCTCGACTCGGTGGACGTCGAGCACTTTCTGCACGCGATGATGGAATCGGCCGTGCGACCGGGGAACCACATCGGGCGCCCATCGTTTCATGAGATCGTCCTGCGAAATCCCCAGCAGGCTTCAGAAGGCGCCGTTCACAGTCTGCTCACCGCGCTTTTTGCGCAGGCGCTGCGATGTGAGCGCTTTGGCATCGAGCCGCGCGATGCGGCCTTGCGCATTGCCTACGGCCGCCTGGACGATGCCTCCCCGGGCGTCGATGTGGCGCTGGATCGGCTGGTCAAGGCGCTGGACGCGCCAGCCCAGGCAGGCCTGCGAAAGATGGAGATCAGGCTGTGAATGACCAGCCTTGTATTGCGATAAATCAAGGGAAATGAATGCAGTCGGCATAGAGTCAAACACGCAAGTCCACTTTAAAGGAGATTGCCATGCGTGTTGATCGAACCCTTGTGACGCTGGCCGTGACGGCTGCCACGTTCGCTTTGACGGGTTGCTATGTGGTGCCCATGCAGGCCGCCGACGGTACCGTGCAATACCAGCACTATCCCCTGCCACCTGTCGGAACCCCTGTCCCGCCGCAGGCCACCGGTCCTGCGGCAGCAACTCTGAATGTCAGGCTGTATCCGGCGAATGAAATGGCCACACAGACTGGCATCGTGTCCGGAACAGTCACCAACATGATGACCGGCAAAGGCCGTTTTCTGGTCAATTACCTCGGCGAAGTGCTGACCGGCGAGGCCACGCGCGTGTCGAACGAGGAGAAGCGCGGCGTCGCCAGCGCCTTCAGCCCGAAAGGCATGTTCATGTCCTGCGAGTACCAGATGAACACGCCCTTCCAGGGCGCGGGTAGCTGTTCGTTCTCGAACGGCGCGAAGTACCAGATGCATATCGGCGGCAACTGAGGCGCCTGTTCCAGTCGAAGTCGGTGGATGGCTCCGGGCACTTGGCAGCGTGAAGGTGGCCCCGGCCTTCCAGGTCAGAAAATTACTAAATGGAGCATTTCATGCCTAAACCCCTTTGGATTCTGGTGGCCAATGCGTCGGTGGCGCGCTGCTTTGAGCGCGCCTCGCCCACCGCCTCTCTGGTGCTGGTCGCGAATTACCAGCACCCTGAGAGTCGATCGCATGTGCGCGATCTGCAGACCGATCGAGGCGGCCGTACCCAGAAGGACGATGCCGGCCGTACCAGCTTTGTGCCCCGCACCGAACCCAAGGAGCGCGAGCGCGCAGAGTTCGCCCGCGAGATCGCCCGTGCGCTGGAAGCAGGCGTGGTCGAGCACCGCTGCAGCGGCATCGCGCTGTTTGCCTCCAGTCCGTTCCTTGGAGAACTGCAGGCCAACTTGACCGATGGCGCGCGCAAGCTGGTGAATGCCAGCCATGCGCTGGATCTGACGTCGTTCGAGGGACGGGAGCTGGAACAGCGGGTCACACGGGCGTTGACGGCCTGAGCGCGCTCAGGGGTGGTGACTCGCAGTCGGTCGAGGGGTGTCACCCGGTTGACGCCAGGCCGGGTGTTGCCCGCCCACAATCTCGCCCATGATCGAACTTCGCTCCCCCCTGCAGGCCCAGATTGTTCAGTGGCTCGTCGCCCCGGGCGACACCGTGCGCGCGGGTGACGTGATGGTGATCCTGGAGGCCATGAAGATGGAGCACGAGCTGCGCGCCACCGGCGATGCCCGCGTGACAGATTTGCTGCTTGCCGCGGGTGACGCCGTGAATGAAGGCCAATTACTCCTGATTTCAGAGCGCATAACGACCGATCCACGATGGGATGATGCCGAAAAAGCTTCGAATTCTGGTCCGGAAGGCTTTTCAGTGCTTCGGCAATCCGGATTGACGCCCGCAGCCCTGCGCCCTGACCTGCAGCGTGTCATCGACCGCCACGCGTTCACGTTCGACGCCAGCCGCCCGCAGGCCGTCGCCAAACGCCACGCGCTGGGCCAACGCACGGCGCGCGAGAACATCGCTGACCTTTGCGACGACGGCTCCTTCATTGAATACGGCGCGCTGGCGGTGGCCGCGCAACGCAGCCGGCGCAGTGAAGACGACCTGATCCTCAACACGCCGGCCGACGGCATGGTGACCGGCATCGGCTCGGTCAATGGTGCGCTGTTCCGTTCGGTGCCTCCCCCCGAAGGCACGCCCGACCCCACGCGCGCCGTCGTCATGGCCTACGACGCCACGGTGCTGGCCGGCACCCAGGGCATGCGCAACCACGCCAAGACCGACCGCATGCTGGGCATTGCGTTCGACCAGAGGCTGCCCGTGGTGCTGTTCGCCGAAGGCGGGGGCGGCCGGCCGGGCGACACCGACATGCCCATCGTCGCCGGCCTGCATGTCACCACCTTCGCCAGCTATGCCCGGCTGTCGGGACAGGTGCCGGTGGTCGGCATCGTCAGCGGCCGCTGTTTTGCGGGCAACGCGGCGCTGCTGGGTTGCAGCGACGTGATCATCGCGACCCGCAGCAGCAACATCGGCATGGGCGGCCCGGCCATGGTCGAGGGCGGCGGCCTGGGGGTCTTCAAGCCGGAGCAGATCGGCCCTGGCAGCGTGCAGCACCGCAATGGGGTGATCGACATCCTGGTGGAGGACGAAGCACGCGCGGTGGCGGCCGCGCGGCACTACCTGTCGTTCTTCCAGGGCCGCACGCGCGACTGGATCACGCCCGATCCGCTGGCGCTGCGCGCGGTGGTGCCGGAGAACCGCCTGCGCGTGTACGACACCCGCGCGGCCATGGTGGGCCTCGTGGACACCGGCAGCCTGCTGGAGCTGCGCACCGGCTTCGGCATCGGCATCCACACCGCGCTGGCGCGCATCGAGGGGCGGCCCGTCGGCCTGATGGCGAACAACCCGCTGCACCTGGGCGGCGCCATCGACGCCGACGCCGCGGACAAGGCCGCGCGCTTCATGCAGCTTTGCAACGCCCACGGCCTGCCGCTTGTCAGTCTGGTCGATACGCCGGGTTTCATGGTGGGCCCGGACATTGAAGAGAAGGCGCAGGTGCGGCATGTGAGCCGGATGTTCGTGACCGCGGCCAGCCTGCGCGTGCCGTATTTCAGCGTCGTGCTGCGCAAGGGCTACGGCCTGGGCGCCATGGGCATGACGGCTGGCGGCTTCCACGCGCCGGTGTTCAACGTCGCCTGGCCCACCGGCGAATTCGGCGCCATGGGCCTGGAAGGCGCAGTGCGCCTGGGTTACCGCAAGGAGCTCGAAGCCGTGCCCGAAGGCCCGGCGCGTGAGGCATTGTTCGAGAAGCTGGTCGCGCAGCAGTATGCCAACGGCTCGGCGCTGAACATGGCGGCCACGCTGGAGATCGATGCGGTGATCGACCCCGCTGAGACGCGTGGCTGGCTGGCGCGGGGGCTTGCCTCCAGCAAGGTGGGTGAGCTGACGGCGCGGTTTGTCGATCCCTGGTAAGTGGCACGGTCGACCCGCCGGAGCTGGTGCGCGCGAGGAAGGCCCGTGCTAAGCTGACAGGTTCGATGGCGCGGCCCGCCGGCCAGCGCCCATCTCACTGAACAAGGAGACAACCATGTCCGGCCTGCTGCCTCACGTCGATCCCGACGGTCTGCTCGAATTCTCCGTGGTCTACACCGACCGCGCGCTCAACCACATGTCCAAGAGCTTCCAGGGTGTGATGAAGGACATCTCCAGCATCCTGAAAGAGGTCTACCACGCCCGCTCCGCGGTGCTGGTGCCGGGCAGTGGCACCTTCGGCATGGAAGCCGTGGCGCGCCAGTTCGCAGGCGACAAGAAGGTACTGGTGATCCGCAACGGCTGGTTCAGCTTCCGTTGGACACAGATCTTCGACATGGGTCGCATCCCGGCCGAAGCGACTGTGCTCAAGGCGCGGCGCGTCGGCAGCGGCAAGCAGGCACCCTGGGTGCCCGCGCCGATTGCCGAGGTCGTGGCCGCGATCCGCGAGAAGAAGCCGGACGTGGTCTTCGCGCCGCATGTGGAAACGGCCAGCGGCATGATCCTGCCCGACGACTACCTGCGCGCCGTGGCCGATGCGGTGCACGAAGTCGGTGGCCTGTTCGTGCTCGATTGCATCGCCTCGGGTGCGATGTGGGTCAACATGCAGGCCACCGGCGTGGACGTGCTGGTGAGCGCGCCGCAAAAGGGCTGGAGCAGCTCGCCCTGCTGCGCCATGGTCATGCTCAGCGAGCGCGCCCGCGCTGCCATCGACGCCACCACCAGCACCAGTTTTGCCTGCGACCTGAAAAAGTGGCTGCAGATCATGGAAACCTACGAAGGCGGCGGCCACGCCTACCATGCCACCATGCCGACCGATGCGCTCACGCGCCTGCGCGAAGTGATGAAGGAGACGCAGGCCTACGGCTTCGACAAGGTGCGCGCGGAGCAGATCGATCTGGGCGCCAAGGTGCGCGCGCTGTTCGAGAGCCGCGGCATCCCCAGCGTGGCCGCCGAGGGCTTCAAGGCACCCGGCGTGGTGGTGAGCTACACCGAAGATCCCGAGATCCAGTCCAGCCGCAAGTTCCTCGCCGAAGGCCTTCAGACCGCCGCCGGCGTGCCGCTGCAGTGCGACGAACCCGCCGATTTCATGAGCTTCCGCATCGGCCTGTTCGGGCTGGAGAAGTGGCACCACGTGGACCGCACGGTGGGGCAACTCGCCGCCGCGCTGGACCGGCTGGGCATCGGCCAGGTTGAAAAGGTCGCCGTGGCGGCTTGATCTGGATCGCTCCAACCTGGGCCTCCGTCGTGGAGGCTTTTTTCATTCAGGCGTCGTCGATCTTCAGTGCAAGGTGAACCCGTGTTTTCGCGCCACGACAGTCTCGCCATCCTGCGTCACAACCTGGGCTGACAGACAAGGTGGACATTCTGCCCGGCCAGCAGGCGCCCGCCTGAGCGCGCCGCGGTTTCAGAGCATCCGCGCCGCCAGCGGAATCAGCAACGACGCCAGCACCACCTGCAGCCCCAGCGCCAGCGCAGCCCAGGCGCCGGCGTCGGCGTTGACTTGCAGGGCGCGCGCAGCGCCGATGCCGTGCGCGGCGGTGCCCAGGGCGAAGCCGCGCGCCATCCAGCCGGTGGCGTCGGTGTCGATGCGCAGGGCGTCGAACAGGTACTTGCCAGACAACGCCCCGACCATCCCGGTCACCACGGCGAAAACGGCCGCCAGCGCCGGAATCCCGCCGATCTTTTCGGCCACGCCCATGGCGACTGGCGCGGTCACGGATTTGGGCGCGAGCGACAACACGATCTCGACTGGCAGACCGAGCGCCCAGGCCAGACCGACCGCGCTGCCTGCCGCCGCTGTCCCGCCGATCAAGGAGGCCAGCAGGAATCGTCCCCAGCGTGCCCGCAGGGCGATACGTCGTTGCCACAGCGGCCAGGCCAGCGCCACCACGGCCGGGCCCAGCAGGAAGTGGATGAACTGCGCACCGGAAAAGTAGGTGGGATAGGCGGTGCCCGTGGCCGTCAACCCTGCCGCCAGCGTCACGACCGACCACAGCACCGGATTGGCCCAGGGTGCCTGGTCCATGCGTGCGTAGAACGCCTGTGCCAGCACGTACACGACCAGCGTCGCCGTCAGGCCGAACAGGGGCGTGGACGAGAGGTAGACCCAGAGCTGCACGAAGTCGGTCATGCCGCGTCCCCATCGATGGCCTTCGCGTGCGCATCCGCATCCGGGCCGTCGCGGCGCATCAGCGCGCGCAGCAGCAGCGCCGTCACGCCCAAGCCCACCCAGGTCGACAATACGATGACCACGGCCATGCGCAGGCCGTACTGGCCGAGCAGCCCGAGGTGGGTCATCACGCCCACGCCCACCGGGACGAACAGCAGCGACAGGTGCGCCAGCAGGAACTCGGCCACGGCCGCCACGCTGTCGCGCACCAGCGACCAGCGCAAGGCCACCAGAAGCAGCACCATGCCGACCACCGGGCCCGGAAAGGGCAGCATCAACAGACGTGCCAGCGTTTCCCCTGCCGACTGCAGGACCAGCAACCAGGCGAATCCCTGCAAGGCTTTCATGGCGGCGCGGGCCGGCGGGCGAGACTAGAAGCGTTCCAGCTCGGGGTGCTTGATCTGTCCGCCGCGCACCAGCATCTTGCCGTACTCGGCGCAGCGCTGCAGCGTGGGGATCACCTTGCCGGGGTTGAGCAGGCCCTTGCTGTCGAAGGCGCGTTTCACACCGAACATCTGCTCGTTTTCCGCAGCCGAAAACTGCACGCACATGCTGTTGAGCTTTTCGATGCCCACCCCGTGCTCGCCAGTCACCGTGCCGCCCATCGCCACGCTGGTCTCCAGGATCTCGGCGCCGAACAGTTCGCAGCGATGCAGTTGATCGGGGTCGTTCGCATCGAACAGGATCAGCGGGTGCAGGTTGCCGTCACCGGCATGGAACACATTGGCGCAGCGCAGCTGGTACTTTTTTTCCATTTCCGCAATGGCCAGCAGGATGTCGGCCACGCGCTTGCGCGGAATGGTCGAGTCCATGCACATGTAGTCGGGGCTGATGCGCCCGCTGGCCGGGAAGGCGTTCTTGCGTCCGCTCCAGAATTTCAGGCGCTCGGCCTCGTCGCGGCTCACGGCAATCGCGGTGGCGCCGCAACGAAGCAGCACCTCGCTCATGCGGCCGATCTCTTCTTGCACCTCTTCCGGCGTGCCGTCGCTCTCGCAAAGCAGGATCGCTGCGGCGCTGAGGTCATAGCCCGCATGCACATAGTCTTCCACGGCGGCGGTCATGGGCTTGTCCATCATTTCGAGCCCGGCCGGGATGATGCCGGCGGCAATGACCGCCGCCACGGCGTCGCCGGCCTTGCGGATGTCGTCGAAGCTGGCCATGATGCAGCGCGCCAGCAGCGGCTTGGGCACCAGCTTGACAGTGACCTCGGTGGTGACGGCCAGCATGCCCTCGCTGCCGATCACCAGCGCCAGCAGGTCATAGCCCGGCGCGTCCAGCGCTTCGCCGCCGAATTCCACCGCATCGCCCTCGATCGTGAAGCCCTTGACCTTGATGACGTTGTGCACCGTCAGGCCGTACTTCAGGCAATGCACGCCGCCGGCGTTCTCGGCCACGTTGCCACCGATGGTGCAGGCGATCTGGCTCGACGGGTCGGGCGCGTAGTACAGGCCGTGCGGCGCTGCCGCCTCGCTGATGGCCAGGTTGCGCACACCACCCTGCACCACGGCCGTGCGGCTCACTGGATCCATCTTCAGGATCTTGTTGAATTTCGCAAGGCTCAGCGTCACGCCCAGCTTGTGCGGCATGGCGCCGCCGGACAGGCCAGTGCCCGCGCCCCGCGCCACCACCGGCACGTCAAGTGCGTGGCAGGCTTTCAGCACCGCCTGCACCTGCTCGTAGGTTTCGGGCAGCGCCACCACCAGCGGACGTTCCCGGTAGGCGGTGAGGCCGTCGCATTCGTAGGGCGTGGTGTCCTCGGGTGTGTAGAGGACGGCGTGGGTCGGCAGGACGGCCTGCAGGGCAGCGACCACGGCTTGCTGACGGGCAGCGCGTTGCTGGCGTTCGGCCGGGCTTGAATCGGTGGAGGTATTCATGCGTCAACTCTACGCCAGCCGGCGGGCGTCGTGGTGAGGTTTTTTAAAGGTCTTGTTGAAAGCGGCTACGGATCGCCGGCCGAGCCCCCGCGCCCGGCGGGCCGGTTCAGGCGACGCTTTTTTTCAGCCACTCGGCAAACGCCGTGCATTCCCATCGGTCCATGGCACCGGTTCGCCAGCACAGGTAGTGCGCATGGGGACTGGGCACGGTGCGCGCGGAAACGCGCTCCAGCGAGCCGTTTTCGATCCATTGGGCGGCCAGTTTCAGGCGGACCAGACCAATGCCCAGGCCCTGCGCCGCCGCATCACACATCAGGCCAATGTCGTTGAATGAAGAGCCATCCACCGGTTCGGGCCAGTCCAGGTCGTGCGCGGCAAACCAGGTGCGCCAGGGCTCCAGCGGGCTGCGCAGCAGCGCCGCGGTCTTGAGATCCTCGGGCGTGTCGAACGGCCCGTTCTCGCGGATGTACGCCGGCGAAGCCAGCGGCGTGACCTCGTCCTTCATGAGGCAGACATATTCCACGTCGGCGTAGCGCCCGGTACCGAAGCGGATGGTGAGGTCGGCGTCTTCAGCCACCACGTCAAGAAGCGGGATGCTCACCTGCAATGTGATGTCGATCTCGGGGTAGGCCTCCATGAACTGGCGCAGGCGCGGCATCAGGATGGAGCGCGAAAACGTCGGAGTGACGGCCAGCTTGAGCTTGCGCTTGCCCGGCGCGGATGCCGCGCCAGGGAATTTCTGCAGGTTCGTCAATCCCTCGCGCACATGGGCCAGGTACTCGCTGCCTTCTGTGGTCAGCGAGAAATCGGCCCGGCCAAACAGCTTGGTGCCGATGATCTGCTCCAGCTGCTTGACCCGGTGGCTCACGGCGCTGGGCGTCACGCACAGCTCCTCGGACGTCTGCGTCACGCTGCGCAGGCGCGCCAGCGCCTCAAAGGTCAGCAGGCACTGGATGGGCGGGATGCGCATGGTGGCCGGGCCCGTGGACTACTTGAAGATCACGGTCTTGTGACCGTTGAGCAGCACGCGGTGCTCGCTGTGCCACTTCACGGCGCGCGCCAGCACCTGGCTTTCAGTGTCGCGGCCCATGGCGGTCAAGTCTTCGACCGTCTTGCTGTGGTCCACGCGCGCCACGTCCTGCTCGATGATCGGACCTTCATCGAGGTCGGCCGTCACGTAGTGGGCCGTGGCGCCAATGAGCTTCACGCCGCGGTCGTGCGCCTGGTAATAGGGCTTGGCGCCTTTGAAGCTGGGCAGGAAGCTGTGGTGGATGTTGATGGCCTTGCCCGAGAGTTTGCGGCACAAGTCGTCCGAAAGGATCTGCATGTAGCGCGCCAGCACCACCAGCTCGGCCTCTTCGTTCTGGATGATCTCGAACTGCTTCGCTTCAGCCTGGGCCTTGGTCGCGGCAGTCACCGGAATGTGGTGAAACGGCACGTTGTAGCTGGCCGCCAGCTGGTAGAAGTCCCGGTGGTTGCTGATGATGGCGCGGATGTCCAGTGGCAACAGCCCGCTTTTCCAGCGAAACAGCAGGTCGTTCAGGCAGTGCCCTTCCTTGCTGACCAGCAGCACGGTGCGCATTGGCTGGCTGGTGGCGTGCAGGCTCCATTGCATGCCAAAGGGTTCGGCGAAGAACCGGAGTTGCAACTGAAGGTCTTCGCGTGTGACCTGGGCGCAGGCAAACTGCACCCGCATGAAAAACAGGCCGGTACCGTGGTCGTTGTATTGCGCGGCTTCTTCGATGTTGCCGCCGTGCTCCAGCAGGAATCCGGAGACGGCGTGCACGATACCCGTGCGGTCGGGGCAGGAGAGGTTCAGGACGTAGGCTTGATTCATAAAGAGCGGATTGTCGCAGGGTGGTCGCGGCCGACGTTCACAGGCCTGCCTCAGCGACCCGGCGCCATCTGCTGGCGCAACTCCGCGCAATAGTCCTTTGGCGGCGGTGCGGCAGTGAGCCAGACGGCATCGGCCGGCGTCATGTCGACCCCGGTGTCCGACGGGCGGTCGGGGCGCAGCACCAGCGATGTGCTGCGGACTTCGCGCCCCAGGTGCGTCGGCACGCCGAGTTCCCGATCCACGTGGCCGTTGCCGGCGATCAGCAGCACCGTCTTCCCGGGTTCAAGGGCCCCCACAATGGTCTGGGCCATGGCCGCATCACGTGCGGTCTGTATCCGGGTCATGGGGATGATCTGGGACGGTGGCAACAGCCCGCAATGCCCTTCGCGGATGATTTCCTGTTGTTTTTGCCACTTGTCCAGCTTCAAATGGCCATCCAAAGCTATGTTTTTCATAGCATCTTTCATCTCTCCAGCGGGCAAGTTGGCACCGATGACGGGCACGCCAGCCTGCACGGCGGCCATCACCGCCGGCCCATAGGCACCCCACGGCCAGCCTGCTTCGCGCCATTTGAGCGCAGCCCGCACCTGTTCCTCGGTGGCCTGCGGTGGCAGGCCTGCAGTGGAGGTGTTCCGATCCGCCATTTCCAGCGCCAGTGCGGCCAGCGTGCCGCGGGCGGCAAGCGCCAGGACGACGGCGCGCTGAAGCTGCTGGTGCGCTGGCGCGTCATGCTGTTCGCCTAACAACAGGACGTCGGCCGGCAGCAGTGCCTGCAGCCGACGATTCACCGCTTCGGCGTCGGGCGCTTCGGGGGCGGCCTTCACTGTGGCCCGCTCGACCGAGGCTGGGGTTTCCGGTGCGCGACCGGCGCAGGCGGACAGCAGGATGCACAGCAGGGCGCATCGGAGTCCTTGCCCGACAGCAGTTCGACAGTTCATGGCGCCATACTAAGCGCAACCGTCCTCGCCCGCATGCGCCTGCATTACACCCTTCGCGTTGCCCTCACCCTGCTGCTGGCGCTGGGCGCGGCCGCCCTCTGCGTGGCACTGCGCACGCCATTGCCCTGGATGATCGGCCCGCTGGTGGCCACGGCCGTGGCTTCGATGGGCGGCGCGCCGACCGAGAGCGCCGGCCCGCTGCGCAACGGTGGGCAGTGGGTGATCGGCGCCGCGCTCGGCTTGTATTTCACGCCGCAGGTCACGGCATTGGTCGCCAGCCTGTGGTGGGCCATTCTGCTGGCCATTGCCTGGGCGCTGGTGCTGGGGGTGGGTTTTGCCGCCTTCCTGTACGGGCTGCATGCGCCCCGCCTGCCCGACGTCGCGCCGCGCGCCATGCGGGCCACGGCCTACTACGCGGGCGCCGTCGGTGCCGCCTCGGAGATGACCTTGCTGTCCGAGCGGGTGGGCGCGCGCACCGACCTGGTGGCGGCGGCCCACAGCCTGCGACTGATGGTGGTGGTGCTGGTGATTCCCTTCGGCTTGCAGGCCAGCGGCCTGACCGGCGTGGATGTCATGCCCGCAGGGCCCCGGGTCGTGCACCCTGCGGGCCTGCTGGCGCTGGCTTTGTGCACCGGTGCCGGCGCCCTGCTGATGCAGCGCCTGGGCCGCGCCAACCCGTGGTTCATGGGCGCGCTGGTGGTGGCGATGGGGTTCACCATGGTTGGCGTCACGCTGTCTGCGGTTCCGGTGTGGCTGTCGAATGCGGCGCAACTGGTCATCGGCGTGAGTCTGGGCGTGCGCTTCACGGCCGGCTTTCTGCACACCGCGCCGCGCTGGCTGGCCTCGGTGGCGCTGGGCACGCTGGTGATGATGGGGCTGTGCGCCGGGTTTGCCTGGCTGCTCTCGAAGGGCACCGGCCTGCATCCGGTCACGCTGCTGCTGGGCACCTCGCCCGGCGGCATCACCGAGATGTCGATCACGGCCAAAGTGCTGCAACTGGGCGTGCCGGTGGTCACCGCGTTCCAGGTGTGCCGGCTGGTGGCGGTGCTGCTGCTGGTCAACCCGCTGTGGCACTGGCTGGAGGCGC
>Ga0209254_10003003_pt1 | contig 15401 bp, 11 predicted proteins | sample FrelakmetDIP11DI_FD_187148 | JGI IMG/M metagenome (GOLD analysis project Ga0209254, IMG submission 187148) | Freshwater lake sediment microbial communities from the University of Notre Dame, USA, for methane emissions studies - DIP11 DI (SPAdes)... | ecosystem: Environmental > Aquatic >...
TACGAAATCCTGGGTGTGCCCTCCGACGCCAACGAGAAACAGATCAAGGCAGCGTACCGAAAACTCGCTTTCCAGTATCATCCGGACCGAAACACAGGAGCGCCTGACAGCGCCAACCGGATGAAGGCCATCAACGAAGCCTATGCCGTGCTCTCGAATCTTTCCAAGAGGAAAGACTACGACGATATGAGGCGGCAGTTTGGATCCTCCGCTTACAACCGTTTCAGAAGCAACTATACGGAAAGCGACATCTTCAGAGGGTCAGACATCAATAGGATCTTTGAGGACATGGCCCGAGTTTTCGGGTTCAGGGGGTTTGACGATATTTTCAATGAGGCTTATGGGGAGGGATACCGGACCTTTGAATTCAAGAGGCCCGGCTTCTCTGCCAGGGGGTTCGTGTTCACGGGACCTCTGGGACGCTCTGCCCAAAGACAGAACGCTCCCCTGGCCATGGGAAAGCTTAGCCGATACCTCATTGAAAAGCTCACGGGTGTTGAGCTTCCTCAGAACGGAACGGACGTGACCGAGCCGATTGACCTCACCCCCCAAGAAGCCAAAGATGGAGGCCCTTACCCTTACTACTACAGGAAGCAGTCAAAGAAACTCGTCGTCATGCTTACGCAGGGACTTCGGGACGGCCAGCGCATTCGCCTTGCAGGGATGGGAGACAAAGGAAAAGGCGGGGCAAAGCCCGGAGATCTTTATCTGACGGTAAAGATCAGGAAAACCTTAATGCAAAAGTTGAAGGACTTGATTCATTCGTCCCGGAGTGTTTCCACCCGCTGAAACGCGGCCTTTTTCGCCGCCTCCACGAGCTGCTCTGAGAGAAAGCCAGCTTTAAACCTCTCTTTCAGGTCTTCTTCGTCGGTTACGAACACACGTCCGTCAGTCATCTGGACCACATCGATTTCCAGGTCCACATATCGGATCCTGTCAGGATAGAATTCCACCGGAGTGTTGATGTTCACATACCTGCCGATCAGCGTCCCGTCCTTCCGGAAATAGGTGTGCGTGTAATACCAGAGGCCCTCTTGGACCTCGGAAACGGCATAATCCCCTTCCCTCTTGTCAATTCCCAAGCCATCGTACTTGCTTCGCCCTTTGAACCTGGATCTTTTCAGTACCAGTGTTTTCCGGTCGAAGTCTGTTTCAAGAATCACTCCCTCTGAAAGAAAGATGACCCGTCCATCCAGCTTCACGTGTTCAATCTTGATTTCCTTTCCTTTTTCGAAGGTGTCCCATACCAGACTCTTTTCCATGTTGCGTCCGAGAGCATTCCGTTTTTCAGGGTGGCCGGTCAGCGTCTCTTCTTCGAGCAAGTTCACATCATCGGAGGCAATGATTCGAAGATGGTGGTGTCGTGGCACGGTGGGAAGCACCCGGTTCCTCAACTCATCCAAAGCGGTCTTTGCGGCAAAAGGAAACTCCAGTTCTGCTGAAGCTATCGTCCTATTCCTGCATAGGGTGTCAAAGAAATTTACTACGCGTTGCGCCGCCCAACAAATAAGGATCGAGACGATCTGAAGGGTCGATTTCCCGCCTGAGGCGGGATTCAAGAAGCCCGGAGCGAGAGAGGGAGCGCATATAGGCTAAATGCGCCTGAGGCGCATAAATCTGTCATTCCCGCGAAGCGACGGGGGCTCAACCGGTCGTGGCGAGACATCGATCGCACTCTCACCAGGCTACGCAATGAACGCCGCAGCAAGGACAACGCGTTTCAGCAGCACCTCGACAGGATCGGCGCGGAGGTTAGCCTTTGACCGGGACTAAAATATACGGCCGAGACTCTTTTGAGGAAATACCGCCGGAGGTGCACCGGATCCTCCAATCGCTCAAGGATTATGGGTTCGGTCACAGCAGTACACCCTATATCAGAACGAACCGTGAACTCCCCTTCTAACGGTTACGCCCACCACAAACCTTGGGCTACAGCCTAACAACCTCCCCGCCCCTCTTCGATAGGCTCAGGGCAGAGTCTTCAAAAGAAAGGAAGGCAAGTTTGAAGAGTTGGATCGCCGGTTGACGACCAGTCATGACCTCTGCTATCCTGCAGCTCATTATCCTTCGACTACTTCTCCCATTCGGGGGTTCGTCATGACTGAGGAGACTCGAAAGGCTGTGAAGGGGATTTTGAAGCAGTCCCACACGCCCAAATCAATTACGCAGATCAGGAAGGAACTGCCCAGATCTCTTCGGGTATCCTCGAAAGACCTCAGCGCCCTGCTTGACGAAATGACCGCAAGAGGCGAGATCTTCATGTGGCCGCAGACAAGGTTTTGGGATCACACACCGCGGACAACCTTGCCCCAGCTTATTCTGGAATTGCTCGCCAAGTCTCCGGTCGTGGCCTCTTCCAAAATAAAGACGGCTCTCAAACTTCCCCTGGAGCTGATTCAGCCTGCTCTGAAAGAGCTTGTTGACGCAGGCCGTGCTCATGTATGGCAGCCTGGTAAGACGCCTTACTTCACCCTTCTTGAGCCGCGCAATACTGCGCTTGAGATCATCCTGAAATCATTGACCCAGAGCCCCCTCACAGAAAAAGAACTCGTTGGGTGGGTCAGAAAAAAACTGCCCGGCTACCAGGCAAGGCTCCTCAAAGAGCATGTCTCCTATTCGAACCAGATTCTAGAGCATCCCAAATACGGGAAGTGCAAGACCCGATATGGTTTAAAGCCGCCGGAGCCGGGGCCTTATCTAAGCAAGGCGGTACAAGAGATCATCGCTGTGCAAAGATTCCTTGCTCCATTCCATGTTTCTCTTGAAGCGATTCATGAGGCCATGGGCCGTGAGCTCGGTCTGGAACGTGAAGCAAGGGTTCCCTCCCGGGAGCGACCCCAGGGCGAAACAGTTTCTCCTGTGACTGAACGGCTCATTCTGGAAACGATAACCCGGCTTCAACCTCCTGGACAAAAGCGGGCACTGGTATCCATTCGCGAGTTACGGCGGTCCATGAATCTCCCTAAGAAAGATTTTGACAGGGCCGTCCTGTGTCTCGCTTCGCAGGGCAAGGTTGCCCTCCATCATCACGACTTTCCGACCAGTTTGAGCCAGGCTGAGCGTGAGGCATTGGTGCAGGACGAACGGGGCACTTACTATGTCGGCATTGTGCCTAAGGAGACCTCATGAACATGAACCCCCTCGCCGGTATTCCCAATCCTTTCAGGCAGACCATTGTAAAAGATGCTTGGGAAACCCTGCAGGACGTTCCTGAAATCCATGCGCAGGCCTTTCAAACCTGCTGCCGGGCCTTTGAAAACGTCCGAAGTTCCAGACGCTGCGACTCGGTGCTCCTTCATGGTGAAGCCGGAAGCGGCAAGACCCACCTCCTGGGCAGGCTTCAAAGACATTGGACTTCTTCGCCTTCAGCCGGAGAAGGCGGATCAGGAAATATGGGGCGATGCGTTTTCCTCTACTGCCGCTTGCAGACCAGCCCCCACAGGCTCTGGCAGCATGTGCGCAAGACCTTCGTTGAGGATCTGCTGCACCGATTTCCTGACGGGACCACCCAGCTCCAGCGCCTGGTCGCGTGCCGTTTTGCCGAAGGGGATAGAAAAAAGCAGCGGCCGGTCACAAAATGGCTTGGTTGGATCAGGAATCCTGCGAACCGGGATCACAGCGGATGGAAACGAATTCTGCTTCCATGGCTCGAACATGAGGCGGGGATAGGGTATTCGCTGCAGAGGGTTCTTTATCACCTCATCACGGGCCGGCATGTTCTTGAAGCCGGGGCCTGGCTGAAAGGGGAAGACTCTCTACCCGAGGAAGCTCTGGCCCTCATGGGCCTAAGCGGGAACGAAGAAGGCCAGACCGAGGATGGAGCCAGAGACGTGATCCTATCTCTCTGTCGTCTCGCAAGCCCTCTCATGCCTGTGGCCTTTTGCTTCGATCAGATAGAGGCCCTACAGACCTCAAAGAATGACGAGGAAAGCCTTTTCCTTTTCGGCCAAATGGGCGCTTCCCTCTTCAACTCAAGCAACAATGCGCTTCTGATTTCCTGCATCCAGTCATCGGTTATGGACCAGTTTAAACGTGCCATCCGGGAGGCCGACTACGATCGAATCGCGCAAAGGGAGGAGACGCTCGATCCTCTGGACAAGAATCTCGCCCAATCGCTCATTCGCAGCCGCCTGGATTCGAATAAGGATCTGGTTCGCTTGAGAAGCCGCCATTCACAACAACCTCTTTGGCCCATAGAACCCCTTGATCTCGATCCTGCTTTCCCCTCTTCCGGCGCAGCCACTGCAAGAAAGATCATCAGCTTTGCCGGCGCTCTCTTTGACAAGCTCCAGACAGGCGGATCCGTTCCCTTGCAAGATTCTTCGGAGTTTCTCACGAAGGAATTCGAACGCCGCCGCGACATGGCCTTCGGTCAGGACGAGGCGGAATCGGACATGAGCCTTGCTCATGGGCTGCCCCTGCTTGCCGAGACGCTGGGTGGGCAATGGCGCCAGCAAAGACAGCCCCATCGAGATATCGATCTCCTGCTGAGCCACGGCGACAAACGAATTGCCGTGAGCCTCTGCAACCAGCAGAACATGAGAAGCCTTGCCGCCAGGCTCAAGCGTTTGGTTCAGTGGCATTCGAGGAACAAGGGATTCAAAATGGTCCTGATTCGCGACCAGCGTCTGCCCATCAGCAGAACCGCGGTGGTGACGAGAAACCTTCTTCAGTCCTTGATAGAAAGTGGCGTTTCCTTGTGTCAGCCCGATATGGAAACCCTCGCAGCCCTCCAGGCCTTGAGAAGCCTTATTTCCGATGCAAGGTCCGGGGATCTTCAGTATGGCGGGGATGCCATTGGCCCTAAAACCGTTCAGGAATGGGTGTCCCGGAACTTGCAGAACGGGCTCAAGTCCTTTTTCGGAGAAATCGTAGGGGCCTCAGAGACTCTGGCCGAAGATGAACCGGAGCTCATGAGCGCGATCCTTGCTGTTCTTAAACAGCATCGGGTGGTGACGCTCGAAAAGCTGGCCGAGGAAATCCGTCAGCCTGGCCCTCTCATCGAAGACATGGTGAAAAGACACCCCGGGAGGATCGGCTGGCTCCAGGGTCCTCCGCCGGTGCTTTTCGATTACAGACCGGCTGAAATCCTGTCCTCCCGGGAGGGGGACGAGGAATGACGGTTACCTTGTCCGTGCATGATGTGCGTGAGCATATCCGACGGGCCTCGGAATCCGGTGTTTCCGCTTCAATACAGCCTTCCTCCGCTCTTCTGGGTCGAATCTTTCATGAAGCGGCGGCGGAGCTTGTAAGTTCAAATCCTGTCACGAACGCATTTTCATTTCTGGAAAAACTCGACTTTGGCAGAGAAGTCTGGCGCTCTCAGCTTGTCCCTCATACCTACGACAAGCTGGTGGGGCCAAGACTTGCAAGGGATCAGGCCAGGCTCCAGGATTCCTCTTCGGGAGTTCTCCATTTGTGGGAGGCTGTTCAGTCCCTTTGCAGCTGGCTGGTTGATCTCGCTTGGGTGGCCACGAATCCTGAAGGTCGAAAAAAAGCTCTCTCCTGGAATGCTCTTCGACAGGCGCTCCGGACCGAGGTGCCTCTGGAAGCGGAATTCAGCGCTCCCGGCTGGTCCGAGCCGGTACGTTTGACCGGCATCGCGGATTCTCTTATAAGACTTCCGCGCACGGGCAACTGGTGCGTTCAGGAATACAAGCTGGGCCGTGCTTCTCCGGAAGCTGATCTCTGCCAGGTTTGCCTTTACCATCTCATTCTTATGCAGAAGAACCCAAAGAAAAAGAGCACAGGCCCCAGCCCCTTCAATCGTATGCTGGCCTTGATCAGCTTTAAGCCGGAGATAAAAGAAAGGCTCTTCAGCGAAAATGAAATCGTCTCAGCACAGGAAAAACTGCTTGCCTTGATAGGCCGTCTGGCAGGCGTAGCCCACAAGGTTCCCAAGCCTGCGACAATACCAAAAGATGGATCCTCTCAGACCGCAAACACGCTCGGCCGGAAGCTGACCGAAGTCTTTAGTGAATACGGCCGACCGGTTGAATTAGCAGGTGAACCTGTGACAGGGCCGGCGTTTTTCCGATTCCCCATCAACCCTGGGAGAGGGGTCAAGCTGGAGCAGATTCAGCGACTCGCCCGCGAAATTCAGGTCCGGCTGGGCTTGAGCAAACCGCCCTTCATCGGGGTGGACTGTGGGCGGGCTGTTGTGGACATCGAGAGGCCGGATCGCCAAATCATCCGATTTACCGACGTGGAAGACCAATTGCCCGCCGGCGACCCTCTGACAGGCTCTCCCCTTGTCCCCATTGGAATCGACCTCAATGCGAAGCTGCGCACCGCTAACCTGAACGACCCGGTGAACGCTCACCTTCTGGTAGCCGGCACTACGGGGAGCGGAAAAACCGAGTGGCTTCGTGTCGCAATTCACGGCCTGATCCGTTCCAATACCCCGCAGACCCTTCGCCTTGTGCTCATTGATCCAAAGCGCACTGCTTTCAATGAATTCTCGGATTCACCCTACCTGCTGGCGCACGATAGTCTGGTCTTTCCAGACGCCCAGCCGGTCGGGGATGTTCTGAAAGAGTTGGCGAGAGAGATGGAGCGCCGATATGTCCTGTTCCAAAAAGCTGGAGTGGATAACATGAATCAATACGTGGGTACGACCCGCCATGTGCTGCCGCGAATCGTCTGTGTGTGCGACGAATACTACGCACTCATAGCGGGTGATTCCAAGAAACAGAAGGAGATCGAAGCGCAAATCACCCTTCTTGGCGCCAAGGCCAGAGCGGCGGGAATCCATCTTATCCTGGCCACACAGCAACCCAGCCGTGAAATCGTCAAAGGGGTTCTGGATTCCAACATACCGGCCCGTGTGGGCCTCATGATGGTCAAGAAAGAGGAATCAAAGATGCTGCTGGGCCAGACCGGAGCCGAAAACCTTCTGGGCAAAGGGGATCTTCTGTTCCGCGATGTGGGAGATCCTGTGCGGCTGCAGGCTCCTCTTCTGTGAAACAGAACCGCTTGTCCTCCTTCTCCTCATTTTGTCTCAGGAATCAGCTTCACCTTTTTTCCGTCGATTTCCAGGGAGGTTTTGCTGTAGGTCAGTTTCTTGATGATCTTTCCGTCCTTGAAATGGAGCACATCCACACCCCGCCTTGTTTCCGGCCTTCCTTCGTAGCTTTTCTCCTGTGAGGGCCAGTCGAACTGCCAGCGGTAAAGGGCCTTCTGTTCCTTCTCATCAATAAACGTCTCTTCTTCGGTGAAGCGGAAATTGCCGTGGTGTTCAAACCACGGGCTCCAGGCCTTTCGAAGTTTTTCTTTTCCCTGCACACGGCCGCCTGTGAAGTTATCGAAAAGAACATCGTCGTGAAAGAGAGCCATCACACCGTCCAGATCATGCCTGTCCCACGCCTTGTTCCACTCCACTAAAGCCTTCTTCATTTCTTCTCTGGAAAGCACCTTCACCACCTCCGTTTCTTCTCCTGGCAATTGAGTGCGAATGAACACCTTGAAACCCATGGATTCCAGGGCACCGATCCAGTACCGGGCATCTTCCGCCTTCTCGTACTGTCCGACAAGGAGGAGACACCGGTCCTCTTCATCCCACACCCAGTCGTATTGCAGGAATCGAATGCCGTGAGCTTCCAGGTCTTGTCTGAGGGTTTCCCGGACCTGTTCCCTGGCTTCAAAACTCAAATCATGGTAGGAAGGACCCTGGATCAAGACATAATGCATAACACCCGCCCACGATCCGCTGCATCCACCCTTCAGTGTCTGGAATATTCTATCTCAATCTCATTATTCGTTTGTTGGCGCACGCAATCTGTGCATTGAAAGGACTTTGGCAGGAAGCCATCAGACTTTTAGCTCATTGTTGCTGAGCTCACATCCGCAGTTTTTTGTATGCCCGCTTTTCAGAAGGTAGTCATACACCATTGTCAGTTTCCCGCAATCACACTTCGCAACCCACGCCCCTACTCTACCACTTCTCGAACGCCTTAGAACCACCAACTCGCCGAATCTCTTGCCAATGAGTCCCAGACCCCTTGCTTCATCTTTCACTCTCTGACTCTCCCTCTTTCCCCTGTTTCTTGTATGCTGTTCCATATACATAGTAGTCCTCTGTACCTTCTTATGGTTTCTTCCTTCTATAAAGTTTCGCTTCCTGTTTGACGCAGCCGAATGATTGGCCCTAGAGTCTGATGAGTCCGCTGTTTTTCTTATCACAGAAATAGCAGTATTTGCTCCATATCGTAGGCCAACTCACTGTCGCCGTCAGCTTATCGACGGGATTGCTGTAAGCTTTCGCTGCGCCTGACCGGTCAACCCCTTTTCCGCAAACGCCCCGCACTTTACACGTGGCACACAAAACGATCTCGCTCATAAAAGCCTCCTCTGGTTGTATTATGCTGAACCTAAAAGCCCATTCCTTAGTGACCCGATTTGTACCTCTAGCGCCTAAGGCGACTCGACGAGAATGCCTCTCGAAGTTCCAGTCTAAGACGCTCATTCCTGAAGACGACTCGACGACGCTGGGATGCCCTATTCGTAGGCTGGAGAGTTTGCCACAGTCCGGAGCGGCTCTAGCCGTCCGCGCAGCAATTCATTGCAACCTGCTAAGATGGGTTCTAAATACTAGCAAACGGGAACGGGTTTAAAAAGATTTCAGCAAATAGGTATTTCCCTCAAAAGGAAAAGAGCTCGCCAACAAGCGCGAGCCTTATTGAATGACTCTATTATAATCTCCTTTTTCCAATAAGCAATCAAAGTTTTGAATTATTTTGATATATTTTCCTCAGCCTCCGCAGAGGCTCTCAGAAGGATGAAACAGATATTTTCAAGAAGCCAGGAAACCATAGCACCGCGCTAAGGGCAAACGAAGATCGAAAAAGGGGCTGGGCAGCATTTTTAAAATATCGAAAATCCCTTGTAATTGCTCGCCGGAGGGTTATAGTTTCAATCTCGGCTAGCCTGGAAATGGAAAAGGAAATCCTTCCAATAATGCACAGAGCGCTGATAAACCAAAGTTTGAGAAACATTGCCATCATCTCTCACGTTGACCATGGCAAGACCACTCTGGTGGACGCCATGTTCCGTCAAAGCGGCCTGTTCAGGGCCAACCAAGAGATCAGCGATCGACTGATGGACACTCTGGACCTTGAACGAGAACGCGGCATCACCATTGCGGCCAAGAACTGTTCTGTAATGTGGAAAGGGGTCCGCATCAATATCATTGACACCCCCGGCCACGCGGATTTCGGCGGTGAAGTGGAGCGAGCCCTGTCCATGGTCGACGGCGCGATTCTTCTGGTGGACGCATCGGAAGGTCCCCTGCCCCAGACCCGGTTTGTTCTGAAAAAGGCACTGGAGGCTCATCTCAAGATCGTCGTGGTCATTAACAAGATTGACCGGCCCGACGCTCGGCCCGACGAGGTCCTCGATGAAATCTACGACCTTTTGATCGACCTGAATGCCACGGACGATCAGCTCGAATTTCCTCTGCTCTATGCGGTCGGCCGCGACGGCATCACCCAGAAAACCCTGAACGAAGCGGGAGTGAATCTCCACCTGCTTCTGGACATGATCCTTGAAGAGATCCCTGCCCCGTCTTATGATCCCGAAGCCCCCTTCCAGATGCTCGTGTCCGACTTGGGGTATTCGGATTACGTTGGCCGGCTGGCTGTTGGAAAGATCTTTAACGGCACAGCGCGATCCAGGGACAGCCTGGTTTGCATCGGCGCATCCGGTGAAAGCAGGCCTCTCACGGTGTCAAAGCTCCAGGTTTACGACGGTATCAAGCTCCGGGATATGGATGAAGTAGAGCCCGGTGACATCGTGGTCCTGGCAGGCATCGAGGAGGTCAAGATCGGGGACACCATCTGCAACAGGGAAGCTCCCCGGGCACTGCCGAGGATCACGGTAGACGAACCCACCGTGTCCATGAAGTTCACCGTCAACACCTCGCCCTTCGGCGGACAAGACGGAACCTATGTCCAGTCGACCCGGATCTTCGAGCGCCTGCTGAAAGAAGCACGCAGCAATGTGGCCATCCAGGTAGAACGGGGCGAAGACCGTGACAGTGTCGTGGTTAAGGGCCGGGGGGAGTTTCAGCTGGCTATCATCATCGAGACCATGCGGCGGGAAGGCTACGAGTTCTGCGTGGGCCGGCCTGAAGTCATCTACCGCTACGAGAACGACCGGAAGCTCGAACCCATCGAGCGGCTTCTGGTCGATTGCGAAGAACGCTTTCTCGGAGTGGTCACGGAAAAACTCTCGCTTCGAAGGGGAAAGATGATCAACCTGGTCAACAACGGAAAAGGCCGTGTGAGAATCGAATTCTCCGTGCCGGCCAGGGCGTTAATCGGCTACCGCGACGAGTTTCTCACCGACACCCGTGGCACAGGCATCATGCATTCCCTTTTCGACGGTTACGAGGAGTTCAGAGGGGAGTGTCCCAGCCGGTTTACCGGTTCCATCGTGGCTGACCGCACCGGCAATGCCGTGCCCTATGCCCTGTTTAACCTGGAGCCCCGCGGCCGGCTCTTCATTGTGCCGAGCGACCTGGTCTACGAGGGGATGATCGTGGGAGAACACAACCGGGGTGAGGACATCGACGTCAATCCCTGCAAGGAAAAGAAACTGTCCAACATGAGGGCAGCCGGAAAAGACGAAAACGTCATCCTCTCTCCCATCAAATCGCTCACCCTGGAGCAAGCCATCAGCTTCATTCGCGAAGACGAAATGGTGGAGATCACGCCACGGGCGGTCCGCATGCGAAAGGCTTTGCTCTCCGCCCAGAAACGTCATGCCCTGCGACCCTCCCGCACAAAGAACAGGCAAGCGGCCTAGGTCTTGGGCGGTGATCAAGAATCTCTTTTAGCCTTTGGCAATCCATTCATCAATGACCTCCTTGTCAAAGCGCCAGACCCTGCCGATCCGAATGGATGGGATTTTGCCTTCCTTGGACAGCTTGCATATGGTTATCTGATGCAACCTTAAGTACTCCGCCAATTCTTTGGTTGTCATTATCTGCGCCATAATAGAATCTCCCGTATGGTTTTTAAATTTTGTGAACTGTGCCCTGTGGCATGAATTGCCCAAGGTTTCAGAGAAAAGGTTGGCGCTTCCATGGCCCACTAACCTTATCCCTGTCTTGGAGGGCGCAAGTGGACAACCCAAGCTTCACATTAGGATTACCCGGCTAGGGAATATTGCTCAGGTGTTTAGGCTGAAGACTGAAGGGCAATAATGATCATCCATGCATGTCTTTTCCTTCAGTCCATCTACCTTCAGTCCATTTACCTGAGTAGTTATAACATTTTGAGCTCAACAAGACGTCTCGCGCGTTTTTCGGAAACTTCGTTCTCAAACGCTTAGACTGGATTGAATGTTATATTAGTTTAAGAGCATTATCAACAACTATTTATTATTTTTTTTTAACTAAATTATAAATTACTTATTTTCTTAGTTTAAATATACTTTTTAGCAATATTTGATATTTTCGTAAAAAGTCATCAAAGCCGTCACCCCGGCGAAAGCCGGGGTCCAGAAGTGCTTGTTTTTCCTGGATTCCGGCTTTCGCCGGAAAAGGGGCTTTTGGGACTTTTTACGCGTCCGTCAATATTTAAAATATAACAACTTGTTGATTTTTATAATTTATTTATCTTAATACCTAATTCTTCCACCAGCGCCCACCAAGCGAAATCCTCGCGCTGCCCAACCGGCATGCCCTAACCTCTTGGTAACGTGAAAAAATGTTATATGGGCTCACACAAAACGATCTCCCGCACCAAACCCCACGATTCCTTTCGAATCAAAGGAGTAGGTCGGGCAGGTATGTTTTTCATCAGCCTGCTAGAGGTTCTTCCAGTACCGAAGATAGTGTTTCCTGGCGGCGAGAAGGATCTGATCAAGAATCATCTCCGGATGGAATTCCGGCCTGTTGCCCCGGTTCAACCCCGCGCAGCGCGCCCGGCAGAGTCAAACCCAACAATCTCCTTCTGTTTCTCATCCCAGAGTCTGAGAAACACCGATCTCAGACTTTTTCGGATGGTAAGGGGATGGACGATCTGCAAATCAGGAGTTTCGTCGCAGCATTGCTGAAGGTTATAGTTGGGGATGCGAGGTCGAATGTGGTGAATGTGATGAAAACCGATGTTCCCTGTAAGCCACTGGAGCACCTTGGGCAGTTTGTAATAGGAACTGCCCTCCATTCCGACCCTGATCGGATCCCAATCGCTTTGACGGGCCCAATACACGCCCTCAAACTGGTGCTGGACGTAAAACACCCAGACGGCCATAGCCCCGCAAAGGAGAAGCACCGGCAACTGGATCTGAACATAGGTCAAGAGACCGATGGTCGAACTCGCTGAAAGAAGGATGACCAGGATGGCAAGGTTGGTGAAATACACACTGAAGCGCTCGCTTCTGCCCGTTCCTTTGTGCGGGAATCGGTGGGCAATCAGAAACACATAAATGGGTCCCAGGAGGAATAGGACCAGAGGGTGTCGAAAAAGCCGGTATCTCAGTCGCTTGAGCTTGGAGGCCGCCACATATTCATCCAACGTAAGGAGCCAGACATCGCCGGTCCCGCGCCGATCAAGGTTCCCGGCCGTGGCATGATGCACGCCGTGGACTCTCCGCCAGTCTCCATAAGCCGTGAAAGTCAGAATTCCACAGATCGTTCCAAGGATAACGTTCGCCCGCCGGGAAGCAAAAAAGGAGCTGTGCACGCAGTCATGAAAAAAAATGAAAATGCGCCCCAACAGAAGGCCCGCCGGCACAGCCAGAACAAGGGTGACCCAGTAAGGCAAACCTGCCTGGATGCTTCGATGCATCATAACCAGCAGGCCCATGTAAGGGATAAAGGTATCCACAAGCTGCCAAACGGCTTTGAGAATGCTTGGAGCTTCGTATTTGCGGATGGTCTGGTACCAGGCCGGTTTGGAGGATTTGTCCCTGACAACCGTTTTGTTCTCCGGCATTTTCAATTCCCTTTCCTTCCCCTCCAGACAGAACCGGGACACGGGTATAGACAGCGGGCAACAGAGAGGCCTGACGTCACTTGAGTATCCCCTCATCCTTCCCCTCTCCTGGTGGGAGGGGATAGTGCGGATGGGGGGAAAAGAGCACACTCGTACTCGCAGGGTACTGAAAAAAACCTATTGGCAGGTTGCTCAAAAACGTACAGATGCAAGGCGTCCGAAATCCTGAGGACTGAGACGTACAATCCAGTACGTCGCAAGGACGAGGGGTGAGGACAACGCCGTAGATGGGCGTTTTTCAGCAACCTGTCAGTTTTTCAACTTTGATTTGAGCCATTGATAAGGAAAAAACATCGATACCCTTTGCTGGTATTCCTTGTAGGCCTCAGGGAACTCGATGGAGAGTTTGCGTTCTTCCAGAAGCGTGCCGACAATGAAATACCCCGTGAGGATTAGGTTCGTTACAAGTGCTGAAACATCCAGATCCCCGGCCCAAACAATCATCATGCCCCCTGCGTACCAGGGATGTCGCACGACACCGAGGATTCCCCTTGTGTTTAGCTCGCAGGTCTCGGTCAATCCCGTGCATGAACTCCGATCCCTCAGCTGGCGCAGACCAAGGAAGGTCAACCCATCATAATTTCTTCCCCCTGCCAGGAACAGGAACAAAGAAGCGGCCAGCAGAAGAACCTGCCCGATCCTCCAGTATCCTTCCCATGAAAACAGCGGCTCGGTTTGAACGGAATGAGCATAGAGGACAACGGGAATCAATGTGACCAGAGCAACCCCATTGTAAACAAGGCGGTAATAGCGAAACCGATCTCCAAGATGATGCTTCAGATATCCGGTGACCGTCAAGGAGATCAGGGCACTGTGAAGGAAGCACCACATCAGCCAGATCAAAGCGAGGAGCGTGTACCTCATTGCTTATTTCAGCTCTGCTTTCATCAATTCGCCTGTCAGCTGGGCCATGGCGGCTACCTCCGTGCAAAAGAGCTCTTTGTTGAAGGTGCTGATCCGCGCGGTGGTTGCCCAGTAAGCGCCCTGGGTCCCCATCGTGGCAAAAGCCGCCAGGTTCCAGTCCTGGGCGATCTTGCCCATGCCGTACCACACACCCTGGGATCCGCCGTGGATGCCGGGTCTTTCGACACATTGGACCATCACTCGGGGCCAGCGATGGTCTTTCACCGCCTTGACAGCCATGTCGATCAGCTTCTGGTTGTTGCGGGTCCAGAGAAAAGAAGGTTCCACCTTGCCGGTAGGTTCATACTTGGTGTCCGTCTCCCTGAATTCGATCTGGCCCAGGTGCTCCGTGGCGACAAGAGCCACGATGGATTTCTTGGCCTCCGGCTTCTTTGTGAAGTAGTCCTGTTGCTCAAAGGCCTTTTCCATTCCAGGCATGTAGTGACGGTTGTCCAGGTAAATCGTTAGCGTCCTCGGCCTCTCGGTTTGAGGGATGTGGGAAAAATAGGCAACGATTCCCAGCACCCCGAGCGCTCCGTTGTCCTGGAGCACTGCAGGCCCGTCCGTGTGGGTCGTCAAGACGATTTTCTCATCCTGGGCTGTCCCGTAATGCTTACCGGGCAAATACCCGATCCACTGGTAGGTCTCCGTGGGCTCGACCTTGGCCAGCAACCTGAGAGTTGCCTTTTTTCCTTCCTTGGCATCCTGGAGGACCTTGGCGCCTGCCACTCGGTCCACATACAGGGTTGGAGTGTTGGACAGGGTGGGAATCGGAAACGTGTAAAGCCCCGCCAGGCGGTCATAAGACATGTTGAAAACGACAATTCCTCCGGCAGCCTGGGTTTGTGCCAGGACACGATTTACCAAAGCCGTTTGCCGCAGTTGCCACCAGACATCATAGCTCACGGTTTCACTGGCCGGGACCTGGGTGAACAGAGGAGGAAAGTCCTCTGAAGTGCGGTACTCGTAATCGTTGAGGGTGAACCATTCTTTGTAGCTGTTGTCGAACGGAGGGGCAGGATGGGGCGCAGTCCTGAAAACAACGATCTTGCCCTTGAGGGATTCAGGCGGTGTGTTCGGTGTATAGAGGGCGAGGTCTCTCGTGATCCCCTCAACACCTGTCGAGCCTGAATAGGCACCGTAGTGGGCCACCTTGACAGGCTGCCCGTTGGACACTAGGGTCCAGTTGGAGCTGTCAGGCCATTCGGAGGTATACCATCGATCGTAGGTCCAGGCGTTCCTGGTGATGTCCACCACCCCATACTGTTTGAGCTTTTCTTCGAGAAAACCCATGTAGCTCTTCCAGGATGGGCTGCCCGAATAGGTCGGGCCGGCTTTGTCCTTGTACTCATGCCATTTGAGAGCTTCCTCCGGAGTAACCATGTATTTCGGATTGATGGTGGTGAGGTAATTTGCGTAAGGCTCGGATATGCCTGTCTGTTGCGACCCCATGCAAGAGACCCAGAGCAGGCAGGCAAGAACAGCGGCCGCTGACAAAAT
>Ga0209254_10003004_pt1 | contig 15397 bp, 17 predicted proteins | sample FrelakmetDIP11DI_FD_187148 | JGI IMG/M metagenome (GOLD analysis project Ga0209254, IMG submission 187148) | Freshwater lake sediment microbial communities from the University of Notre Dame, USA, for methane emissions studies - DIP11 DI (SPAdes)... | ecosystem: Environmental > Aquatic >...
CCGCGGATGCGCCGCCTCGAGGCGAAAATCACAAGCGGCGCTCCTCCCCGGAGCCGCCGGGGGTCACGGCGGTCCGGCCTTGTATCCCACTCCTCGAACGGTCAGCACCACCTGCGGGTTCTCCGGGTCCTTCTCGACCTTGGCCCGCAAGCGTTGGACATGCACGTTCACCAAACGGGTGTCCGCGGGGTGGCGATATCCCCACACCTGTTCGAGCAGCACATCACGAGTAAACACCTGCCTGGGTTTGCGTGCCAGCGCCACCAGGAGGTCGAACTCCAGCGGGGTCAGCGAAATCTGTTCGCCCTCGCGGGTGACCTTGTGAGCCGGGACGTCGATATCGATGTCGGCGATCGACAGCATCTCGGCCGGCTCGTCCTCGTTGCGGCGCAACCGGGCGCGCACCCGCGCCACGAGTTCCTTGGGCTTGAACGGCTTCATCACGTAGTCGTCGGCGCCCGACTCCAAGCCGAGCACCACGTCCACGGTGTCGGTCTTGGCCGTCAGCATGACGATCGGCACACCGGAGTCCGCGCGCAGCACCCGGCACACGTCGATGCCGTTCATGCCGGGCAACATCAGGTCCAGTAGCACCAGGTCCGGGCGCAACTCGCGCACCGCGGTCAGCGCCTGCGTACCATCGCCGATGACCGCGGTGTCGAAACCCTCACCGCGCAACACGATGGTGAGCATCTCGGCCAGCGACGGGTCGTCGTCGACAACCAGAATCCTTTGCCTCATGGTGTCCATGGTGTCACCGAATCGGGACAAACCCCGGCTAGCACACGGCGAGTTGCGACATTTACCCTGCGTGCAATGACCGGGCCAGTGCGCCCGGATCGACGTCCGGAGCCACCACCGACCACGCTCCGCCCCAATCGGCGGCCGCCAGCTCGGCGTACACCGCGCCGGTGCGCTGCTGCAGGCCGTCGTCGCGTTCGTAGGCGTCGCGCGCCCGGTCGGACTCCTGCTCGGCCCGATGCCGGGCGCGCTGAGCGGCCAATTCGACCGAGGCGTCGAGCAGTATCTGGCGGTCGGGTCGGGGCAGGCCGAACCGCCCGAACTCAAGCTCTGCCACCCAGGTCACCACCTCGCCCTGCCCATCCTGGTGCAGGCGGGCGGCACTGTAGGCGGCGTTGGAGGCGACGTAGCGGTCGAGGATGACGACGTCGTGTGCACCGCACAAAGCGGCGATCTGGTCCTTGGCCCCGGCGCGGTCGAGCGCGAAGAGCACCGCCATCGCGTATACGGAGTCCGCGAGATCACCGTGCTGGCCGTGCAGCGCCTCGCTGGCGAGGTCGGCGGTGACCGAGTCGCCGTAGCGCGGGAACGCCAGCGTGGTCACCGACCGGCCGCCGGCTTCGAAGGCGCGCTGCAGGCCCTGGCCCAGCGTGCGCTTGCCCGCACCGTCGAGACCCTCGATGACGATCAGCACGCAGCGAGCCTAATGCTGAGCTGACAGCACCTCAGTAGCGGTAGTGCTCCGGCTTGTACGGGCCTTCGACGTCCACGCCGATGTATTCGGCCTGGTCCTTGGTCAGCTTGGTCAGCGAACCGCCGAGCGCTTCGACGTGGATGCGGGCCACCTTCTCGTCGAGGTGCTTGGGCAGCCGGTAGACCTCGTTGTCGTACTGGTCGTTCTTGGTCCACAGCTCGATCTGCGCGATCACCTGGTTGGAGAAGCTGTTGCTCATCACGAACGACGGGTGTCCGGTGGCGTTGCCGAGGTTGAGCAGCCGGCCCTCGGAGAGCACGATGATCGACTTGCCGCTGTCGAATACCCACTCGTCGACCTGCGGCTTGATGTTGATCCGCTTGGCGCCGGACCGCTCCAGGGCCGCCATGTCGATCTCGTTGTCGAAGTGACCGATGTTGCCCAGGATGGCCTTGTCCTTCATCGCCTTCATGTGGTCGAGGGTGATGATGTCCTTGTTGCCGGTCGAGGTGATCACGATGTCGGCGCTGGCGATCGCCTCCTCGACGGTGACCACGTCGAAACCCTCCATCAGCGCCTGCAGCGCGTTGATCGGGTCGATCTCGGTGACCGCGACACGCGCGCCCTGCCCCTTGAGCGACTCCGCACAGCCCTTGCCGACGTCGCCGTAGCCGCAGATGAGCACGTTTTTGCCGCCGATCAGCACGTCGGTGCCGCGGTTGATGCCGTCGATCAGCGAGTGCCGGGTGCCGTACTTGTTGTCGAACTTGCTCTTGGTCACCGAGTCGTTGACGTTGATCGCCGGGAACACCAGCTCCCCGGCGGCGGCGAACTGGTACAGCCGCAGCACGCCGGTGGTGGTCTCTTCCGTGACACCCTTGATCGACTCGGCGATCTTCGTCCACTTGGTGTTGTCGGTCTCGAAGCGCTCACGCAGCAGGCTCAGGAAAACCTTGTACTCCGCGGAGTCGTCCTCCTCGGCGGGCGGGACCACACCGGCCTTCTCGAACTGGGCACCGCGCAGCACGAGCATGGTGGCATCACCGCCGTCGTCGAGAATCATGTTGGCCGGGCCCGATCCCCGGGTCGAGCTCCGCTCCGCTTCGTCTCCCTCCGGCCAGGTCAGCATCTGCTCGGCGGCCCACCAGTACTCCTCGAGCGTCTCGCCTTTCCAGGCGAACACCGGGGTGCCCTGCGGTTCCTCGGGGGTGCCGTGGGGTCCGACGACGGTCGCCGCGGCCGCGTGGTCCTGGGTGGAGAAGATGTTGCACGACGCCCACCGAACTTCAGCGCCGAGGGCGACAAGCGTCTCGATGAGCACCGCGGTCTGCACGGTCATGTGCAGCGAGCCGGAGATCCGCGCACCCTTCAGCGGCAGCACGTCGGCGTACTCGCGGCGCAGCGACATCAGGCCGGGCATCTCGTGCTCGGCGAGCCGGATTTCCTTGCGACCGAATTCGGCCAGTTCGAGGTCTGCGACCTTGTAGTCGATTCCGTTGCGGGAGTCCGCAGTCAAAGTCATGGCCACAACGTTATCCCGCGCCACCATGCCGGGACCAAACCGGGTCAGCCGACCTTGACGACCAGCTTTCCGACATTCTTGCCGTCGAACAGCATGTTGATCGCCGTGGGCAGCTGCTCGAAGCCCTCGACGACCGTCTCGAGCGGCTTGAGCTTTCCTTGCTGCATCAAGCCCGCGATCTCGGTGATCGCCTCGGTTGCCTGCCCGAAGTGGTCGAGGACGATGAAGCCCTTGACCAGTGCGCGCTGGATGAGCAAGTTACCGAAGGACCGCGGACCCGGCGGGGGATCTTCGGCGTTGTACTCCGAGATGAGTCCGCACAGCGCCACCCGGGCGCCGATGTTCAGCCTGGCGAAAATCGCATCCATCAAGACGCCGCCGACGTTCTCGAAGTCCACGTCGATACCGTTGGGCGTCGCCGCCTTGAGTTGGGCGGCCCAGTCGTCGGCGCGGTGGTCGACGGCCGCGTCGAACCCCAGTTCGTCGGTGAGCAAAGCGCACTTCTGCGGTCCGCCGGCGATCCCCACCACGCGCGCGCCCGCCGCCTTGGCGAGCTGACCGGCCACCGAGCCGACCGCACCCGCAGCGGCTGAGACCACGACGGTTTCACCCGGCTGCGGCTTGCCGATGTCCCGGATGCCGATCCACGCGGTCAGCCCCGTCATCCCCAATGCGCCCAGGTAGGCGCTCGGTGGGACGCCCGGGGCGACGTCGACCGGATTCACCATCGAGGCATCCGAGAGGACCGCGTACTCCTGCCAGCCCAGCAGTCCCTGCACGGTCTGGCCGACCGTGTAGTTGGGGTTCTTCGAGGCGACCACCTGGCCCATGCCGGCCGCCCGCATGACCTCGCCGATGCCGACCGGCGGCAGGTAGCTGGGGGTGTCGTTGATCCACATCCGGTTGGTCGGGTCCAGTGAGATCCAGTCGACGCGGACGAGCGCCTCGCCGTCGCCGATCTCGGGAACCGGCTGTTCGTCCAGTTCGAAGGTGTCCGGCCCGATCCGTCCGGCGGGACGTTGGCGAAGCAGGAAGCGACGGTTTCGTTCGGCCATCAGCGCACCGTACGTCAGGAAATGTCCGCTACGCCATACCGTTCGGCGAACGGTGTCATCAGGCGCGCGAGATCGGCGGCGACGTCGTGGTCGGCCTCCGGCGGCATCGAGACGTAACTCATCGCGAGTCGGACGATCGCACGGGCCAGCACACCGGCGTTCTCTTTGGTGGTGCCGACCCAGCTGCTGATGAACGAGTCGGTGAGCCGCGCTGAGCAGTGCGCGATGATCGGGCCGCTGTCGGTGGTGATGAGCTGGAGCAGGTCGGGCTTGGCCTCACCGGAGAGCAGCGAGACCACCAGCGGGTCGGCCGCGGACTCGGCGAAGAAGGTTCGGAAGCCTTGCAGGAATGCGGCATAGACGTCGCCGACGTTGGTCTCGATCGCTGCGGACACCGCCCCGACCAACCGATCGGCCAGCCGCATCGCGTAGGCCTGCGCCAGGCCCTGGCGCGAGCCGAACTCGTTGTAGATGGTCTGCCGGCTGACCCCGGCGGTGCGGGCGACGTCGGACAGCGTGATGGCCGACCAGTCCTTGGCCAGCAACTCCTGCCGCATCGCGTCCAGCACGGTGTCGCGCAGCAGGGCGCGCGAGGCCTCGGGATAGGGAACCCGGGGCTTGTTCACACGCGCGAGCGTAACCGACCCGAGAAGGGTCACGGCCGGGCGACTTCCACCATGACGAAGTCGGACTTGGCGGCGCCGCAGTCCGGGCAGGTCCAGTCGTCGGGGATGTCGTCCCACCGGGTGCCCGGGGCGATGCCGTCCTCCGGCCAGCCCTTGGCTTCGTCGTACTCGAAGCCGCATTGCACGCATAGGAAGAGCTTGTAGTCGCTCACTGCTTGACCCCTGCCTCTTCGAAGTCGACCTTCTCGCGCACCCCGCAGTCGGGGCAGCACCACTCGTCGGGGATGTCGGCCCAGGCGGTGCCGGCCGGGAAACCCTCCCGGGCAGCACCTTTGGCCTCGTCGTAGGTGTAGTCGCAGACCGGGCACTTGTAGACGCTCATGCCGGTGTCCCATATCGGGCCAGGATCTTGGCGCGGCGACGCGGGGAGATGTTCACCTTGGTGATGTCGCCGTTGTAGTGCTCCAGCACCCGGTGGTCCATCATCCGGCGCCAGATCCACGGGAAGTAGGTGACGCCGATCAGGGTGGCATAGCCGCTGGGCAGTTCCGGCGCGCCGTCCATGCTGCGCAGCGTCTGGTAGCGACGCGTCGGGTTGGCGTGGTGGTCGCTGTGCCGCTGCAGGTGGTAGAGGAACAGGTTGGTCACCAGGTGATCGGAGTTCCAGCTGTGCTGCGGCGTGCAGCGCTCGTAGCGGCCGCTCGCCGACGTCGATCCTCTTCGCGCAAGCGGCTCATCGACCCTCTGCCGCAGCAGACCGTAGTGCTCGAGGTAGTTGACCGACTCCAGCATCGAGAAGCCGAACACCGCTTGGATGATCACGAACGGGATCAGCGCCGGGCCGAAGACCGCGATCAGTACGCCCCAGAACACCACCGACATCAGCCACGCGTTGAGCACGTCGTTGCCCAGCCAGGTGCGCGGGTCCCACGGGCTGCGGCCCTGCCGGCGGATACGCGCGGCCTCCAGTCCAAGCGCGGAGCGGGCGCTGCCCCACACGCTGCGCGGCAGGAACTCCCAGAACGTCTCACCGAAGCGCGAGGACGCCGGGTCCTCCGGGGTGGCGACGCGCACGTGGTGGCCGCGGTTGTGCTCGATGTAGAAGTGGCCGTAGCAGGTCTGCGCCAGGCTGATCTTGGACATCCAGCGCTCCAGCGACTCCTTCTTGTGACCCATCTCGTGGGCGGTGTTGATGCCGGTGCCGCCGAGCACCCCGACCGACAGGGCCAGACCGATCTTGGCCACCCAGCTCAAGCCGCCGTCGTACCCCAGCCAGCTCAGGTTCGTGGCGGTGAACGCGTAGGCGCCAAAGAGGACGGTCGCGTACTGGAAGGGGATGAAGATGTAGGTGCAGTACCGGTAGTACTTGTCGTTCTCCAGGTAGTCCATCACCTCGTCGGGCGGGTTCTGTCCGTCCCGGCCGAACTTGATGTCCAGGGCCGGCAGCAGCACGTAGATCAGGAACGGCCCGACCCAGAAGAACGCTTGCGAGGCGGTGGTCCAGCCGAACTGGTTGAAAGCCCAGACGATCGGCAGGACGACGAACAGCGCCGTGGGCGGGACCAGGGCGAACAACCACAGATAGCGCTTCTTGTCCCGCCAGTGCGTGACCGGCGCCTGCACGGCACTGCTGTCCAACTGAGATGTCATGGCCTTGACTATAGAGGCCATTTTGTCAGCTGTCTAGACAAATAGCATTCTTTTGTAAACAGTGCGTCCCGGTCAGCCGTCCGTGGGAGCAGCGGCGCACCGCTAGCGCTGGACTTCGCGGTCGAGATCCGGCTCCAAGTAAATGACCTTGGCCGCAGGCACTTTCGCCCGCACGGCCGCCTCGGCGTTGTCGATCGTTCGGGCCACGGTGGCCAGATCGGTGCCGGCGGCCAACGCGATCTTGGCGCCGACGAGCATCTCGTCCGGACCGAGGTACTGCGTGCGGAGGTGAATCACACGGTCGACGTGCGGGGTCGTCACCAGGGCCGCCTCGATGGCGTTGCTGTCGTCGGCGGTGGCGCCCTCACCGATCAGCAGGCTGTGCATCTCCACCATCAGGATGACCGCGATCACGCCCAACAGCGCGCCGATCATCATCGTGCCGATGCCGTCCCACATCGCGTCTCCGGTCAGCATCGTCAATCCGACGCCCAACAGCGCGAAGATCAGGCCGATGAGCGCACCGGTGTCCTCCAGCAGCACCACCGGCAGTTCCGGGTTGCGCGACCGGCGGATGAACTGCCACCAGGTGCTGCCGCCCTTGAGCGGCCGGGACTCGACCATCGCGGTGCGAAAGCTGAACGTCTCCAACCCGATTGCCACGGCCAGGATGACCACGGCAACCAAGGGCGAGACCAGCGGCTCCGGGTGCGAGATCTTGTGGTAGCCCTCGTACAGCGCGAAGATCGCGCCGAGTGAGAACAGCACCAGCGCCACGACGAACGAGTAGAAGTAGCGGCTGCGCCCGTACCCGAACTGGTGCAGGCTAGTGGCTTCCTTGCGGGCTTGGCGCTGGCCGAACAGCAGCAGGCCCTGATTGGAGGTGTCGGCCACCGAGTGCACCGACTCGGCCAGCATCGAGGAACTGCCGGTGATCAGGAACCCGACGAACTTCGCCACGGCGATGCCCGCGTTGGCAACCAGCGCGGCCAGAATCGCCTTGGTGCTGCCTTCGGTAGACATGCGGCTTCCTCCTGTTTCAGAGGCCAACCGTAGCGCGGAAGAGTTTCGTCGGCTGATCGGCCCTCAGCCGGATCGGTCCGTCGTCGGCGGCCACCCACGCCGCCGACCCGCGATGCAGTGTCACCTCGTCGGACTTGGCGCACACGACGACCGAGCCCTCGGTACAGACCAGGATCTGCGGACCATCGTGGCGAGAGGGAGCGTCGACCTGATGGCCGAGATGTTCGCCGTCGAGCATCAGCACCGATGTGGCGAACTCCGGCGCCGGGGTCTGGTAGACCAGTTCGATTCCGTCGCGATGGGTGGGCGGCCGCAGCACGGCGTCGGCGGCGGGGGTGAAGTCCAGCACCCGCAGCAACTCGGGCACGTCGACGTGCTTGGGGGTAAGGCCGCCGCGAAGAACGTTGTCGGAGTTGGCCATCACCTCCATGCCCACACCGTGCAGATAGCTGTGCAGGTTGCCGGCCGGCAGGAAGATCGCCTCGCCCGGCTGCAGCGTGATGCGGTTCAGCAGCAACGAGGCCAGCACTCCGGCGTCGCCGGGATAGCGCTCGCCGAACTCCAGCACGGTCTTGGCTTCAGCCGCGAATTCCGTTGCGCCGGAACGGACGTAGCCGACCGCTCCCTCCAACACCGCGGGGATCAGGGCGTCGAGGTCGGGTTGCGGCGCGGTGATCCAGGTGGTGAACAGCGCACGAAGTCCGTCGGCGTCGGACTGTCCACTGAGCAGTGCGATGTACGGGCCGAGGGCCGGAACCCCGAGGGCGCGCATCAATTCGGCCGACTCGGCCGCGGGCCGGAAACCGGCGAGCGCCTCGAACTCGCCTAGCGCCACCAACAACTCGGGCTTGTGGCTGCGGTCGCGATAGTTGCGGATCGGTGAGTTCAGCGGTACGCCTAGCCGGTCCTCCCGCAGGTAGCCTTCGACTGCCTGCTCGGCGCTGGGATGGGCCTGCAGTGACAGCGGCTCGTCGGCGGCGAGCACCTTGACCAGGAACGGGAGCACATCACCGAACCGGGTCCGCACCGCGGGGCCGAGTTGGCCTTCCGGGTCGGCGCGCACGGCGTCGAGCAACGACGTCTCGGTTCCGTTGCCCGTCTCCAACCACGCCGGATCACCCGGATGGGCCCCAAACCAGAGCTCCGCCTCGGGGTGCGCGGTCGGTGATGGCCTTCCGGTGAACTCGGCGATCGCTGTCCGCGATCCCCACGCGTACGTGCGCAACGCTCCTCGTAGCAGCTCCACTGCCTAGCTATCCCCCCAACAGTCTCAGATAGACCGCGGCCATCTCCAGCCGGACGGCCAACGTGGCCAGCTGTTGTTCGGCGCGTCCCGCCGGCAGGGCAACCGAGCCCGCCTCGCCGACATCCTCGGCACCCACCACGTCGACGTCATCGAGTCCGGCCACCCGCGCGGTGATCACCGGTCGCTCGGAGTCGAGGGTCAGTGCGAGCACCCGCGTGCGGCTGGACAGCGGCCCGTCGATCTCCTCGTCGTGGAACAACGCGTCGACCGAGTTCGCGAAACCCTTTGCCATTCCGCCACGTAACGCGACAACGGCGTCGGCCAGTCCCGCCGCGGCCACGGCCCGATGAGCCACCCGCAGCAACACCGCCGCGCCGTGGCGCGCCAACGACAGGGTGGCCACACAGTCGCCGGCCAGCACCACCTGGCGATCGGCCATCCGCTCGGCCAGCGCCTTGGCCGGATTGGTGACCACCTCACGGCCGGCGCTGTTGCGCAGCGCCTCGGCGTCGAGTTCGTCGGCCAGCGCGGTGAGGTCGCTGTTCACCGCGGGGTCGACGGCCTGCAATGTGGCCAGTCCGGCCGCGAGATAACGGCACAGCCCGAACTCATCTGGCACCCACAGCCGGGGGGCCAGGACCGCGGTCCGGCCCGCGGTCGCGTCCCGCAGCGGGCCTTCGTACGGGGCGGCGACCACCACCCCCGCCCCCCGGCGCACGGCGGTCGCGGCCGCGCCGACCAGCGTCGGATCGCCCGGGTCGTCGCCGGCGACGACGAGCACGTCCAGCGGCCCGATCCACGGCGGGGACTCGGCGGCGACCACGATCGGCTCGCCGGCCAACCCCCCGAACGACGCGGCGAGCATGGTGCCTGCGGCCTCGGCCGGGCCGCGGCCGGCGACCCAGATCAGCGTGCGCGGCCGGTGACCGGCCACCGACTCCAGCGCGCCCTCCGCCACGGCGGCCGCAGTCGCCCGCACCTGGGCGCCTGCGCTCGCGGCGGCCCGCAGCAGTCCGTCGCGGTCCGCTTCCAGCAGGCTCTCGGTGTCGTCGAGGTCGACCGTGGCGTGCGGCGAACTCATGTAACGACCTCGCGTTGCGCGGATATCACGTCGGCCACCCGGCCGACGATGGTGTCGACCTCCTGGGCCGTGCGGGCCTCGACGTTGAGCCGCAGCAACGGCTCGGTGTTGGAGATCCGCAGGTTGAACCAGGCGCCGTCGCCGAGGTCGACCGTGACACCATCGAGGTGATCGAGCGAAATGACTTCATTGCCAAAGTTTTTCAGGACAGCCTCGACACACGTCGGGGCGTCGGCGACGCGGAAGTTGATCTCGCCGGAGGATTCGTAGCGCTGGTAGTCGGCCATCAGGTCCGACAGCGGACGGTCCTGTTCGCCGAGTGCGGCAAGCACGTGCAGCGCGGCCAGCATGCCCGAGTCGGCGCCCCAGAAGTCCCGGAAGTAGTAGTGCGCGGAATGCTCACCGCCGAAGATCGCGCCGGTGTCGGCCATCAGCCCCTTGATATAGGAGTGCCCGACGCGGGAGCGCACAGGTGTTCCGCCGCGCTCGATTACCAGCTCGGGCACCGCCCGCGAGGTGATCAGGTTGTGGATCACCATGGCGCCGATCTCGCGCTTCAGCTCGCGGCCGGCGACCAGCGCGGTCACCGCCGACGGCGAGATGGGCTTACCGAGCTCGTCGACGACGAAGCAGCGGTCGGCGTCGCCATCGAAGGCCAGGCCGATGTCGGCCCCGGTCTCGAGGACGAACTTCTGCAGGTCGATGAGGTTGGCCGGTTCCAACGGATTGGCCTCGTGGTTGGGAAAGGATCCGTCGAGTTCGAAGTACAGCGGCAGCAGGGTCAGCGCGGCGATCGGGCCGAGGACCGCCGGTGCGGTATGCCCGGCCATGCCGTTGCCGGCGTCGACCGCGACCCGCAGTTCGCGCAGTTCGGTGAGATTGACCAGTGATCGCAGGAACTCGCCATAGTCGGCGAGGACGTCCCGATCGTGAATCTGGCCGTGGGGACCGTCGTAGGACGGCACACCCGCGATCAGTTCGTCGCGGATGATCGACAGCCCGGTGTCATCGCCGACCGGTTTGGCCCCGGCCCGGCACAGCTTGATTCCGTTGTAGGCGGCGGGGTTGTGGCTGGCGGTGAACATTGCGCCGGGGCAGTCGAGAAACCCGGCGGCGAAGTACAGCTGGTCGGTGGAGGCCAGCCCGATCCGCACGACGTCGAGACCCTGGGCGGTGACACCCTCGGCGAACGCCGCCGCCAGCGTCGGCGAACTCTCTCGCATGTCATAGCCGATCGCGACCCGGCCGACGTCGACGCCTTCGCTGCGCAGCAGCCGCGCGAACGCGGCGCCGACGTCGGCAACGAAGGCGTCGTCGATCTCCTCGCCGACCAGACCTCGCACGTCGTAGGCCTTGATGACACGGCGAACCGCGGCGGCGGGCCTGGACATGGTGGATCTCCTGACTGAGGGAACTCTTGGCCGCCAGCCTATCTGTTCGGACGCGCGGTTACGGGCGTCCTTTCGCGTCAGTCCGTCGGATCCGGCAGGACGCGCAGGTGTCCGCGGCGCCGGCCCGCGGTGGCGGGCTGGTGTGCGGCCGCCGCCATCATCCCGGCACCCGGCGCAGGCGCGTGTGCGGCCCCGCTCGGGTCGGAGAATCCGGTCAGCGGCGCCCCGGACGGCAACTCCCGGCCCTCGCGGACCGCGTCGGCCAGGGCGATCAGATCATCGTCGTCGACGAACTCCGGCAGCGGACCGGCGTGGCGCACCAGTTCCCAGCCGCGCGGCGCGGTGATCCGGTTGGCGTGGCCGACACACAGATCCCACGAGTGCGGCTCGCGCACGGTGGCCAGCGGGCCGACGACGGCGGTGGAGTCGGAGTACACGAACGTCAACGTCGCCACCGCGAAAAGGGGGCACGCGGGCCGGCAGCAGCGACGCGGAACATTCACGCCCGTGAGGTTATCGCGCGGCAATCACCGGTGGTCGGCGGACACGCGCGGCGGCACGGAGGCCGATTCACAACCGTTACGATCGCTCCCGTGGCCGATTCCCGCAGTTCCCGGCGCGGTGGTCGATCCGGCGGTGGCGCCGGGTCGCGCCGCGGGCGCGGGATGCGCGGTCCACTTCTACCGCCGACGGTCCCGGGCTGGCGCAGCCGCGCGGAGCGCTTCGACATGGCGGTGCTGGAGGCCTACGAGCCGATCGAGCGACGATGGCAGCAGCGGCTCACCGGACTAGACGTCGCCGTCGACGAGATTCCGCGGATCGCTCCGAAGGATCCGGACAGTGTGCAGTGGCCGCCGGAAGTCGTGGCCGACGGGCCGATTGCGTTGGCCAGACTCATTCCGGCGGGGGTCGACGTCCGCGGGCAGAACACGCGGGCGCGAATCGTACTGTTCCGCAAGCCGATCGAACGCCGAGCCAAGGACTCGATCGATCTGACTGATCTGTTGCATGACATTCTGGTGGCTCAGGTCGCCACCTATCTCGGGGTCGAGCCATCGGTCATCGACCCGAGTCTGGAAGAGGAATAGCGGCTAGATGATGCCGCGCTTGAGGCGACGACGCTCCCGCTCGGAGAGTCCGCCCCAGATGCCGAAGCGCTCGTCATGGGCCAGGGCGTACTCGAGGCACCACTCACGCACCTCGCAGCCCAGGCAGATGCGCTTGGCCTCTCGTGTGGAACCGCCCTTCTCCGGGAAGAACGCTTCAGGGTCGGTCTGCGCGCACAGCGCGCGTTCCTGCCACTGTTCGTCGCCTGGTTCCATCGTCGTCACATCGACGGGATCGGGCACAAGACTCAGATGAGCGCGTGCCGTTACTCCCGTGTTCTGCGAGCCGGTAATGGTGTGCGGCGCCCCCAACGCGCCAATGAAGTGCTGATAGGACATTTCCGCCTCCTCACCTGGTTTTCGTAGAGTCCTGCATGTCGCCCACTATTGAACTGTGGCCATCCCAATTCGAACATATGGTCGAATCTCGGTCTGCGACACCGAAAACGGCAGGTTGACCGCGAAATGACACTGATGTGATTAGACACGCATGCAGTGTTCCGGTCAAGCGAATCAACAGAATTTGATACCACTTTCCTGGGACATTTCCGCGAGTCGATGCCCCGGCGTGTCTTGGGAGTGACGCGATCGTGACCGCGTGCGGCACTCGATGACACGAGCGCCTAGTGTCGACCGGTGTGAAGATCACCGTTCTGGTCGGCGGCGTGGGAGGCGCCCGATTCCTGCTGGGGGTGCAGCGATTGCTCGGCCTGGGTCAGTTCGCCGGCGAGATCTCAGGGGCCCCAGGCGATCTTGATCATGAACTGACAGCGGTGGTCAACATCGGCGACGACGCCTGGATGCACGGCGTTCGGATCTGCCCCGACCTCGACACCTGCATGTACACCCTCGGCGGCGGCATCGATCCCGACCGCGGCTGGGGACACCGCAACGAGACCTGGAATGCCAAAGAGGAATTGGCAGCCTACGGCGTGCAGCCGGACTGGTTCGGTTTGGGCGACCGCGATTTGGCGACGCACCTGGTGCGCAGTCAGATGCTGCGGGCCGGGTATCCGCTGTCGCAGGTGACCGAGGCCCTGTGCCACCGCTGGTCTCCGGGAGCAATACTGCTGCCCGCCAGCGACGACCGCTGCGAAACCCACGTCGTCATCACCGATCCGGAAACCGGCGATCGCAAGGCAATCCACTTCCAAGAATGGTGGGTGCGCTACCGCGCGCAGGTACCCACGCACAGCTTCGCGTTCATCGGCGTCGAGAACGCCAAGGCCGGTCCGGGTGTCGTCGACGCGATCAGCGACGCCGACGTGGTGATGCTGGCGCCGTCGAATCCGGTCGTGAGCATCGGCGCGATCCTCAACATCCCGGGCATCCGCGCGGCGCTGCGGTCCACCGGAGCCCCGGTGGTCGGCTACTCCCCCATCATCGGTGGAAAACCCTTGCGCGGCATGGCCGACGAATGTCTGTCGGTGGTCGGGGTCGCAACCTCATCTCAGGCCGTCGGCCGCCACTACGGCGCGCGGTCAGGCACCGGGATCCTGGACTATTGGCTGATCTCCGAGAACGATCTCGCCGAAATCCCCGGGATCACCGTGAAATCGATCCCGCTGCTGATGTCCGACCCGCAGGCCACCGCCCAGATGGTCCGCGCCGGACTGGAACTCGCGGGCGTGACGCCGTGACCCATGACTCGAGCCAGACGGCGCGGCCGAGCCGCGACCATGGAACGGCCGCTGCGGTCGAGATCCTGCCCGTCACCGGCCTTCCCGAGTTCCGCCCCGGCGACGACCTCGCTGCGGCGGTCGCCACCAATGCGCCGTGGCTGCGCGATGGCGATGTCGTCGTCGTCACCAGCAAGGTGGTGTCCAAGTGCGAGGGCCGCATCGTCGCCGCGCCCGCCGACCCCGACGAGCGGGACGCGCTGCGCCGCAGACTCATCGACTCCGAGGCCGTGCGGGTGCTGGCACGCAAGGGCCGCACCCTGATCACCGAGAACCGCATCGGTTTGGTGCAGGCCGCCGCGGGGGTCGACGGGTCCAACATCGGCACAACCGAATTGGCGCTGCTGCCGGTCGATCCCGACGGCAGCGCCGCTGCGCTCCGGTCCGCGCTGCGCGACCGGCTGGGTGTCGAGGTCGCGGTGCTGATCACCGACACCATGGGCCGCGCCTGGCGCAACGGACAAACCGACGCCGCGATCGGCTCGGCGGGGCTGCCGGTGCTCTACGGCTATGCGGGTGCCGTCGACACGCACGGCAATGAGTTGCTCGTCACCGAAGTCGCCGTCGCCGACGAGATCGCCGCCGCTGCCGATCTGGTCAAGGGCAAGCTGACCGCGGTACCCATCGCCGTGGTGCGCGGGCTGCGGTTGACCGACGACGGGTCCACCGCCGCACGCCTGTTGCGCGGCGGGGAGGACGACCTGTTCTGGCTGGGCACCGCCGAAGCGATCGAACTGGGTCGCCGCCAGGCGCAACTGCTGCGCCGCTCGGTGCGCCGGTTCGCCGACGACCCGGTCGAACCCGCGCTCATCGAATCGGCGGTCGCAGAGGCGCTCACCGCCCCCGCCCCGCACCACACCCGCCCGGTGCGGTTCGTCTGGCTCCAGGACCACAGCCGCCGCATCACCCTGCTCGACCGGATGAAGAACGCCTGGCGTGACGATCTGGCCGGTGACGGCAAGCCGGCGGACAGCATCGAGAAGCGGCTTGCCCGTGGGCAGATCCTCTACGACGCACCCGAGGTTGTCATTCCGTTCCTGGTACCCGAAGGGGCGCACAGCTATCCGGATGCGCGGCGCACCGCCGCCGAGCACACCATGTTCACCGTCGCGGTCGGGGCAGCGGTGCAGGCGCTGCTCGTCGCGCTCGCGGTCCGCGGTGTCGGCAGCTGCTGGATCGGCTCGACGATCTTCACCCCCGACCTGGTGCGCGATGCCCTCGACCTGCCTTCCGAGTGGGAACCGTTGGGCGCCATCGCGATCGGCTACCCGGCGACGGCTCCCACGCCGCGCGATCCGGCGCCCGTCGGGGATCTGCTGGTACGGAAATGACCGTCAGGGACTCCGCGATCGAACTGCTCACCGACTGGGGTGCGCCCGACTCCGCGCAGGACGTGCTGCGCCATGCCGTGCTGGCGTTTCTCGAAGCACGCACTGATGCGTGCCAACGCAGTTGTGTGGCAGGACATGTCACCGCGTCCGCTCTCGTCGTCTCCGATTCGGGCGATGAGGTGCTGCTGACACTGCACCCGCGGCTGGGTCGCTGGGTGCAGCTCGGCGGGCATTGCGAGACAGGAGATTCCG
>Ga0209254_10003005_pt1 | contig 15393 bp, 13 predicted proteins | sample FrelakmetDIP11DI_FD_187148 | JGI IMG/M metagenome (GOLD analysis project Ga0209254, IMG submission 187148) | Freshwater lake sediment microbial communities from the University of Notre Dame, USA, for methane emissions studies - DIP11 DI (SPAdes)... | ecosystem: Environmental > Aquatic >...
CGGCTAGTGCGGTTTCACATCGAACAGATGATGAACAACCCGTTCTCAGGACGCACACTACGTCGCCGGTTCAGGAGCCACGGACTGCAGGAAGTCAATGTCGAAGTCTACCCTGTGTTCCTGACTGACTATGGGCTGGCTCGAAAGCTCATGCGGCTCGATCAAATGGCTCAAGAGGCGCAAGCCGCTGGGGTGATTGACCAAGACGAATTCATCCGGTGGCAAGCGAGCCTTGAACGCTCGGCGGCTATAGACGGCTTCTTCACGAATACGAACGTTGTGACGCTGGCTGGCCGCAAGCCGTGAATCACTGCACGGACCTTGTTGGCTCTCCCGTCTTGTGGGTCGCCCGACAACTCGCTGCCTGCCTAGGCCGCAGGCCAGGGAAGCCGACTCGGCTGGCGGGCGAAAAGAAAAGGGGGATCATCTGCCGTCTGACCGGCGCGAGAATGATGTCCAGCCCAAGCCGCCGAGCGGCTTCCCCAGGGGGTGCTTCGCGAAGCTCGAGGCCGTTACGCACGCCAATCCAAACCCGCACTATCGGCCAGTTTTTGGTTCCGTTTCTCCGCTAGCAGCCTCCTTGTACTTGAACCGGCCCTCTCGGCGATGCCCCGGCGCAGAAGGCCTCCGCGCATGAGGCGGTGTCTCTCCTTGCCAGATTGCACGTTGCGTCCCGGCCAAGTCAAAGTCCTGGCAACAACATGAGGCATGATCACCCGCCGAAGTTCGATCACGTTCAGCGACTTCGAAGTGGCTCCGACTACGCGCTTGCTGCAAGCCAGGCGGCTGCTCAAGGCACTTCGGCTGTCCTCAGCCGTTCCGCCAGGTTGCTCCAGCGCCTTGCCACTTTGGCGTTCCGCACGGCCATTGCGATCGCCCGCCGGCTCCCCACCACCACACACAGCCGCTGCGCTCGAGTCACGGCGGTGTACAGTAGATTGCGCTGCAACAGCATGTAGTGACGCGGCAGCAGAGCCAGCACCACGGCCGGATACTCCGATCCCTGTGCCTTGTGGACGCTTGCCGCGAAGGCGTGGCTCAGTTCATCGGCGTCGGCCCAGTCGTAGGCCACCAAGACCCCGTCAAAATCCACTGCCAGCGTCTGCAGCTCAAGATCGATACGCCTGACTCGTCCGAGGTCGCCGTTGTACACGTCACGCGCGTAGTTGTTGCGCAGCTGCATCACTCGGTCCCCCACGCGCAGCAAGCGGCCGCCCATGGCCTTCTCCGCCTTGTCCGGCGCAGGTGGGTTGAGGGCCGCCTGCAGCTTCTCGTTGAGGGCACCCACGCCAGCTTCGCCCCTGTGCATAGGCGAGAGGACGATGACATCCCGCAGGGGGTCCAGACCGAAACGTGCCGGGATGCGGCTCGCCACCACGTCCACCACCCACCTGGCCACCTCGCTCTCTTCGGATTGCTCGAACAGGAAGAAGTCCCCACCCGCAGCATTGTTCTTCTCAAAGTGCGGCATTTGGCCGTGAAGGATGCGGTGCGCGTTTTCGATGATCTGGCTCCCTGCCGCCTGGCGGAAGATGTGCGTCAGCCGGGTGACCGGGACCTGCCCGGACTCGATCACATCGTGAAGCACGTTTCCGGCGCCCACGGAAGGGAGCTGATCGGCATCGCCGACAAAGAGCAGGTGGGCGGCGGATGGCATCGCCTTGAGCAGGTGATAACCCAGGATCAGGTCGAGCATCGAGGTTTCGTCCACCACCAGCATGTCGACCGGCAGGGGGTTGTGCTCGTCATGCTTGTAGGTCCCGTCCGGGGAATACCCTAGCAGCCGGTGGATGGTCGTGGCATCGCGGCCGGTGGCTTCACTCAAGCGCTTGGCGGCGCGCCCGGTGGGAGATGCCTGGGCATACCTGAGGCCGGCGGCCTCCAGTTCAGTGATGAGGGCGCGGACAGCCGTCGTCTTGCCGGTCCCCGGCCCGCCGGTCAGAATGCTGACTTTGTTGTCGAGCGCCGTCCGGACGGCGCCCATCTGCTCTGGTGAGAGGTCGCCGACTGGGTGCGGAAAGGCGAGCTGCGCCGGCCTACGGCCAGGGGTGGACAGCAGGCGTTTCAGCTGCCTCGCCAGCCCGGTTTCGGCCTGCCAGAAGGCAGGCAGGTAGATGGCGTCCTGACCCGCTACCTGGTCGCGGCGGATGCGCTTCTCGGCGGCCAGCCGCTCAAGCGCCCCGACCAGCGCCTCGGACGGAGTCTCGAGCAGCTCTGCCGCCTGTTGGAGCAATTCTGCTTGTGGAGCGAACGTGTGGCCCTCATCGGCCAGTTCTGATAGCGCATGCACCAGCCCGGCCTCCAGGCGCGACGGCGCGTCGGGCGGAAGGCCCAGGGCGCGGGCAATCTTGTCTGCCGTCTTGAATCCGATGCCCCAGATGTCCCGCGCCAGCCGGTAAGGGTCAGTCTTCACGGTCTCGATGGAGGCGTCGCCGTAGTGCTTGTAGATCTTCACCGCCAGAGCGGTCGACACGCCGTGACCTTGCAGGAAGACCATGACCTCCTTGATAGCCTTCTGGGATTGCCAGCCTTCGGTGATGAGTTGATAGCGCCTATCCCCGACGTCGCGGATTGAGCGCAGGCGCTCTGGCTCCTGGTCGATCACGTCCAGAGTCTCGCGCCCAAAGGCCTGCACGATCTTGTCCGCCGTCCGGGGGCCAATGCCCTTGATCAGCCCAGAGCCGAGGTAGCGGCGGATGCCCTCTGTGCTGGCTGGCAGGAGTTGCTCGCACCTCTCCACCTGAAACTGGCGCCCGAAGGTCACGTGATTTGCCCAGCGGCCATCCAGGCGCAGCCGTTCGCCGGGAGCGACCTCGGGCAACTTCCCGACCACTGTGACCGCCTCAGCCTGCCCACGCACAGTCAGCCGCAGCACCGTGTAGCCGTTCTCGGCATTAAAGAAGGTGATGCGCTCCACCAGGCCCTCGAGGGCTTCCAGCTCAGGCATGCGGCCACCAAGGAGCCAAGGCGTGTCTCCTCATGTGCGCAACGCTGAACAGGGGCAGGGCGCCCGATCCCTGCCAACCGCCCCCGCCCAGAGCTTGTCTCGCCGGGGTATTTCCGCCTGCTTTCAGCATGTAGGGCACAGGCCCGAGGCAGGGGTTGGCCCCCCAGAAGCCTCGAGCCGGGCAACGCCATCGACACGCCTGATTCTCGTACGACTTCCTGTCAGCATGCCTGATGCGCCGTGTGCCGGACCGGGGTCTGACCGCGGCCGCCTCCTGTGCGCCTCTCCGATCAGATGACCCTCCCACGATCAGAAACGCCGCGGGCTTGTCATTCGCCAAATCGCTTCGCATTTTCAACCATATACATCGTCCCACAGCCTGGGCACACCAGGTAGTACTCGTAGTGGAAGGCCTGGCCGGGCTTGCGCCTGGCGTGAGGTGTTCGCTTCACCACCGGCGTTGAGCACTTCCGGCAGGGCTGCCCCGGCTGGGTTATCTTCTGCCGCGAGGCGCTGGCTCTCCCAGGCAGCGGTACATAGCCCTCGTCGGGGGGCAGGTCCTGCCGCCCGACGAACTGCATCGAGAGCGCATCGCTCCGCTCGTTGTCCGGATCCCCGGCGTGACCCTTGACCCAGCTGAACGTCACTTGATGCCGGTCGCACAGGGCCAGCAGTCTATCCCACAGATCGGCGTTGGGCACGGCCTCCTGCCTGCCCCGCCGCCATCCCTTCGCCTTCCAGCGCCCCACCCTGCCCTCGCTCATCGCTTCGACCAGGTACTTCGAGTCGCTGTGCAGCGTTACCTGGCAGGGCTCCTTGAGCGCCTCGAGTGCAGCCACGGCAGCCATGATCTCCATGCGGTTGTTGGTGGTCAGGCCAAACATCCCCGAGAGCTCCCGGCGATGGTCCCCATGAATCAACACCGCGCCGTACCCCCCTGGGCCTGGGTTGGGCTCGGCTGCCCCATCGGTATAGATGACCACATGCTTCAGTTGATCAGCCATCGTCCACCTGCTCGGGAGTCCGCCTTCCCTGAGGGTCTCAACGAGGTCGAGCTGGAGCCGTTGCCACTTGGCATCGGCCGACTGCTGACCCATGCTACCCCTGCCTGAGCGCCCAGCGACGTCCTCTCAGAATGTTCGCTTCCTCGCCCACGCTAGGATCGCCTCCCCTGCCCGCTCAGTTCGCGGAGCCATCCGTGCGCAACTTCCGCAGGGCTTCCGGCAGCTCGCCGACGTAGGTCAGCATCAGCCGCTGCCCGGCCCGAGTGATCGCCATGTAGAGCTTGCGCGTGTTGTCCCGAACCAACTCCGCGCGTTCCTCCTCCGAGAGCCGCACGCTCTGCTCCTGCTCGAACAGCGACCGCACCCCGGCCAGGAACACAATTGGGCTCTCCAGCCCGGTGGCCGCGTTCAACGTGCACACCCGCACCGCATCGCTCGGATCCTGCTTCTTCGGATCCACCACTGCCCCCAGGCCCAGCTTCTTCCCCAAGCGCTCGATAACCCGGTCGACGCCCTTCCAATCAGCGTGGATCACCAGGACATCCCGGCGCGGGAGGCCCTGAGCCACCAGGCGCTCTACTTCGTTGACCACCCGGGTGATCTCGTCCTGCCCGCTGGTCAGCACGATGATCGTTGGCACCGTTCCATGCGGCATGTCCATCAGATCCGGCGCCACGATCTCCTCGTCATCGTCCTCCCCCAGCCGCGTTCGGTAGAGCAGGGTCGCGAAATCCAAGATCTCCCGGGTCGTCCGGTAGCTCTTCTTCAGCTGGTGCACCTTCCCGCGGACCTCCAGACCTGAGGCCACCCAGGACTGCCGGCGCCGGAGGAAGCCCTGGGTCGGATCGGCAACGAGGAACAGGTGCCCAGTCCCGGGCCGGACGGCGCGCTTGATCAGCTCAAACCAGATCGGAGCGAAGAACTGCGCCTCGTCCACCAGAATGGCGTCGTACTGCGGCAGCCGGATGCGGCCGGCCTGCAGCCAGCTCCAGATCATCCTGGGAATGTCTCCCCAGTCGGCTCGCTCGCACGCCTTCAGTTCATCCTGGTATGCCCGGTAGGCCGCGTACACCCTCTTCCGCTGCACCTCGCTCAGGGCGAAGCCCCGGCCGATCCGCTCGGCGCGCAGGTAGTCGCTCACCGAGAAGATCAGCCGGTCCTTGATCCAGTCGATCTCTTCCAGCAGCATGCGCTCGGAGACGGCCGTATCGCCCAGGTGCGCCTGCCAGATCTGCAGCACGATCCGCTCGCGGCTAGACAGCGCCACGGGATCGCGCCAGGTCGCCTTGTCTGGCCACAGCTTCTTGCACCACTGGTTGAAGGTCCTCCACTCTACCGCTGGGGTCTGAGGAGGGAGCGCCCGATAGCGCGCCTGCAGGTCGCGGATCAGCGGCCGGTTGTGGGTCAGTCCCAGGATCTTCTTCTCCGGATAGAGCTGCCGCAGCAGTTTGGCGCGGTAGACGACGATGAGCGACTTGCCACTGCCCGCGACGCCGTTGATCAGGCGCAGCCCGAAGTCCCCGGCGGCCGCTCGCCCTTCCGCAGACAGCTCCAGGTCGGTCTTGAGAACCGCCTCCTGGTCATAGTCCATCAGTTGCAGCGTTGCCTGCGCAGCCGTGTGCCGCTCTACAGGCTTGCGCACGGTGAAGGCAGCGGGGATGATCACCTCAGGCGTGAACAGGCACCGCATCCACGTCACCTGCTCAGGCGACAGCGGCAGACTCAGGCCACCGAGCAATCTGGCCCGCAGCGCGCTGCCGACGAGTTCCTCCTTGCCCACCCAGGTGATCCCTGGCGGCACCTCGGCATGGGACGCGAGCAGGCGCAGGTCAGGCCGTGTCAAGTTCGGGAACAGGATCCAGCCGGGCATCCTTCCCAGCAGATCGCGCGCCTCGGCTTCCTGGGCCTGAGCGAACGCCAGCATTGCACGGTGCTCCGCCTCCGCCGGCCGCCCGGCGGCCGTCCCAAACAGGTCAGCCTGTCCAAAGCGCTGGGCGCCTGCCAGACTGAGCCCAGACACTTTGATCAACAACGCGTGCCGTCCCTGGTACAGCAGCCAGAAGTCCGGGCCCGGTTCGGCGTGGATATGCAGGCGGTGCCAGACGACGAAGTTGTCGTCGGGGAGCTGCTTCAGGGCTCGGTGAACGCGCACGACCTCGGGCGAGGTCTTCACCATCGGCACTTCGGGCAGGATCTGCGCCATCCGGCCTAGCCCAGCTGCTCCAGCATACGGGTTGAGCACGAGGCGAGCAGATCGCGGAACAGGGCGACCGCTTCTTGCTGCTCAGGGTCGGCTGGTTCGGCCCGCAGTACATGCCGGCTGCCCACGATGATCAGCTTTGTGCGCGGACGGGTGATGGCGACATTCAACCGCTCGGGCTGGAAGAAGAACTCCGACAACTGCGCCGCAAACCACGGGTTCGATGTGGTTAGGGACACGATGACCACCTCCCGCTCCTGTCCCTGCATTCGCTCCACTGTGTCCACCACGATCCAGCGCCGGGTCTCCGCGTCCGGCAACGCTCGGCGCAGCATCGTCCGGATTTCCCGGCTCTGCGCCCGATAGGGCACGACGACGCCAACTTCGCTTGGCGGCAGACCGGCCTCCAAGAGCCCCAGGATCAGCTCAACGACGACGCCTGCCTCCTTCAGGTTGCGCGTAGTTGCATTGCGGTGCCCCAGATCCAGAAAGACCTTCGGGTGCGCCGGGTCGAGCACCTGGCGCAGGCGGGCCGGCGGACTCCCGATTTCCAGCCTCCGTCGGGCGGCGACCGGTACGGGCTTCAGCCGGCCAGCGTAGAACTTCCGGCTCGGCCACTCGGCCAGCTCCGAGTTGAGTCGATAGGTCTCGGTGAGCATGCTGCTGCAGCCCAACTCGGCCAGGCTGTCGAAGACCGAGCCCTCGAGCTCATTCCTCCGCTTTCGATGAGCAACAACCGGAGGCAGCTGCCGCTGGTCGCCAAACAGGATGTAGCGCCTGCCAACCAGCATCCCCATCACGGCCAGCGGCAGCGTGACCTGGCTGGCTTCGTCGAAGAGTACGGTGTCGAACTCCACTCCGGCCAGGCGCTTGGTGCGGGTGGCGAAGGGCGTCGCCCCGATGACATACCCTTTCTGCATCTCCGCCATCGGCGTCGCCTCGAAGCGGAGGTAGTTCTCCACCCCATCCAGCCCATCCGCGCGTTGCGCCTGTCCCACCTTGGCCGCGGCCACCTCGGGCGCCGCCTGCGCCAGCTTGTTCAGGGCATTGTTGATCGCACGGTGAGTCAGGGCGGTGATGAGCACTCGTTCCCCATCCTCGGCAAGCAACCGCGCCAGGTGGGCCAGCACCAGCGTCTTGCCGGTCCCGGGAGGCCCTTGCACCAGCCACGCCAGGTCCGTGGCGTAGGCCTGGGCCAAAGACTCCGACTGATCCTCGTTCAGTCCCGCCTGCTGAGCGGCGGTGAAGCCTCGCTGGTACACCTCGACCGCGGACCTCGGCTGAACCTGACCGAGCAAGAGCGGCAGCACGCGCTGTGTCCCGACCAGGCTATCTCCCGCCTCCGCCAGCGCCTCCAGGACGAAGTGACTGACATCCTGGTAGTCCTCATCTAGGACCCAACCCTCAGGAAGCTCGCGCACGATGCCCAGATCCGCCAGGTCATCGACGGCCTGCACCAGCAGGTTGGTCTCATCGTCCTGCTCGAGCATGACGGCGAGCCTCGGTTCCAGGTTCGGGTCGCCGCGATTCAGGCAGAGTACGTCGCCCTCGCGAAAGCGTGACTGGTTCCGATCACAGGTGAGTTCCATCGCACCCGAAGGCAGGATCGAGACGAGACGCAGCCCCTCGATTGCCTGGCCGTCCGCCACGCGCGCGGCCTGAGGCTTGCCCCACAGCGCCGCAATCCGATCGCGCTCGGCGGCTGCCTCGCGGATCACTGCATGCCGCAGGCGCTCGACGAACCGGCCTAGTTCGGCCCGCAGCCTGCCGGCACTCGGCTCGGGAGCGTCGCTCATGCATCGATCTCCGTCATAGGCTCACTCACCCCTGGCATTCCCGCCGTCGACGCACAATGGTCCCACCCTCCCCGCACGCCCACGCCGGTTCGTCAGAGAGGGTCACTCCTTGAGCCAGTGTTCGACCGGTTGGAGAAGGAACTCCTCCAACCCGATCCCATCCCCACCGACCAACAGGTTGCGGCGGGGGTTGAACGCCTCGCCAAAGGCTGCCAGTCCCGGGCGCGCCTGCCGCGATCGCCCGCTCTTCACTTCAATCGCAACCAGCCGTCGGCCGGCCTTCATCACGAAGTCCACCTCCCGGTTGCGGTCCCGCCAGTAGAACAGCTCGCACACCCCCATGGCGGCGGCATTTGCCAGGTGAGCTCCCACGGACGACTCAACCAGGCGTCCCCAGAACTCGGGGTCGCGGCGGGCCTCCCGCAGGGTCAGTCCCGACTGGGCGGTGAGCAGCGCGTTGTTCAGCACCTGCAGCTTGGGGCTCGAGCCCCGCTGCCGCACGACCTGGCCGGCGTACTTCGGGATCCCGGTCAGCATCCCGTCGGCAGACAGCAGATCGAGGTAGTGAGCCAACGTGACCGTGTTCCCAGCGTCTTGAAGCCGCCCGACCATCTTGGTGAACGACAGCACCTGCCCCGAGTAGCTGCATCCCAGGCGGAACAGACGCCGCAGCAGCGCCGGTTTGTCCACCCGCGAGAGCAGCAGCACGTCGCGGGCAATCGTCGTCTCAACGAGCGAGTCCAGCACGTAGCGCGACCAGCGGCCAGGGTCCTTGATCAGAGGAGCTGCACCCGGATAGCCCCCATAGAACAGGTACTGATCGAGCGACCAGCCGAAGGCCTGCTGCATCTCCCCCAGGGACCAGTGCGGCAGCCGAACCACTTCGAACCGGCCGGCCAGACTCTCGCTCAGGCCCTGCTGCATAAGCAGCGGCGCCGAGCCGAGCAGGATCACCCGCAGCGGCTGCCGGTCACGCGTATCCTCGTCCCACAGGCGCTTGACCATCTCGGACCAGCCGGGGAGTTTGTGCACCTCGCCGAGGACCAGCACGGCGCCGCGTCGGCCGGCGCTCTGCGCCTCGAGGCGGGCAGCCTCCCACTGCTGTTCAATCCAGAGCGAGCTGCGCAGGGAGGGCTCGTCGGCGCTGGCGTAACGCACGGTCAAGCTGGAGGCCTCGACGACCTGCTGCACCAGGGTGGTCTTGCCCACCTGGCGCGGCCCGACCACCGCCTGCAGCAAGCGGCGCCGCCCGCGCAGCCGGCGGGCAAGGGCTTCCCCCTGGGGGCGGACGAAGGCCATTGGTGAATTACTCACTACGTTGAGTAATTCTACTCAGGAGAAAGGGGAGCTGCCAAGCGCCCTCGCCGGTCGAACTGTCTCCCAGAGCCCTCTACACGAAAGCCACAACGAGGACTTGCCGACGCCAAGGGCCTTATTCCGCCACACCGCTCCGCCCTGATGCAAACCCACATCAATGTGCAGGCGCTAGCCGTGGAGGCTGCGTTGACGCTGCGGCGGGATCACATCTACCATGCCGCCATGCTCGATCCGCATACTGCGGCCGAGCTCGATCTCGATCAGATCGTGGCGCTCGTCGATGAATTGCTGGCGGCGCATGCGGAGTGGCTGCCGGAATATCACTGAGCCACGCAAGGCGACGAGTGGTCAGACTGCAAGTTGTGTCCGCTTCGGTTCTGCCGCCCAGAGCACCAGACGCGAGCTCGCTTGGGCTTTCCTATACCCCGCCGCAGCCACCGGCACTCTCCTCGGCCGCGTGGATCAACCCGCCCAAAGCGGGCGAGAAAGCGAGGTCCGACACCCAGACGCTAGAGTGAATTCCCGCTTGCGGTGTCCAAGACCCACTGACCGATTCCGTCCCTCGACCAGAACGGGAGCCGGGTGATCGTCAACACAAGAGCTGCGACAATCCCGATTGCACTGTAAAGAAGTGCCAGAACCAGACCCTTGATCCAATGGGCCCAATCCGAGCAGATCAGGACAGCCGCGGCGAAGACAGCCGCGGAAGCCACGTAAACTGCCAGGGAGATCCACTGGGCCATCTGCATCGTGTCGCATCACACCAGCGCCCTTTCTGCCATGCTAGCCAGGGAATGGGAGAGGCCACCGGTCGGTGATGGTAGGATGCTTGCGACGTCGCGAGAGGCCCCCGTCTACTCCATGTCATCCGCTGAGCCCCGCGCGAATCACCTCGCAGCGCTTGCCCGAACTGTGTTCTGGCGCGGCGGGGAAGATATCTCGCTCGCCGCCCAGCGCACCTGGCGAGCGGGCCTCGGTTTGTGGTTGGCAGCGATGATCGCCTCGCCGATCTTGCTGTGGACGATCGGCCCGGGGACGTTCCCCGCCATGGCGACGCTTGGCGTGCTCGCCCACGCCAGCGCCACGTCCATCCCGCTCATCACCGCGTGGGGGTGGCGACGGTGGCTGCGACTGTTGCTGCCCTTCGTAGTTGCTGTGTGGCTGGTTGAATGGATCGGCGTGCAAACCGGCCTGCCCTTCGGGACGTACCACTACACGGCTCGCCTCCAGCCACAGCTGATCCAGATCCCGGTATCTGTGACGATTGCCTGGTACATGATGCTCGTTCCTGCATGGGCCGTGGGCCGCTCGATCACGCCGCGCCATGCCCGAGCAGCCGACTGGATCCACGCCGCACTGGCCGCGACCGCGTTCACTGCCTGGGATCTGTACCTAGACCCGCAGATGGCGGCACGGGGGCTTTGGGTGTGGGAGGCTCCCGGCGCCTACTTCGGCGTGCCCCTTCAGAACTATGCCGGCTGGTGGCTGATCAGCTTCGCACTCACCCTTCTGTTGCGGCCGAAGGATTTGCCGCGTCTTCCGCTGCTGGCGATCTACACCCTGACCTGGTTGTTTCAGGGTCTGGCTCTGGGTGTGTTCTGGGGGCAACCCGGCCCCGCGCTCTGCGGCTTCTTGGTGATGGGGTCCTTCACCCTGCTCGCCTGGCGAGCGGAGGCTAGGCGGTGGTAGTCCTGTTGACTCTTGCCGGACTCCTGCTTGGCTCGATTCCCTTCTCGGTCGTGGTCGGTCGATTGGCCGGTGGGGGCGATGTCCGCCGTTTCGGAGATGGCAATCCCGGCGCGGCCAATGTGCTGCGAGCGGCCGGCTGGGGTTGGCACGCCAAGCGACGGTCGACGCCGTGTCAAGCGTACTCGGCATACTCGATGGTACTTCAATCCTTCAAGATTACAGGGCAGGGTTCCAGCTGTGCTATGGGGCAGATCGCGAGCCGCTCGCTGGCTCTCTGCAGGACGCATTCCTGGGATCGCTCGAAGAGCGCGGGGACGACCGTGAATGAGGGTGTGGAGTAGCAAGTGCAGCGGGCTCTCTAGGAGCAAGAAACCACCGAACAAGAGGTGAAACAGACAAATCCTGAGCCTGGTGGAGCTTCGCAGCTTGTCCCCAGTATCCGGTGGGGAGGAGAACGGGTGGATCCTCCAATTCTGAGGATCGGCCGCTCCAAGGTGATGGTGCGCTTCTGAAACAGAAGCTGTCTCCCAATGGGCACCTCGACTGCCGCGCGGTCCATCTCCAGGAGGAGGCTCGAATATGACGTCGGTCAATCTGCAATCATGGTCCCTCATTCCCGGTCCGGCGTCCAACCCTCCCGCAAGCTCCCTCGCTCTCGACGACGTCATCCATCATTCTCCGCAGACCGTCGCCGATGCCATTCTTGCCTTCCCCGGAATGGTACTCGTCCATTCCCCAGATTCGACCTGGTGGGAATGGGCAGCGCGCTGGGAGGACGGCACGCGTTGGATAGAGGTGACAATGACCTTGTTCGACAGCGACCCACCTGCTTGGGGAGGATCGGACTCACGGGGCGAGTGCGATCTCCAGGACATCCTCCATCTATGGGGACACCTAACGTCGGCGGTTCCATCTTGCTGGATGCACAATGCCGATTGCGACGTCCATACGCCCGAGTCGTTTGCGCGTCTCATCTGCGCCTAGGTTCCACCCGCCGAACAACTCGCTGATGCCCTGGACTGTCCGTCCAGGCCAGGCTGACCCGGCTGGGGGGCGGAAATGCAGTGGTCGCTCGCCTGCCGAGTTGTCCTAGAATGAAGACGGATTGTCCGAGCCGCCGGGCAGCATAGCTCGAGGCCGTTGGGCTCCAGAGAAGACCGCGAGCGTCGACGTTGTCTACCGCGTTCGTTGAATCGGAGGCCCGGGCCTTGCGCAGGCGCTAATTGAACTCCTCGTCTGTGAGCATAGGGCTCATGTTTGCGGCGGTCGTGAAGCGAAAGAAGGCCGGGCGAGCAAAGGCCAATGAAACAGAGCAGAAAGGCAAAGACAGAGATGCAAAGAGCAAAAGACATGAAAGCAAGACCGCGTGAAGAACTACTCACAGCATTGAAAGCCCGTTTTGAGAAGAACATGAACCGCCATGAAGGTCTCGAATGGGCTAAAGTACAAGCAAAGCTGGAGGCTAGTACTGAAAAGCTGTGGTCTCTCAATGAAATGGAGAGAACCGGTGGTGAACCTGATGTTGTTGGTTATGACAAGAAGACGGGCGAATACATTCTCTATGATTGTTCAGCGGAAAGTCCTAAAGGCCGCAGAAATGTCTGTTACGACCGTGAAGCGCTGGAGTCAAGGAAAGAATTCAAACCAAAAGATGCCGCCTTGGATATGGCAGCTGCCATGGGCATCGAGATCTTAGCGGAAGAACAATATCGAGAGTTGCAGAAGCTTGGATGTTTCGATACGAAGACGTCGAGCTGGTTGAAGACACCTTCTGAAATTAGAAGACTCGGCGGCGCCATCTTTGCCGATCGTCGCTACGACCATGTCTTCGTGTATCACAACGGTGCGCCCTCTTACTATGGCGTCAGGGGGTTCCGTGGCTCGCTAAGGGTCTGAATTTCGCACAGTCAGCGGACTTTGAATTTGAGAACAGATCACGCAAGAGAGAGGAATGCAAGAGACTGGGTGTTGTCCGCAAACGTCGGCTGGCAACTCGAAGCGCGCTCTGGCGCCCAACAAGCGGTTCCAGCGGCGTTGGGCGCCCTGAAGGTCTTCTTGTGGAGTCATCGTTCGTCACCGTGGTGAGAGTCCCTCACATGCGCGCACTCGCTCTGGCCGCCGCGTTTCTGGCAGCATGCATCCCGGTCAGTCCGTCGACCCCAACACAACCTCCTTTGGCACCGAGCCCTTCGCCATCCTCATCTGCGTTTCCCCTGTATTCGGTCGCGACAATCCAGCCAACACCTGAGCTGACACCACCAACAGCAGAGTCCGGGACGCTTGTGGGCCGACTGGAACGAGAGACGAAGGTGGACGGGGTAATGGCGATGGCCTGGTCGCCCGACGGCGAGAGAATTGCCCTCACCACAATAGGCGGCGTCCTGCTACTCGACGCCTCGACGCTGAGCCAAGTTGCTGCTCAGACCACCGACCTCTCCCAGAACGCTCTTGCTTTCTCGGCCGACGGAACGACGCTGGCGACCGTAGACCATTTTGAACAAGGTCGGACGGTTCGGCTCTGGGACACCGTTGACTTGACCTTCCTCCGGGAGCACGATCTGCCGGGGAATGAGAACCACCCGGCCGTGATGCAGCTCGGCTTCCTGCCCAATGGGAATCTCGTCGTCGCGACAGCCGAACTCCCCGGTATGGCGATATGGACCATCTCGCCCAACGGAGCCACGGGACGCTTGTTCGTCGTAGAAGGCGCCTATGCCCTCATGGCTACTCTGGATCCTGTACATGGCATGGTAGCAGTCCCCGTTGGGCGAGAGTCCCCCAGCGAAGTAGTCCAATTATGGGACATCGCCAGTGCCAGCATGCGCCAAGAGGCGCCCCTCTCAAACGCGGGTCCCCTTCAGTTCAGTCATGACGGCCGCGAGCTCCTTGCGCTCCTGGACTTTGCAGCAATAGCGTGGGACATACGAGAAGACCGCATTGAGAGTCAAGCTCCTTTCTCCAGCGGAATGAACTCGCATGCTCGCTTCCCCACCCACCTGACCATCAGCCACGACGATTGCGTCTTCGCATACGTCACAGAGATCCCATCGCCAGGAATCGGGCTCTGGGACGTACACACTGGCCACCTGCTGGGATTGATGAGACATGACGAACTAGGGAGCATCGAATGGCTCTCCTTCAGCCCCACGAAGAATGAACTCGCTGTTCTACTTGAGGATGGCCGCCTCCAAGTCTGGGAAGTCGCGACCGCAGGCTAGCCGAGCGCAATGATGTCTAGGGCGCCCAACAACTCGCTGATGCCCTGGACTGGCCGTCCAGGACGGGCTGACCCGGCTGGCGGGCACAAAGGAAGTGGTCTCCTGCGCGCGGAGTTGCCCTAGAATGAAGGAGCAAGGCTTGAGCCGCCGAGCGGCTTAGCTCGAGGCCGTTGGGCGCACCGAGGGCCAACGAGGTTCCCTTCCCGATGACTGAAGAAGCACCGGCCTTGCGGGGTATCAGGGAGGCATCCAGCCTCGACGTGCCGGCTGTCGTGACGCTGATTCGCGCACTTGCCCACCGCCTTGATGTGGTCACGCCAGTTGACCAAGCCTATGTCCTAGACTACCTGGCCTCGACCGGGAGCGGCATCCTGGTGGCCGACGATGCCGGAACAGTCATCGGCCTCCTGAGCTACTCGATCAGACCAAGCCTCGTGCATGCGGGGAAATCGTGTCTAATCGAGGAGCTTGTTGTAGATGAGGCATCCCAAAGTCAAGGGATCGGTGCCCGCCTAGTAGAGGATCTCCTGCGGCGCGCAGCAGGGTGGGGGTGCATCGAGGTCTCGGCGACTACTCTGGCTGGTCAGCGTGGGGCGATTGAGTTCTACAAGGCTCGTGGGTTCACCGACGATGCAGTCCTTCTCGAGAAGCACTTGGTGGAGAGCAGGAAGTAATCGCGCCGCATCCATCGGCGCTCACTCGGGTGTCAAGAAGCGACAATCGGGGTGTTGGTGGGCCCAACAACTCGCCGATGCCCTGGGCTGGCCGTCCAGGCCAGGCTGACCCGGCTGGCAGGCGAAGACGCTGTCGTCCCCCGCCCCTCGACTTGCCCTGGAATGAAGCCGGCAGACCCGAGCCGCCGAGCAGCTTAGCTCGAGGCCGTTAGGCGCCTGCCCAACCCTGCACTCTCGGCCACTCACAGCTTCCGATTCTGCACTTTCGGCCTAGTTATGGTTCCAACGCGCTCATCGAGGCCTGCTGGGCCACCGATCCCCTGCGGAAACACCGGAACTCCCGGCCAAGATACGGTTCCAACCCCGGCCAAGTCATGGGTTAGGTAGCTTCGTCGTTGTGCCCTGCCCTAGAGCCTGGCTGCGCTGCCGCAGCGATCTTCCGGCCTCCACTCACACGAGGATCACAACCTTGCCTCTGGCGTGCCCCTCGCCGACATACTTCAGCGCCGCGGCGGTCTCGCTCAGACGATAGGTGCGGTCGATGATCG
>Ga0209254_10003007_pt1 | contig 15391 bp, 14 predicted proteins | sample FrelakmetDIP11DI_FD_187148 | JGI IMG/M metagenome (GOLD analysis project Ga0209254, IMG submission 187148) | Freshwater lake sediment microbial communities from the University of Notre Dame, USA, for methane emissions studies - DIP11 DI (SPAdes)... | ecosystem: Environmental > Aquatic >...
GATGGCTGAACTGATCCACGGAACAGGGTACGGGAAGGTCCAGAGGGATTGTCGTTTATGATGAGGACAACTATTAGCAGTAATAACGTAACAGCCATCATAGGAATTACAACCGGGATATATTTTCTATAGTCAAGGAGGCACAAGAAAGCAGCCACACCTGTGCCAATAATTACCCAGATGATCTGTCTGGAGAGGATAAAACTAACCGGCTCATCAGACCGCAGAGAGTAATTCCAGCTGGCAGAATATACCATCAACAAACCAAACACAACCAGAACAAACACAGCAACCAGCAATGGTAAATCAAGATCCAAAATACTGAATCCGTTTTTGGTATAGTTGGATGGCCTGGTACCCGGTTTTACGTAAGTTTGCATACCCATTCCCTATATTTAGTGCCCCGCTCTTCAAAGTCTTTAAATTCATCAAAGCTGGTTCCGCCTGGAGCCAGCAGGACAATGTCTCCCGGCTGTGCACGCTCGACGGCGATATTTACTGCCTGCTCTAACCTATCGCATTGATCAATTGTTTGTGGAGAAGCGCAATTTCTTTTACCCTTGTAAAAACTCATTATTTTATCGGCCAGGTTACCGAACACAATGAGGTGATCAACCCTCTGGTTAATCAGAGCGATCAGGTTATCCCAGGGAAGATCTTTATCCTTACCACCTACCAGGAGAACAATCGGTTCGGTAAATGATTGAATTGCGGCTATTGTCCTTTCCGGAGCGGTGGCGATCGAATCGTTATACCAACTGATGCCGTTTAAGCTACGGACCAATTCCAGGCGGTGCGGAGCACCTTTAAACTCACATACCGCCTCACGTATTGCGTCAATTGAAAAACCGGCCGAGAATGCAATGGCACAAGCTCCAAGAACATTCAATAAATTATGCCTGCCCCGCAAGTGAATGGCATTATTGGGAAGGATGGGGAACTGCCGCTCCCCGTCATTCAGGAAAATCTGGTCATTCCTGGAATATATGCCGATTTCGTTGTGGGAAGCAGCCTCCAACCCGTATGTGACCAAATTCCCTTTTACATAGGGCAGCAGATTCCATGAGCCCGGATCATCCCGGTTCAGCACAGCCGTATTTCCAGAATTCTGGAATCGAAGGATGTTTGCCTTGGCGTTTGTATATGCCTGCATGGTACCGTGCCGGTCCAAATGGTTAGGCGTAATGTTTAATACAGCTGCGACAGCCGGGGATGTATTCATTAATTCAAGCTGGAAACTTGACAGCTCAAGGATAACAAAGTCCTGCTCTGCAATTTCATCCATGGAATCTATAAGAGGATTTCCAATATTTCCGCCAATCCAGGCTTTTACAGGCGGACCCACCCATTTTTGGGCGATTAATCCTACCAGGCTGGTTGTAGTTGTTTTTCCTGCTGAACCTGTAATTCCAACCACCAACGCCTGGACATTGTCCAAAAATATTTGGGAGTCATTCGAGAACGGAATCTTACGATTGCGAGCTTCCTGAAGGATAGGCAAAGTCAAAGGAACCCCGCCAGATGGGCAAATCAGGTCAGCATTTTCAAGGATATCCAACGGATGTCCACCCAAAATCCATTTCAGGTTGTGATGATTTAGGTTAGCCATTTCTTGGATAAGATTGTTTTCCGTTCGTTGGTCATTGAGGATTACCTCAGCCCCATTTCTAATTAAATATCGAGCTAAAGCACACCCCTGGCGGGCAGCACCAATAATAACTATCCGTTGACCTTCCCATGCTGTCGTTTTCATACCAAGGTTACCGCAATTCCTAACATTCCAAAAAGCAGGCTAACAAGCCAGAATCGTTGAACGATCTGGGTTTCGCTCCAGCCCTCCAGTTCAAAGTGGTGGTGTAAAGGTGCCATTTTGAAAAAACGTCTTCCTCTGGTGGCTTTGAAGTAAATAATTTGGATGATTACACTTAGAGTTTCACTGACTGGTATGATGGCAATTAATGGCAGAACCAACCATTGACCGGTCATCAATGCAGCAACTGCCAGCACAGCTCCCAGTGAGAGAGAACCGGTATCACCCATAAATAATTGTGCCGGGTGGACATTGAACCAAAGAAATCCAAACAGACTACCAACTAAGGTAAAACAAAATCTACCAAGGAATACCTCCTCCTGGTAAATTGCGATTGCTCCATATGCTGCAAAAGAAGTTGCGGCAATAAGACCAGCCAAACCATCCAGCCCGTCTGTAAAATTAACAGCGTTTGACATGCCTACGATGATAAAAACGGCGATGGGAATATACCAATTCCCCAGATCGAATGGCACCCAAAAACCAGGCCAATACAACTCTGGAACCTTGAGGACATATTTTAGGGCATAGGCTGCACCTATTGCTAAAAATATTTGCAGGATGAATTTTGTAAGCGCCGGCATGCCTAAACCGCGTCTGGGTCCACGGATACCCTCCCAGTCATCAATTGCACCAAGCAAACCAAAACCTAACATAACGAGGAGGGGGAGCAATACGGTCTTCCCCAGAATATCGAAATTGCCACCGAGAAGTGAAACTGCATTAAGCATCATTGTTATGAGAACAACAGGCAGGATAAACATCACACCACCCATTGTTGGTGTACCCATCTTAGTGAAATGACGGTCTGGCCCTTCTACCCGGATAAGTTTCCCAATTCGAAAATATCTTAATACACGAAGTAAAGGACCTCCCCATATAACAGTCATCATGAAACTTAGCATACTAAAGGCGATTGCCAGGGAGTTTTCCTTCATTCAGGTACCTCCAAGGCAGATACAATCCGGTCCATTCTCATTCCATGAGAACCCTTAATCAGAACGACATCATTATTCTGTAATTTGGGAGAAAGATAATCGATGGTTTCTTCTACTGTCTCGAACCAAACAATCCGATTTTTAAGCATTCTTGCATTAATGGCTGCTTCGATAATCATCTTGCTACGATTTCCTACAGCAACCAGTTCATCACAGACTGAGGCAGCCCGTATGCCGACCATAGCATGGCCGCGCTCTTCATATTTTCCAAGCTCCAACATTTCTCCTAAAACGGCGATTTTATGTCCCTCCATTTCAGCGAGTAAATTTAATGCTGCAATCATCGATTCCGGAGAAGCGTTATAGGTATCATCCAGGATAAGGGCACCAGATTGTGTATGTACAGCTACCATGCGTAGCTGGGATTGACCCCTCTGCAGACCGGGGACAATCTCGTCCCATGAAAGTCCTTCAACAAGGCCAACAGCCGCAGCGCGCAAAGCGGTATGAACTGAATGTCTTCCGATTAATGGCACCTTCAGGTACATATTTTCTTTCTGATAATGCAGGCGGAACCTGATCCCTTCCAATCCCATTCCATAAATCTCATCAGCCCAGAGATGGGCCACGGGATTTAATCCATAGAAAAAGACCTGGGCGGATGTCTTTTCAGCCATCAATCGTACGAATGGATCATCGAAATTTAAAATAGCAGTCCCATCCGGGGCAGGTGGCAGGGCTTGAACAAGTTCAGCCTTACCCCTGGCGATGGTTTCCTGCGAGCCAGCCCTTTCAGCATGAACAGTACCAACATTGGTAACAACCCCTACGTGCGGTTGGGCAATATCACAAAGGAAGGTGATTTCCCCGGGAACATAAAATCCCATTTCAAGCACTGCCCGCTGATGTCCACGCCCGATTTGTAATATTGTCAGCGGTAAGCCGATTTCATTGTTGTAATTTCCCTTATTTTTAATTGTTGAATAACGCTGGGATAACACTGCTGCAACCAATTCCTTGGTTGTAGATTTTCCCACGCTGCCAGTTATTCCTATTACTCTGGGATTAATCTGGCACCGCCAAAATTTTGCGATGATTTGTAAAGCCTTGAGACTGTTTTCAACCAACAGGCACACCGGTGAAGAGATTTGTTGAATATCCTGGAGGGAGTGGACTCCCCGCAGGTCAATGGTTGAGAATTTGTCGGAGAGATCTTGTTCAACAAGGGCGATATGGGCGCCATTTTGAAATGCGTGCCCGACATACTGGTGCCCATCAACATTTTCCCCAGCTAACGCTACAAACATCGATCCGGGAATTGCCTGACGGGAATCAATGCAAGCCTCACTGATTAACATCGATAAATAATCAACCTTCAGACCGGTTAGCGCTTCCAGAATCATTGCCAGGGTAATCAAGAGGATATCCTTTTATCTTTCAGATATGCCAACCTGTGTGCCATCAGGAGGAATATCCATGTATGTCACAAGGTTTTGTACAATTTCGCTGAAAACCGGGGACGCTACGATAGAGCCCCAGGGTGAACTGGAAGGTTTTTCCAGCCAGACAAATACAACGAATTTTGGATCAGCAACTGGTCCCCAGCCGACAAATGAGGCGTTGGTTTGGTTACTGGTGTATCCATAAGGTCCCGCAATTTCTGCGGTACCTGTTTTTCCAGCCACCCGGTAATTGGGTACAAGGGCATTGGATGCTTCTTCCTCTAATGAAACGGCCAACATATCGGTTAAAGTCCGGGCCGTTTCTTTTGAGATTGGGTTACCAATTATCTGGGGAGAATAATCATATTGCCTCTCTTCATCGATAACCGATTTTAGAACGTGAGGTGACATCATAATTCCGTCATTTGCAATTGCAGAAATGGCAGTAATAAACTGGATAGGAGTCACTGAAACGCCCTGTCCAAAGGAGTTTGTACCAAGATTAGCTTCCCACCAATTTTCATCCCCTGGAACGCTTAATGGCCAGGTCACTTCACCAGCCAGGTCGATATTGGTTTTCTTTCCGATGCCGAAGTTCTGGAGATAGGTATAAAAATCTTGATTACCAATTTGCATGGCTACCCAGGTCAGGCAAACATTCAATGAATGCTGCATACAACCCAGCATTGTCTGAGGTCCCCAGGCTGCCCTGTCCCAGTTGAAGATACTGATACCGCCAATCGTGATGGTTCCTGTATCGAGGAAGGGTGTGTTGGGGGTAACCTTCCCGGTATCCAAAGCGGTCGCCATGGTAAGCACTTTAAAAACCGAGCCGGGCTCAAAGGATGCGCCAACCGCCCTATTGAATGGAGTGGACTCATCAAATTGTTCGGTTAATTTCCAGTATTCATTAAGGTTCAGGCGGGGCGTGGTTGCCATTGCCAGAATCTCACCAGTCTCAGGATCTATTACAATTGCTGTGCCGGAAACGGCACCGTTTTGTTTTACCGCCCTGTCAATAACGCTTTCTACGTTGGACTGAATCTCTCTGTCTATTGTGAGTACCAAACTGGCACCGGGTGGGGCGGTGGGCAGCTCTTCAATCAAATTCGGATTATTCGGAACCAGGACTTCGATTGTGCTGCCTGAAAGGATATCGTCATACTTCTCTTCCACGCCAAAATAGGGTTTCCCCTTTACCATATCCCGGAATGCATAAAATCCAACTATGTTTCCACCAACATCATTTTCTGGATATGTCCTCTGTAAATGCGGTTTCCAAGTCAGCCCATTCAGGCTTGGCCTTCTTTCGCCCTTTTTAATTTCGGAACTTGGAATCTCCCAGTAGGAATCTCGAATTTCCTCCAAACGGGCGATATCTTCGGGTTTTACAAAATTAGCCAGGACTATATATTCCGAAACCCCTTGTTCATACTCTTTTTTGGTTTCCTGTAATATATCTCCGTAATCTAAATCCAGAACCTCTTCCAGCACACTTGCTATACTCTCCGGATTGGTCACGCTGTTCAGATCCACTCCTATTTCATAAACTTCCTGATTTCCGGCAAGCAGGTGTCCCCAGCGGTCATAAATATAACCCCGTTCCGGGTAGATGATTTCCCGGCGGTATTCATAAACCCGATTTGCATTCTCGCTGAAGGTTCTTGTAACCGAACTTACATTGATCCGTAATAATTGACCAACGATTGTGATGCCAACTGCGGAAAATAATAATCCTACAAGGGTAGTGCGGGAGAATGGAAACCATTTCATTTTAAAAGTCCCCCGTATTGGTTCATCCGAAAATCAACCAGGTTTTCATACAACCACTCCCAGAGAGATTGGGTGTATATTGGTTTTAATATGGATTCAGGCAGTTCAATCTGTGTTATCGGGGGAGCGGTAATTTTAGTTTGTTTTCCTGGATAGCCTTTTATCAACAAGTAATGGGAACTCTCTGCATCTGGAAGAAAGAACCCGAGCTCTTCAGCCCTTTTCCGCATTTCCCTGGCGGAGGTGATAACACCAATTTCAGTTCTTAAGGATGCATTTTGCCGCTGCAGCGTATCCCTGGTAAAGCTCAATGATTCGGTCTCAATGGCTGCAGCTGCAGTCTGGGCGGATACGTTCAGGTAAATACTGGCAACAAGGGCGGTTGTTACAAAACCTAAGAGAACCATCCCGAGGATTTGCAGCTGGACCCGCCATGGTGCTTGTTGAAATGCCTGGTTTTTTTCTGTCGACATCTTCATATTATCCGTGCAACTGTTATGCCAATTCTAATTTCTCTGCCACCCGTAATTTTGCACTGCGAGATCTTGGATTTTGCTTAATCTCATTTCCATCTGGCATGACAGGCTTAACGGTTAGGATTTTTAGAGAAGCCTTATGCCCACAATTGCATACCGGTTGGTCCGGGGGACAAATACAATCCCTGCTTTCCTGCTTGAAATACTGCTTCACAATGCGGTCCTCCAATGAATGAAATGAAATTACCGCAATTCTTCCGCCCGGGGCAAGCACAGCAACAGCCTGTGGTAAAACTTCGGTGATAGATTCAAGTTCCCGATTGACAGCAATCCGCAGGGCTTGGAAGGTTTTGGTTGCCGGATTGATGCCTCCCCTGGATTTTCCACCCGCTTTGCGCACAATATCAGCCAGCTCGTTAGTGGTTTTTACCGGTCTGGAGGCGATGACAGCCCTTGCAATTCTGCGGGAATTCCGCTCCTCACCGAATTTCCAGAGGATATCAGCAAGCCTATCCTCCGGGAGGTTGTTAATTAGATCCGCAGCAGTTGTTTTTCCGGAGGGATTAAAGCGCATGTCGAGGGGTCCATCCCGAAGAAATGAAAATCCACGATCGCTTGAATCAAGCTGCATGGACGAAACTCCCAGGTCCAGGATGATTCCAAGGATCCCGGAAAAACCGACCTGTTGAACGTTATCCATCAGAGTTGTGTATGAAGCATGCACAAGGGTGACTCTCTGTTTGAAAACAGAAAGACGCTGGTGTGCAATTTCCAGCGCCTGCGAATCAAGGTCAAATCCGAGCAATCTCCCTTCAGGAGAGCTGGACTTGAGAATACCCCAGGCATGGCCACCGGCGCCCACTGTAGCATCCACATAATCTCCGGAGCTTTTGGGTTTTAAGAAATCTAAGATCTGTTGGTAAAGTACAGGTTGGTGCGCAGATGAGTTTGCGGCATCTTCGGTGTTCATTCTTCATTCGACCGTTAATTCCAATGGTGCGAAGCGTTGGTTGTTGGCTTCTGTATCCTCAAGTTCCAGCATGTGTTGATTCCAGCTTTCAGGGTTCCAGATTTCTATATAATTTCCAGCGCCAACCACCACAGCTGCACTTTCAAGGTTGGCTGCTTGCTTGAGAAATCCCTGGATGAGAATTCTGCCGATTTTATCGAACTCAACCTCATTTGCACTTGAATAAATTAAACGGAGCAATAGGCGGGTATTGGGATCGGTTATACTTAACTGATTGATGCTGCGGGAAATTTTTTCAAAGGCGTCTCGGGTTAAAAGGATTAAATTTTTATCAAACCCCCGGGTGAGGTAGGCGCCATTTTCCAGGGTTCCCCGAAAGCGAGCCGGTATGGTGATGCGTCCTTTTTCGTCAATCGTGTGCTCGTATTGTCCAAAGAACATGCGTTCTACCTTGCCTTCTTATGCAGAACGCCGGTAAACACCGGCGTTCCACTTTAATCCACTTTTAACCACTATTAACCACAGTATATACGAATTGATCCCAATATGCAAGTATTGTGCCTACTAATTTTGACCAATTTCCGATTTTTTAAGGTTAATTGAGATTTATTAGAGGAAAATGATAAAAAATATTAAATAAAGCAATTCCCAAAATATGCGAAAGGATTTCAACAAAACGAATCTTATTAAATATGGATACATTCATTCCGGAAATTGATTTCCGGATGATTATTGGGGATAAGTTATTTAAAATTGGAATTTATTCGAAGAAACAAAGTCTTTGATTTATACGAATTCCATTAACCGTGGGCGATACTGAAGTGCCTCCGCCAGGTGAGCTGTCTGGATGGATTGAGAACCGGATAGGTCGGCTATGGTTCGGGACAGTTTCAGCACACGGTGGTACGCCCGGGCCGACAGCAGCATCTGTGCCATTGCTGAACGGATGATCTTTTCACCGGCTTGGTCGAGTTCGCAAAATTTTCGGATATGCTCAGGGCGCATGTCTGCATTACAAAATATACCGTTATTATTAAATCGATTAATCTGCTGGCTTCTGGCTTTATCCACTCTCTCTTGAATCGCCCTGGATTTTTCTCCCAATCTCTGGTCGCTTAATTTCTGGTATTCAATGCGCGGAACTTCAATATGAATATCAATCCTGTCTAAAAGCGGGCCTGATATACGTTTCTGGTATTTTTGAATTACCTGGTTGGAACATGTACAGGGTTTAATATGGTCACCAAAATATCCACACGGGCAGGGATTCATGGCTGCAATCAGCTGGAAATTTGCAGGGAATGTCAGCGATCCCTGAGCACGGCTGATGGTTACGACCTTATCTTCCAGAGGCTGCCTGAGAACTTCCAGCACACGATGACCAAATTCTGGCAGCTCATCCAGGAACAGCACCCCACGGTGCGCTAGTGATATTTCCCCTGGACGCGGCCAGTTGCCTCCACCAACAAGCCCTGCGTGGGAGATGGTATGATGCGGGGCTCGGAATGGCCGTGCCTGGATGAGTGGGGTATCGGCTGGGAGGTTGTCGGCTACCGAGTAAATGCGGGTGACATCCAATGCTTCTTCAATGGACATCAATGGCAGGATAGCTGGCAGCGCCCGGGCAAGGAGTGTCTTACCGGATCCTGGAGGACCCACCATTAATACGTTGTGGCCGCCTGCTGCGGCTACTTCAAGGGCTCGCTTTACATGCTCCTGGCCTTTAATTTCCTGAAAATCGGTTTGAGCCGGGGATTCAATCCTCTCCATCATGTATGGCGGATAAGCCTGGATGGGAGACACGCCATTGAAATGGTTATAGAGGTCCATCAGGTTATTGACCGGGTAGACTGTTATTCCGGGTATCAAGGCGGCCTCTGCAGCATCACAGGCAGGTACGAAAACCGAGTTAAATCCTGCCTCCCGGGCGCTGGCAGCCATTGGTAATATTCCGCTGACATGGCGGACTGAACTATCCAAGGATAATTCGCCGATAACCAGGCTGCCAGCCAGATCCTCCAATGGAATTTGGCCACTGGCTGCGATCACCCCTAATGCTATGGGCAGATCGTAGGCGGGACCTTCCTTACGGACCGAGGCTGGTGCCAAATTTACGATGATTCTTTTTCGAGGATAATTCAGTTCGGAATTTTTGATAGCAGATTGAACCCGTTCACGGCTTTCCTGCACAGCGGTATCCGGAAGTCCAACGATGATCATCACCGGCAGCCCCCCCTGACCAATGTCGACTTCAACTTCAACTATCACTCCATCCAAACCCATCACTGCACAGGAATATACTCTGGCTAACATGGTTAAAGTTTATGATGAGAGTGTTTGGATGTCAAACAGGCCGGGTAAGATCAAAAAAGGAATGCAAATCAGGCTTGGAACCCCAGCTTATAACCAATAATGCGGAGATATTCCTGAATAGTTGCCTCCCAACCGCGTTTGCTGGCAAACCATGTGTCCGAGCGGTACCAGGATCCGATAACCGGTCTGACATTCACATCAATGTCTGTGTCTTGAAATACATCTTCGAATATCATCCTTGCCCGGCGGGTGTGGAAAGGATCCGTAATGATGACACTGGATTTTAGTTCGCTGTTTTCCAATAACTTTTTAACTGCGATGGCTTCCTCAAGGGTATTATTTGAATGTTCCAGAGTGATCAGGATAGCGTTATCAGGAACACCCATCTGGATAGCTTCTTGTTTCAGCACCGTAGAATAATTTACACCCAAGTCTGAGACTGTTTCACCAGTCTCAGTGAGCACGAATATTTTTGCATACTTCTCTTTGAAAAGCTTTGCACCTTCCTCCCTGCGTGACAAACCGCCACCGCTTAGAACAACCACTGCATCCATTTGTTTGAGATCGTCGGCAATGATCAGATAGGCACCCAAGGCGCGCAGGAATAAGTAAAAGCCGATGGTTGCGAGGAGAGCAATTAGCGAAAGTCCAATTAATCCTGCAGAATAGGAAATGCAGGAGCCCTGGCACGATTTATTCTGGTTATTCAAACCTGTATTCATGTTAATAGTATATTTCTACCGATTATTTATAGGACCTATCACCTAATATGGATGATTTTTCAATCGCTGTTTTCATCCTTTTAAGTCCTTCAATTAACAAATATCTTGGACAGCCAAAATTTAACCGCACGAAATTTTCTCCACCAGGTCCAAAGGTTGTACCATCCATCAAACCCAGGCGGGCTTCATCCAAAAAGAACTCACACGGTTTGGCGTTTAGTTTTAACTCCTTGCAATCGAGCCAGCCCAGGTATGTTCCTTCAGGTTTTGGCACACGGATTTGAGGCAGCTCATTCTTAAGAAACGCCATCAAATAATCCCGGTTTCCTTCCAGGTAAACCAGAAGTTCACTTAACCATCCGGATCCATATTTATATGATGTATAACCTGCCACCTGGCCTAGAATATTTACGCCCCCAACCAGGCCACACTTGGCTTGATTAAATTTTTTCCTGATTTCGGGATTTTTAATAATTGCAAATGAACAATCCAACCCGGGGATATTAAAGGTCTTACTGGGCGCAATCAAGGTAATCGAATTCATTTCCAATTCTGGAGACAGGGAGGCAATTGGGATATGCCGTGAGCTTGAAAATACAAGGTCACAATGTATCTCATCTGAACAAATCATAATTCCATTTCGTAAGCATAATTCACCAATTTTTTCAAGCTCATTTTTTTGGAATACCCTGCCGGTCGGATTATGTGGATTACAGAGGAGAAACACTTTCGATTTGTTATCGATGATCGAATTAAATATATCGAAATCGATGGAATATGTCTGGTTTTGGCTGTCCCAGGTCAATTCCATTTGCTGTTGAAAAAGCTGCTGATTCTGGCATACGTTTAAGAATGGTGGATATACCGGTGTTTGTATGATGACAGCCTCACCGGGCTGGGCAGCTGTTCTTGAGGCAAGGTTGAATCCTGTTACAACCCCCGGTAATAATACGAGATCATCCGGTTCGACCTTCCAGCTATAGTGATCACCAATCCACCCTGCCGTTACTTCCATTAGTTGTGGAATTATCCCACCATATCCGAATAATCCATGCTGGACCCGCTGCTGCAACGCCCGGGTGACCTCAGGGGGAGAATAAAAATCCATGTCTGCCACCCACATAGGCAGGACATCTTCTTCAAAAAGCCGCCATTTGATGCTTTCACTCTGCCTGCGTTCAGGAAGGATATCAAAATTGTATGAATTATTTGCCATGATATGAGGTCTCCAAGGATAGACGTATTACCAGTCATTATAATGCCCATACTACAAGGATTTTATAATATATTTTAGGGTAATTATCATCCATTTAAAACCTGATATACTCAGTAGGATTTGATTTCTTAACCTCTGGAAAATTATTGTGGACGAAGTATCTCCTGATTTCATCGTGTCTCCCAAGATACATTTAATTTCTGCTTCAGGGTGGAACGAATATGAATTATTGGATAGCGGGAATGGACGGAAACTGGAAAGATACGGAAAATATTTATTAGACCGTCCTGAACCGGAGGCTTTATGGATGAAGGCTTTACCGGAGAAAACCTGGCAAAATGCCGATGCGGTTTATAATCTGGGAAATGGTCTGAATTCTGGCAGCTGGCAAATCAAATCGCAAATTCCGACACAATGGTATATCTCATATAGGAATTTGAAGTTTCTTCTCCAATTATCTTCATCCAGGCACATTGGTGTTTTTCCAGAGCAAGCTGTCCAGTGGGATTGGATTTCTGAGAAGATATCCCATGCTCAAAATCCAATTAAGGTATTGAATTTATTTGGTTATACGGCTATTGCTTCCCTGGCAGCTGCCCAGGAAGGCGCCAAAGTAACCCACGTGGATGCTTCCAACAAAGCAATCCTTTGGGCAAAACAAAACCAACAGGCTGCACACCTCTCCGATGCACCTATCCGATGGATTCTGGATGATGCCTTAAAGTTTATTCAACGGGAAGTCCGGCGTGGTTCAAATTATGACGGGATAATTCTTGATCCGCCAAAATTTGGGCGCGGTCCAAAAGGGGAGGTTTGGGATTTTTATAAATTATTTCCACAACTGATGGAGATATGCAGGCAGGTTCTTAATCCTAACCCCTTATTTATTGTATTGACTGCTTATGCTGTGAAGGCATCCGCACTCACTTTATACTATTCAGTAGACCAAATGATGAGTGGTTATCGAGGCGAGGTTAGCGCTGGTGAGACTGTTCTGGTGGAAAAAAGTGCTGGCAGAATGATCTCTACAGCAATGTATGTTCGCTGGAATGCGTTGTAAGTGACAGGAAAAGGGTGAGGTATGTGATGAAATCAGAAAAAAACCTGACAATTTCCGTGCTTGGAATGGGTGTTATGGGAGAGGCTATTGTAGCCGGATTAATTAGAAATGGATTGATCCTCCCGGAAAATATACATGGATCTGATCCCCGCCGGGAGCGGATTAAGGAAATGCACCTCAAATACCAAATCACACCTCATGCTGATAATGATAAGGCGATTCAAGGGGCCAATGTTATTATTATCTCCGTAAAACCTCAGCGGCTTAATGGGGTATTAGAGGGGTTGAATGGAAAGATAGATCCTAATTCATTGATTCTCTCCATCGTAGCTGGAGCATCCATAACCCAAATCTCTGCAGGAACAAATCATTCAATTGTCGTACGCGCCATGCCCAATACGCCTGCTCAAATCGGTAAAGGAATTACAGTTTGGACGAAATCTGCCCAGGTCACGGAGAAACAGATGGATTACGCCCGTCAGATCCTTGGTGCGATGGGTGAAGAAGTATTTGTCGAGTTTGAGGAGTACCTGGACATGGCAACGGCTTTATCTGGCAGCGGTCCCGCATATGTGTTCCTATTTATGGAAGCAATGATTGATGCTGGCGTACATCTTGGTTTCCCCCGCCATATCTCCGAACAATTGGTTTTAGAAACCGTGCGGGGCTCAGTGGAATACTATGATATAAAATCCGCACACCCTGCCCAACTGCGAAATGAAGTAACCTCTTCAGGGGGGACCTCGGCAGCGGCATTATACTATCTAGAGAAAGCGGGCTTCAGAACGGCGGTGTCGCGTGCGATATGGGCAGCATATGAACGTTCTCAGGAATTAGGAAAAGGAAAACCAGGCGAAACTCCCAAATAACTTCTCAAATTTGAAATAACTATAGGACTTTGTGAAATGAAACAGAAAGTAGTTGGAAGAGTAAATGCTGTTTTATTAGGTGATTTTCCAGATACCCATATTACCCGGCGTATCAGCCAGGTTGAAGTTGATTTCTCCGGTTTCATTGGAGATCATCACTCTGGATTGACCATCCATTCCGGGGATCGGACTCCCTATTATCCAATCGGCACAAAGATACGAAATTACCGCCAGGTTACCATCCTTTCCCATGAAGAATTGGCCGAAACACAGGAAGAACTTGGTTTAAGCGAACTTCTCCCGGAATGGTACGGAGGTAACCTTGAACTTGAGGGCATTTCAAAACTAACCATGATCCCACCTTCTACCCGATTATTTTTTTCTTCCGGGGCGGTCCTGGTTGTAGATGGGGTGAACTCTCCCTGTAATACGATTGCGAAAACCATTCAGCAGCATTTCCCTGAGCGGGAGGATTTGCAAGTGAAATTTATTAAAATAGCAAAACTCCGGAGGGGAATTGTAGCATGGGTGGAGAAATGCGGATTGATCAACTATGGAGATGGGGTAGAAGCGTTAATTCCTGGACAATTCCTCTATGGGGGTAATCAGTCTTAATATGTTATTTGAAGGTTTATTGACAGGGAAGCAACCATCTGGAGCCGGGTTAATAAGTATCCTTTCAAGGTGAAATACCTTTTCAGGTGATTCCGCAATGACAACTATTTGGGTATTTCAACATTCAAGCGGGAAAATGAAATTCGGGTATTGGGTGCTTTTTTTTATACCCCTATTCACCATCATACTTACAGGTTGCAAAAGTTCCCCCCTTTCAAGTAATACACCGGAAACAAAATCATCAAGCAGGGAAATCTACCGTGACGATTTTTCCAATCCTGACAGCGGGTGGCCGACTATCCAGGACAATGGGTCAATAATCGAGTACCAATTTGAGGGATTCAGATTTTTTGTAAACCACCCAAATTATGATTATTGGTCGGCTCGTGTAAATAATTTTAATAATGTCCTTCTTTCTGTCGAGGCTGCCAAATTGGGCGGACCGGATGATAATGGTTTCGGAGTAATCTGCCGTTTAAAAGATAAAGATAATTTCTACGCATTTCTTATCAGTAGTGATGGGTATGCGGGGATTATGAAAGTAAAAGAAGGTAATTATTCGTTTTTATCCGATACAGGAATGCATTATTTTGAAAATATAAGAAAAGGTGGTGCCCGTAATGATCTCCTGGTTGGATGTATAGGTTCTAACCTTACATTTTCCGTCAATGGCGAACAGATATTGGAAGCCACCGACAACGAGTATTCTTCCGGACGTGCCGGGTTGCTTGTCAGCAGTGGTGATACTGGGGGGGTAGAAATCTTTTTTGATAATTTTGTTGTAAGCAATCCTTAATGGTCTAAGATGAAAGTATTCCTGGAATCTGTTGGATGCCGCCTGAATCAAAGTGAGATTGAGAAGATCGGTTATCAATTTCGCCAGGCAGGCTGGGATCTGACAGCGAACGCTGATGAGGCTGACCTTATTGTGATTAATACCTGTACAGTGACCGCCAAAGCGGCTGCAGATTCACGCCAAATTATTCGCAAGGCTCATCGGGAGGGAAATGCCGGGATAATTGTAACCGGATGCTGGTCAACCATTCAACCCTGTGATGCAGCTCAGCTGTCTGGGGTTGTAAGGGTGGTCGCTAACCGGGATAAGGAGGAAATTGTTAAATCCTGGTTGGGATTACCTGAAATCCCTGAACGAAATGTGGAATACGGCAGAGAACCGCTTCCTGGGT
>Ga0209254_10003008_pt1 | contig 15390 bp, 14 predicted proteins | sample FrelakmetDIP11DI_FD_187148 | JGI IMG/M metagenome (GOLD analysis project Ga0209254, IMG submission 187148) | Freshwater lake sediment microbial communities from the University of Notre Dame, USA, for methane emissions studies - DIP11 DI (SPAdes)... | ecosystem: Environmental > Aquatic >...
GTTTCTCCCTTAACGATAAAGAGATGGGGCAAGCGCGGCAAGCTGCCGGCTATCCGAATCAACTCCCGGGGCGACAGGCGTTACAAGAAAGAAGCTGTCCTCTGGCTTCTGGGGATGCAAGAGAAAACGGAGTAAATAATTTCTAGTCTTCATTGATTATTTGAAAGAAGTCAAATAATATCTGTAATATTTTAGGTCAAACCGACTTATCGGGAACCCTTAAAACTGATTTTAAATAGAAGTAATTCATAAAAACTCTTGTATGCACCCTTAAGTATTTTAAAAGTGCTTGCATGGGCTTTTCTTCGAAGTTTATGACTAACGGGAATGTAAAATAAGTTATGACCATCTATTCTGGCCAATATAGATAAAAATATGTTAGGTGCGAACACGTTATTTGGGATTCTTTTCAAAAGATTGCCGAGATATTTTCTTCTGATTAGCCGAAATGGAATATTTGCGTCTTTTATATATACACCGAACAGGACATATACCCAAAGAGAAGCCAACACAGAGAGTATTATTCTGTAAAACGGATCATGCCTTTTCAGTCTGTGGCCAAGTAAAAAATCAGAAGATTGCCTCTTTTCCCATAAAGAATAGAAGTTGGAAGCTGAATAGTGGCCGTCTCCGTCGGTTTGGAAGATCCATTCGTGTTTGGATAATATCGCTTCCTTATATCCTCTAAGTATCGTTTTTCCGTGCCCCTCGTTTTTTTTATGAACAACTTTTATTGTCGGATTATTTTTGGATAAATAATCAAGTATTTTTACCGTCTTGTCGGTCGAGCCGTCATTAATAACTAAAATTTCTGAACAGGGTAACTGTTTTAACAGTTTAATCCAGGAAAGAATTGTATCTTCTATATACAATTCCTCATTATATGCAGGCACAACAAGAATAAAGGTGTCCTTGCTTTTTTTCATAGTATAATTAGTATCGGTTTATGGCTTCCAAATCCAGACACTTTATCGAACTTCTTTTAGTAATGACCGAAAAAGAGCTAAAAGCTAGATATAAAAATACCTTTTTTGGCTTTCTTTGGATAGTGGTAAATCCGCTTCTGCAAATGCTCGTTATTGGTTTTATTTTCAGGTTATTCATTAAGGAACCGATAGAGAATTATTTTTTATATCTTTTCGCCGGATTATTGGTTTGGAATTTCTTTTCACTTTCCTTGACTAAAGCTACACAATCAATAATAAATGAAAGAGCGCTTATCAAAAAGGCCAAATTTTCCAGGTCAGTAATTCCTTTATCGATAATTCTATCTAATTTTATTCATCTAATATTGGCTTTTATTCTGCTTCTTGTTCCGGTATTTTATTTGGGTACTTTATCTGAATTTTGGATTATTGAGGTTTTTTTGGGATTGGCGCTTCTTTTGACCTTCACTATCGGGATAAGCCTTTTAACGGCGTCTCTAAATGTCCGTTTCCGAGACATTAACTTTTTTGTTCAGGCAATATTAATTTTGTGGTTTTACGCCACGCCAATTGTTTATTCGATATTCGTTATTCCCAGGAACCTAATATGGCTTTGGAGAATAAATCCTTTAACTTCGATAGTCCAGCTCTTACAAAAGGCTTTGGCAAATTCTCCACCGCCTGGGTTAGCCATGCTTTTCGTAAACAGCCTTATAGTTTGTCTTTTTCTTTTTCTTGGGATTGTAGTATTTATCAAAGAAAGTACCAATTTTGACGATTGGTTGTAATGAAAACCCAAAAATCAAAGTTAAAAATACATAATAGCGTGGTTAAACTTATTGGAGTAACCAAAAGGTATACGATTCATCACGAGAAACCAACTTTAGTCGAAAAATTTATTAACGGCAGAAACGAATCTTTTTTGGCACTTAGGGATATTAATTTCGACGTAAAAAGGGGAGAAAAAATTGGCCTAATTGGTCCTAACGGATCCGGAAAGACAACTCTTTTGAAGTTAATTACTGGAATCACAGCACCCACCTGGGGTACGGTAATAGTAAACGGTAGGGTGGTTTCTTTAATTGATTTGGAAGCAGGATTTCATCCGGAATTAACTGGAGAGCAAAATATATTTCTTAATGGAATGTTACTCAACATGGATAAGAAAGAAATAAAATCAAAACTTAAGAAAATTATCGCTTTTGCGAATATTAATAGGTTTATCGATGCTCCGATGTACACTTATTCTGAGGGGATGAAGCTTCGTTTGGGGTTTTCTGTTATCTCTCATACAAAACCGGATATTTTGATATTGGATGAAAATATCGCTATTGGTGACCAGGATTTTAGAGAAAAAGCATACAAAAAAATCACAGAATTTGTGGACAGGGGAACAACGGTTTTGATTGCCAGTCACTGGCTCGAATTTATTCAAGCCAGTTGTGATAGGGTTATTTGGCTGAAAGACGGGCAAATTGAGAAGGACGGTAAGCCATCTTCGGTTATAAAGGAGTACTTGCGGAAATAGTGAAATGGGTTTAGATAAAAAAAAGAAAAATATCTTACTGGTATTGGATTTTCTTGAAAGCGGAGGGGCTACCAGAATAAATCAGGAATTAACAAGGTTATATACGGATGTAGACTTTGGAGTGTTAGGTGCGAAATTAAATGGACAGTCACCTCCGGATGAAGAATTTAGAGTTAAACGAATATTTTCCTATAAAATCGGAAACCACTCGAATTTTGTTGTTTTTGCCCTCAATATTATTAAAACTTTTTTTCATTTCGGAGAAGTAATAAGGAAATTTCCTATAGATACCGTTGTTTTAAACCTTCCGCACTCCGGATTGGGGGTAATTTTAAATCCTTTATCGTGGAAGTTAAAAAAAATATATCTATTCCACGGCTCGGTAGATCTGGAAAGAAAGAGTCTTTTTGATTTTAATCAACCGGAGGATAAAAAAAGAGAGCAAACATTTCGCAACTGTCTTTTTAGGATAAAAAATAGAGCTGAATTTATTGTTCAAAAACAGGTTATGAATACTTGCGATTCAGTTTTTGTTTTTAGTAATTATTCCCGCCGTTTGGTGAGAGACCATCTTGGTATCGACGAAAGAAAGATTAATAAAGTGCCGCCACCTTTATCGATAAATAAGATATTCCGAAGAAAGATATCTAATGTTAAGAAGATGCGGAAAGAGTTTAATATTGGTAGTTCAGAAACGGTATTTCTGGTACCTTCCCGCATGGAACCCCGCAAGGGGATCCACTTCCTGGTTGATGCTGTGAAACTAATCAGAGAAAAAGGAATTTATAATTTCAGGGTAATTCTATCGGGGCTGGTGTATTCTGATGATTATGCATATTTTCTATACGAAAAATGCAAAAATAACTCGCTATATTTCAATTTAAATTTTATAAAAAGACTAGAAAGGAAGGAGCTGTATAAACTTTACGGTCTGGTTGATTGTGTAGTTCTGCCATCGGCAGACTTGGAAACTTTTGGACTAGTTACCGCGGAGAGTTTTCTATTCGGTACTCCCGTAATAGGATTTGACAAGGGAGCAACGTCTGAAATTATTGGTAAAATTGATAAGCGTTTATTGGTTGATAAAGTAAGCGCCGAAAATTTGAGTAATAAAATGATGTGGTTTATGAATCTTAGCCCAATAGACAGGCGAAGAATTAGAAGAAAGAGTAGTCCGATTATCCGGAAATTATTGAACAGACAATTATTGAAATCAAAACTGATTTTTTATTAAGTGAAAACATATCAGGTGTGGAATATATTGGATAAAGCGAAATATTTCGGACTAAGGAAAATATATTATGTTTTATTGGGACTGAGACTTAATGTCAAACGGGAACTGAGCTACATTAATACTTGTTTTAGACAAGAAGGAATATTAGGAAAAAAAAACAATAAAAGGAAAATTTGTATTGCCGGTAGCTATGAAGAAGGATATTTTCAAGGAATAGGGTCTAATTACGACGGCGTGGAAATACCCCTGAATTTATTAAGAAAAAAAATATATCAAGAAAGAATTAATGAATTAAGAAAACACTTAGGTAATTTAGCCGGTAAAAGAATTCTTGATATCGGGTGTGGGGTCGGAACTTTTTTAAGTATCTGCGACAACCATGGAATGCAGACCTTCGGAATCGATATAAGTACATATGCCCTTAAGGAAGCTTTCCTAAATACAAAAGCAAAACTTGCCCAAGTCGACCTTATAAAGGACCGGTTTCCATTTACGAAGAATTCCTTTAACGCGGTAACCGTTTTTGATGTAGTAGAACACATCGGAAAAGACGATCTTCTATTTGAGAATTGTCGACGAGTCTTAAAAAAGGACGGAATATTATATTTAGTGACACCGAATGGAATACAAAAGGCCGATAATGATTATACCCATATAAACTTAAAAAGAATAAACTATTGGAATTCGTATTGTAAACAATTTGGATTTAAAATTCTTAATTCTTATATTTATAAATGGTATCCGCCCTTCCCCTATTTAATTTCTCAAAAAATATTAAGGGTAATAAATATTATAAGACGTAGATATATCGAGCAAGCAGTAATAATTGCAAAAAAAGAGGAAGTAATATAACTTATAGAAACTTATGAAAAAGAAAAAACAGCTTTTAAATCAGTTAACCACAAGTTATTTAAGGGAACTTAATACTGCATTGGCCGGTCTTGATTTGGAGAAAATGAATAAAGCTTTCGAGGCTTTAATGAAGGTTTACAAGGATAATAAATGCGTCTATTTTTTAGGGAATGGGGGCGCTGCAGCAACGGCAATTCATATGGCCAATGATTTAGGAAAGGGTACTTTAGTCAGAGTATATGATGGGAATGAAAAAAGGCTTCGGACAATCTCCTTAACAGACAATGTGTCTCTTTTAACGGCTTACGCAAATGATTTGGGTTACGATAATATTTTTGTTCAGCAACTTACAAGTTTTCTGGACAAAGGTGATTTAGTGGTAGCAATTTCCGGTAGTGGGGAGAGCGAGAATGTAATAAAAGCGGTTAGATATGCTAAAAAATGCGGAGCAAAAACAATTGGCCTTTTAGGTTTTAATACTGGTGGTCGTTTGGCAAAGTTAGTCGACATTCCAATAATTATTCAGAGCAGGCATTACGGCCCTATTGAGGATGTCCAATTGGTAATTAGTCATATTCTTACCTCCTGGTTTGCCAAAACAAAAACAAATTTTTTAGAACTGAAGAAGAACAAGAATAAACATACTCCTTTTGATGACAAAAAATATTTTTAAACTGGTTTTTGCCCCAAGTAGTGGCCGTAGGAATAAAGCAATTTTTCTCGACAGAGACGGAGTAATAAATAAAAAGCCCAACAAACATAAGTATGTAACTAAATGGTCCGAGTTTACATTCAACCCGGGTGTAATCGAGTTAGTCAGGGTGGCGAACGAAAAGGGTTATTTGGTCATAATAACAACAAATCAACGGGGAATTGCCAGGGGTTTAATGAAGTTAGACGATTTTAAGCAACTTACCATAAGTATGGTTAAAGAATTTAGAAAAGCCAAAGCTGTTATCAATGCTGTTTATTATTGTCCCCATGACTACTCTGATCAATGTATTTGCCGTAAGCCGAAAGATGGTTTAATGAAGGAAGCAATCAAGGATTTTGGGATAAATCCAGAAACATCAATAGCGCTTGGAGATTCTGTAAAAGATATTGAGGCAGCACAGCTGTCCCGTATCGGAAATATTATCAAAATTCACTCCGATAGGACAGCAAAATTAACATTTAATCAATTTTTTAAAAAGGGTACCCCGATTAGAGACAGGATGGTTTGCAGGGAATAACTGGTACCATACACATAATCGAGAAATTTATTCTTCGGCTTTCTTAATAGGATTAGTCTAACAACATCAATAATTATTATTTTTATGAAATACTTGAGGTAATTTACCCCCGCCTCTTTTCCGAGAAATTTTCGTTCGATATACTGCATCTCAATTCCGGAGCAAAAATAACGTCTTATAAGAAACCGGGCATTAAATCTCATTGGCGTAATTATGTGCCAGACTTTAATTTGTGGACTATACAAAATTTGGTAACCCCGAAAGTACATCCGGAAACAGAGGTCGATATCGGTTCCGTGTATATATGAATATTTTCTTTTCATACTCAACTTCTCGTTAAAACCTCCTTCTTTAAGTATTATGTTTTTATTTATACAGAAATTACCCGAATATAAAACTTCAGGGAACTTCAAGAAAGCCGTTTTTTTTCCTGGGTTAATAATTCCAAGAACCCAATCATCAACTGCGTCCTTTAGTTGAGAATGTTTAATTCGCGTTTCCGCAGGTAAATATTTTGGCAGGATTTGACCACCGACGATAGCCAGCTTAGGAGATTTGTGTTTATACCACACTTGATAGTAATTATTAAGTAAATCGGGGGGGGCAATTTCGTCATCATCAAAGAAGACGACTTGGTTAAATTTTACGTGTTTTAAAGCATGGTTACTGGAAAAGGAGATTCCTTGTTTTTTTTCAAATAAATAGCGAATCTTAACGCCTTTATATATTTTGGAAAGATTCAAGATAGTGGATTTTGTGCTATCGGTAGAGTTATTGTCGACAACTAAGATTTCGAAATGATTTTTGGGATAATTTTGAGTACATAGGGAAATTAGGGCATTTTCTAGTTGCCCGGCCCTATTGTGGGTACATATCACGACGGAGAAATTCATACGTTTATCCATTATTATTTATAGTATGAAGTATTGTTGTTACTTTTTGCTCCCAACTATTATTTTGAGCGAGACTCTTTTGGCGTTGCTTATAATCAAGCGGCCATTTCATAGCAAGTAACATTTTAATTATTTTCTCCCACTCTTCGGAATTTTTACCAATTTTTACAAATTCTGGAAAATTTCTAAGTTCATCAATTGGTGTAGAGATTACGGGTAGGCCCATATGGAAATACTCGAAAAGTTTCATGGGGTAACAGTATTTATTAAAGTCAAAAGAAACATCATAAGGTATAATCCCGATATCAAAATTATTCAATATTTCTTTAATGACACTTCTGTAAAATGTTTTAGGAATAAAATATGCGTTTTTTGCCTTTCTTATTTGCTTGATAAGTTCTTGTGTACCGACAAGCCTGTCGCCGTCCGGAATGGGTAAATATGCATCTGTAAAAACGAAGGAAATATTTGGGGACATATTTATCAAGGATAAAATAAGTTTAAAATCAAACCTGTACGTTAAAGTTCCTATGAAACCAACTCTGGGTTTTGGAATTTGGGCAAATATATTCTTAACATTGGCAATTTCTATAATTTCCTGAGAATTTGGAGTTATTTTTGAGGTAAAAGAGTGCGCATCAAAACCTTGTACAACTACGGCATTTGGTTTACGAATTTTCCCTTTGGTTTTTTCGAGTGCATGGGAGTTTACAAAGAAAAAATCGACCTTTTTGATTAATTGTTCTTCCTTCCTTTTAATTTCCTCATCCAACTTGGGGTTTAGGGATGAAAAATAGTCAACACAATCATAAATGGTTTTTGTCTTATGCTTAATTTTACTTACCAATTCTATGTCTGCCGGGTCAAAGCACCAAAGATAATCCGTTCCGGTTCTTTTAATAAAAAAAGAGGTATAAAAAAGGATAAACATTTGATTTATTTTTTTTATTAATTTAAGTCTCATAAAGCGAATGGGAAATAGAGTAAGAGGGTTTATAAGAATAATGTTATTGTTATAAAAAAATTCTTTCCGCAAATTATTTTCCCGCCCTTTGTTAATAAGATATCTGAAAAGCGAAATAGGATTCGCTAGAGCAATTAGATAAACGATATTTCCTTGATTAGCTAGGATTTTAGCTGTTTGGAAAATATAATCGCAAACAACTTCAAAGCTGTCGTTATAAGGGATAACGATAGTTTTATTAACAGGAAAGTTTTCTGGGATAAAACCTTTTAACGAAACCTTTGTTCTTGGTGTCACAGCGTCAGCATATACCAAAGACCACATTAGTGCATACAATCCGTTTCGTGATAATTCGGATAGTCCCTTTTTTAAATTTATGTCAAGGACTATTCCTGACCTTACCTCTTTAAGGAAATGGCACAATCTAACGGTACGGCAGATAACCGTTTTTGATGATTTAGAAATAGTATTTATAATTTGTGTTTGACGGCCGCATGTTTTTCTTGACATAAGCAGGTGATTTATTAAACTATTGCGGTAGAGGAAGCTTTCGAGTCTATAAAAAAGCTGTCCGATAATTGGAATCGAAGGAATTTTTGAATAATAAAGATAGGTTGGATTAAATAAGCGGTTCATAAGGTTGTTTCTTTCTTATCACCAATTCGTCTTTTAGAAGTTGATAGAAATTTTCCCTAACGTCAGAGTGTTTATTGGATACGTTATATACGTAAAGAGTTTTTTTAATGACAGAGCATTTTTTTGCCGCCATCTCGAGCATGGGGTAAAAAATAGCCTGATCCTGTGCGAATCGTAGCCATGTACCGTCCGGTCTTAAGAGATATTGCTGAGCAATTCTCTTGAATAATTCCACCTTCCAAGTTAATGGATGAAGTGGTAAAAAAGGATATTTACGGTAAGAGTTATCTTTTATTACTGTTTTGGGATAGGGTATATTAGTGTGCTCTTTGATTAAACGGCAAGGCTTTGAGTATTTATAACCGTCCCAAAAAACACATTCTCCATAGGTAAGAAGGCATTTCGAAGATTGGTACAATTTTGCCAGATAGGCAAGTGTATCTGAACCGAAGAACCAGTCGTCTCCGTCTAAGTTTACAACCACGGCTTCGTTAATCTTTGCATATTTGTGAATGAGGGTGTAAGCATTGTAAGTGGAAAAAAGCCGTTGGGAATTAAATTGGGTAATATGACCATTCAACTTGGCCTTTATATGATTTTTCTGGGGTATGCTATATTTGGAATAATCATCAACAAAAATGATTTTGTAATTTTTATATGTTTGATTTAATACGGAGTCGATACACTGGTCGAAAAAAGCAAAACAGTTCCACGAGCGGACTAGTATATAGAAGAATAATTCGCTATTTTCGCCCAGTGCTCTCATATGTTGTTGCTACTGACCAGCGGTACATTTTAGCATTATTTTCTCTGACCAACCTAGTCCTCCTTATGGGTGTAATCAGTAATACCAGAATATTGATTGCTTTTTTCTTTCTGCTTTTAGCTTTAGTCTGGCTGCGTACTAATAAGGTTATAGTTTCAATCTTTCTTGTTACTATTTTTACACTTCCTTTTTTCCAGCCCAATAAATATTACAGCGTAGAAGTATTCAGAGGGAATGAGTTGGTCTACGATATATTCTTAAATTCAAAGGCAGGATATTTTCTAGGATACGGTATTAATATACCGAACATCTTTATCTGTCTTTGCCTGGTTGTGATCGGAAGAGAATTAATTTTGGATAGAAGAAGATTATCTGTATTCACTAATAAATTTATTGCTCCGGTTCTGTTATCAGCCTTAGCTTTTTTTATGATTGGTCTTTATTCGTCTGGTCAGCACTCGCCATTTATTGTTTTGTCGTTTACGTGGCTTGTCCAATATATGCAGCTTTATATCGTAGCTTGTGTAATGTTTTATATTTATGTCTGTTATATAAAACAATTTGTTTTGATATATCCCGTGTTGAGTGTGTCTTTGCTGCTTCAGGTCCTTATTGCTCTTTGGCAATTCTTAAGACAATCCTCAACCGGTCTTATTATTGAGTATTGGAATCAGATATCTGTCTTTGCTCCGGGTCTTGATGAGGTAAATTCCTTGTTTAGAGCAACAGGAACACTGGTGTCCCCAAATCAATTTGCCCTAGTGGTTTTGCTCTTTATTATAATACTGGCTCCATATGCACTAAGAAAGAGTAATGCCTACTATTTAATTGCTTCGGTTTTAGGGTTGGTTATTATTATTCTTAGTCAGAGCCGGTCTATTTGGATTGCATCAGCAATTTGTGTTACGACATTTATTTTGGTTTATAAGAAAGAATTAAAAAAGATTATTAACAACATCGGTACCAAAAAAGTCATTGTATACGGTATGTTAATTTTAACTTCCATATCGTTCGTGATTTTTCCGAGAGTAATATTAAGTATGAATGTGTTTATTGAGGGAGCGGGTATACCGGTCAGAATCCGTATGGTAAAAGAAGGCTTGGAGACCCTAGCTTTAAGTCCTTGGATAGGTTATGGGGTAGGTACGAATGAATATGCCTTGTATTTACAATTTCCTACGGGAGTTATGTCCTATTTTGCATCCGCAGTGCACCTTGCTTTTCTTCAGTTGGCTCTTGAGGTTGGTTTTATCGGTTTATTACTTTTTCTTTACCCCTTCCTGTATTATTTAAGAAAAGTTATTAATAAAAATTATGGAAAAAAATTAAAGTCTGAAAATAAAGATATGATTTTTTCCTTTTTGACTGGCCTGTCGGCTTTTCTAATTTACTATTCTTTTCATCCCCATGCTGGAACGGTAGAATTTCCCTTTTTAGGAATAGTCTTGGGGTTCGGGATGATATTGTCTTATGGCAAAAAGAACAAAACATATATTGAAGAGTAAATACAAAATAATAATTCTGGCTACAGTTTTAATATTTGTAGTTATTTTCGCGACTGCCTTTTTAAGTAAAAACTTCTGGTGGAGATTTTCAACTGGAGGAGAGATATATAGTAATCCGGTTATGACAAAGGGGCTTATTTTTTTTGGTAACAATGCCGGTGATTTTTATGCAGTCGATACTAGAAGCGGTAAGCAAAAGTGGGTATTTCACACCATACAGGAAGTTTTTTCCCGGCCGCTTATTAAAAGGGGTAGAGTCTTTATAAACTCTTCGGGAGAAGTGTATGCTCTGAAGATAAAAAACGGTCAGGTATTATGGCAATTTTCGGCAGATGAAAATTTCAGATTCTATAGTGATTTAGGTAACTATAAAGACATTTTATATATTGGTGATTCCAATGGAACATTGTATGCCTTGGATACAGGAAGCGGAAAACTTAAATGGAAATTTACTCAGGAGTCAGTTTCTCAAATAACGGACATTCTTGTTGGCCAGTGGCTCAACTGGTTTGGTAATTTTGAAATAAAAGGGAAGACCGTTTATCTCGCCGGTCGGGACGGAGTTCTTTATGCATTGGCTGCTAGAAATGGAAAACTTAGATGGAAATTTGACTCGGGTGAAACAATAACGACACCCCTTACCTTATCCGGAGGAAGAATATATTTCGGAAATAAAAGCGGCAATATATATGTTGTAGACGGAAAAAATGGTAACTTGGTCCGTTCGGAGAAAGAACAAAAGGAGGTAGTTGCCTGCGTTCAAGAAATAGGGAATATTTTTCCTTGGGAAAAACGCGATTTAATAATCACTTATCAAAATGGGATCACAATTAGAGAGTCAAGCAATGGAAAAAAGGCCTGGAAATTGGAAGGGAAAGAAAAAAATATCGCTTGCCCTGTTATTAGGCATTCACGTCTTTATATTACCAATACTTCTGGATTTATAAGTGCAATAAATATTAATACGGGTGAGGAAAAATGGAAATATAAAACTTCAGGCGAAATACAGGTTGACCCGATAGTTCTTCGTAGGGGTTTAAAATCGGTTATTGTTGTTCCTGATACAGAGGGTGTTTATTATGCAATTAATACTGCAAATGGAAAGCCCGTTTGGATCTTTAAGGCTTTCGGTGGCATCTTGACTAAGCCGATAATACACAATTCAGTAATATATTTTACATCTACAGACGGTGGCCTTTATAAGATTAACAAAAATTCCGGAAAGGTTATAAAACCTTTATATATATTTTATCAAATTAAGGTTAAGCAAGAATTTCGCCCAGTAGGAGACAGCCAAATTTCCGAGTGGACAATAAAGTTTGACGAGAGCCTTTTGACGAACCCATGGAAAGAGGTGGATATAAGGATGGAATTAACCCCCAGTTCAGGAGGAAAAATAAGCATCAATGGTTTTTATTACGATAAAAACACTTGGAAGGTCAGATTTAATCCCCCCCAAAAAGGGGAATGGCAATGGGAATTAAAATTTGAACTGGCGGATCGGATTATAACGAAAAAAGGGACATTCCACAGCGAAACAGATACCCAAAATGCATTTATAAAAATAAGCGGGCAAAATCCTAAAAGGCTTACCCTTAATGGGGAAACCGTTTTTAATGGTTTAGGTATAGGAGAAGAAATGCTGGACTACAATGCCAACGGAAACCCCTTTGACGATTGGGCATTGGGGAATAGCAACCCAATTATCATTAACGGTCCCTATGGAAAATCTTTTTTTCGAAGCGACAAGATTACTGATCTGCCAATTTATTTATCCGAGTATGGGTCTCAGGGGGCCGGTTTCAACTTATATCGAGTTAGCCTAGAAAATGTTTCTTTCAGTTTATGGAGTGACAGGAGAGTTCATAGTCATCTTAATTCACTTGAATCCAAATATGCGGATGTTTTTATAGAAGCGTTAATAAACAGAAATTATCAGGTTTGGATGACAATCTTCGGTTTTTATATCCCGTTTAATGATTCAATGCGGCCAATAGAGAAAAGAATGATTAAGGACTACATAAAGTATGTGGTAGCCCGTTATGGTGCTTATGTTTCTGTTTGGGAAGTTGCCAATGAAGCGTACGTGCAGGACGAAGTCGTAAAGTATGTGGCGGATGAAATGAAAAAAATTGATTTTCAAAAAAGACCAATAAGCATGAGCTTGGAAAGAAGCGAAATGCCTGAGATAGATATTATTTCTCCCCATTGGTATGTGAGTGAGAAAGTTGAGGTTTCTGATTTGTCTGTTTTATCTATAATCAATAAATACTCAAAAGTTAATAAACCGGTGATTTTTGGAGAACAGGGTAACTCGGATGCCAATTGGGATTCCACATCAGCAATACGGATGAGAGTACGTAGCTGGACAGCTTTTTTTAATGAGGCGATATTAATATTTTGGAATAAATCTGACAATAAAGATTATTTACCTACACGTCATAATAACGGGAATATGTATATTGGTGAAGAAGAAAGAAATTATATGAAGGTACTCCAAAATTTTTCAAGCGGAGTAAGTATTACAGCCAGAAAAATCTCACTTCCTACAAATAATGTTTCGATAAGAAGTTATGGTTTAAAGTCAGACAAAGAAACTCTGGGCTATTTTTACCATTTTTCCAACCACGCCTATGAGACTACATTTAATTTAAAGTTTTCAACCCCCAGAGCCGGTACTCTATCCTGGATTGATCCTTCAAGCGGGAAGGTGCTGTCTAGCCAAAAACTTATTTCGGGCTCTCACACCATATCCGCACCTGTCTTTTTGGTTGATTTAGCATTAAAAGTAACTTATGATGAGTAGATTATTTTTTATATGGATGAGAAAGTTAAAGAGTTTTATTAAAAGAATTGGTATCTTTGATATCTTTTTGATTGGAATCCTGATTGTCCTTTTTGCCTCGTTTTTTCTTTTTTTCTATAGAAAGGTCGAGGCCATCTCTATTCGAGTAAAAGTTACCGATATTGATATTCTCTACGCCAGTACAAATCCACAAACATGGTATGCCGACAGATTTCAGGTGGGAGATACCGAAAGGGATGCTCTTGGGCGCGTTGTGTCGGAAATAGTTGGCATTGAAAGTTTTAACATAAATAGCAATACCAAAGTGCTCTATTTGGACTTAAAAATACGGGCGGTTTATGACAAAAAAAGTAGGATGTATTCTGCAAAAGGTAAAAATCTGGTTTTCGGGTCCCCCATAAGATTTAACCTTTCAAGGGTTACATTTGACGGTATAGTTACCGATTCACCCAGTATCAAGATGCAAAAAAATCTCAAAGTGTTTGATACCCAAGTAAAAGCTCTCATACGAGGTGGAGAGCCATTAATTTTACAATCGGTTAAAAAGGGAGATAAAGCCTTGGATTCTAAAGGAAATATTATGGTCGAAGTAATTGACGTTAAGATTCGCCCGGCTGAAAAGGTGACCCAAACTGACAGGGGAGAGCTTTTGTTAAGATACGACCCTCTTTTTAAAGACGCAATCTATACCCTTAATATTCGTACCAGGGTTTTTGATAAAGAGCCGTTCATGTTTGATAATATCCCCCTTAAATTGGGAGAGACCGTACCCTTAAACTTTGAACAGGTTAGTTTGTTTCCCCTGATTGTGGAAATTTTACCCTGAATATTGTTTACTCTGAAAACCCTCGATCATTTTTTTTACAGTGTTGTTCCATGAATATCTTTGGGCTATCTCGTAGCCTTTATTACGAAGAATTTGTCCTTTCTTAATATTCAATGTCAATATTATTTCCAGCTTTCTGGAAACATATTTTGGTTTTGAATTCCTTAAAAGTAGGTCATTGCTGATTTGAGACAAAATATGTGTAATTGCGCCTCTTGAGGTTCCCATAAAAAGAGTTTTTGTTGCCAAAGCCTCAAGCATGATCAGGGGAAAGTTCTCTTTTGAAGAAAGCAGGACAACCACGTTGCTCATCTGATAAAGGTTGGGAATATTTTTCTCATCGACTATCCAGAGGATACTTTTTTGTAGATTAAGTTTGTCAATCTTATTAATAAGAACCCTTTTATATTTCTTTTCTTCGTGTCCGGATAACGCGGGGTGGGCAATAATTAGAAATATATTTAGCCCTTTTTTTCTTAATAAAAATACGGTTTTAATAAGCTTATCAACCCCTTTTTCTTTATTGAGTCTTCCGAGAAAAAGAATTACCTTTTGGCCTATTTTAATAGTGTATATTTTTCTAAGGTTGAGTTTATTTGCAGCCGACGCAGGTTTGAAAGAAGATAAATCAACGCCATTCGGAAGGATAATAACAGTTTTTCTTTTTAGTGAAGGAAATTTTCTATTAAGATATGATATTGTACGGTCTGAAGGGACAAAAATAATATCAGTAGCGGAAAATAATATTTGGTGTAACCATAAAACACTTAAGTATTTGGAATTTTGGTTAAAGTTTTGTAGCCAAGAACCATTTACCGGCTTTTGAGGAATGCGTGAGCCGTGATAATGAAAGCAGATTTTAAATTTACGAAAAGGTTTTAAAATTGTAGCGGCGATACCCGCTGTATATGTCGTTGTGTATACCCAATCGAGTTTCTTGGTTATTACGATTACCTTTATCCAATGTCCAATACTATATAACATCCAGCTGTAAAAACCGAAGAAATCTGTTCTTATTAAAGGATTAAGTGATTTATAATTGAGCTTAACTTTCTTATGTTTTGTAAGTTTATGGAGTATTTGTTGTACGGCCATAGTTTCTCCTCCCAAGTTATTTTCGAAACAGAGAAGAAGAGATAATTGTTTGTTGTTCACTTTTTTCTAGCCCACATACTGAATCCTAGATCTTTGGAATCTCTTGAGTTCTTAGTGTAAACAAGAT